>Ga0265313_10000368_pt1 | contig 48821 bp, 47 predicted proteins | sample 4123metaG_FD_203122 | JGI IMG/M metagenome (GOLD analysis project Ga0265313, IMG submission 203122) | Rhizosphere microbial communities from Carex aquatilis grown in University of Washington, Seatle, WA, United States - 4-1-23 metaG | ecosystem: Host-associated > Plants > Roots > Rhizosphere >... | reverse complement strand
GCATCTTCACCTTCGGCGACGCCCACTTCTACGGCTCGGCCGGCACGATGGCCTCGAGCACGCCGATCGTCGGGATGACCGGCACAACACCGTTCGGACGGGCGACCCACGGCTACTGGCTGGTCGCCGCCGACGGAACCGTCTTCGGCTTCGGCAACGCGGAACTCGTCGGCGTGCCCGGCGCGCTCGGCTTGCAATACCCGATCGTCGGGATTCTCAGGCCGCAGTCGGGCCGGCACTATCTGCTCGCCGCATCCGACGGAGAGACCTTCGGGTTCTGAGAACCGGGGCCCGGCAAACGGGCCTCGGGCAACGGCGGGCGATCACACCCGATCGAGGTGAACGCGCGGTTCGGGCGGCAGCGCCACCTGGATGTGGTCTCCGCGCCGGATCGTGCCGCCGACGACCACGACGCCCATGACTCCGGCGCGGCGAACGACCTGGCCGTCGGCATCGCGGAAGAGCACCTTGTCGAGCAGGCCGGCCTGAAACCCGTCGATCTGCGCGCACGGACTGCGCAAGCCGGTCAGCGCGATCAGCGCGTGATCTCCGATGCGGAGCAACGCGCCGGCGGGAAGCGACAGCAGCTCGAGATCGGCGGTCGTGATGTTCTCGCCGAGGTCGCCCGGGCCGATCGCGAAGCCCGCTCCTCGCAGCTCGTCGTGGAGCTCGTGCTCGATGAGATGGACTTGGCGCAGGTTCGGCTGCGTCGGATCGGCCTTCACTCGCGACCGGTGCTTCACCGTGGCGCCGAAGTGCGCGTCGCCCTCGACACCCATCCCCGCGACCAACACGAGGGAGTCGTGCTCACGCTTCGAGAACGAGTGCGACTCGCTCCGGTGAAGGTGCGTCACGATCCCGGGCACGCACTCAGTCTGCCAGCATCCCCGCTACCCGGACGCGGCATTTTCGCTGTGCGCGCGCGGGTCAGACGCGAACCGGAAAGCCCTGCTCGGCCAAATAATGCTTGGCCTCCATGGGCGTCCGCTCGGTGAAGTGGAACATGCTGGCCGCGGCCACCGCCGATGCGCCTCCGTCGCGGAGCACGTCGGCCATGTGGGCGAACGTTCCCGCGCCACCCGACGCGATCACCGGGATCGACACTGCGGCGCTCACGCGCGCGACGGTCTCGATGTCGTACCCGTTCATCACGCCGTCGGCCTCGATCGACTGCAGCAGGATCTCACCCGCGCCCAGCTCCTCGACCGCGAGCGCGACGTCGACGGGGTCACGTCCGGTCGGGACCCGGCCCGACTTCGTGCACACCTGGTCGTCGCGCGTGTCGATCGACACCACCACGCATTGTGAACCGAACCGCTCGGCCGCCTCGCGTACGACGTCGGGAGTCCGGAGCGCGGCGGTGCCGATCACGACCTTGTCGGCGCCGACCCCGAGCAGCGCGCGCACGTCGTCGACGGAGCGGATCCCGCCGCCGACCGCGAGCGGCATGAAGCACTCGTCGGCCAGCTCGTCGATCAGCTCGAGGTCCGGTCCGCGCTCCTCGGTCGTGGCGGTGACGTCGAGGAACACCAACTCGTCGACGTTGCGGAGGTTGTAGACCTTCACGGCCTGCATCGGGCTGCCGACCGCCCGCCGCGAGTCGAAATTCACGCCCTTCACGAGCCCGAAGCTCTTGTGCAGCAGTGTGGGAATGACCCGGACCTTGAGCATCAGGCCGCCAGGAAGTTCCGGAGCAGGTGCAAGCCCCATCGTTGGCTCTTCTCGGGGTGGAACTGCACACCGAACGCCTGCTCGCGCCGCACGGCCGACACGAAGCCGTCGCAGTAAGGAGTCGTCGCGAGCACCTGCTCGGCGGTTGCGCACACGACGTGGAACGAGTGCACGAAGTAGAAGTCGGTACCGGGCGGGATGCCGTCGAACAGGATCGAACCCGCCTCCGGCGTCACTTCGTTCCAACCGACGTGCGGTACCCGCCGATCCGTCTCCGTCGCCACGAAGCGGACGCAGCTCGCGTCGATCCAGCCGAGACCCTCGGTGGGTTCGACCTCCTGGCCGACGGCCGCCATCAACTGCATGCCCAGGCACACGCCGAGGAACGGCGCGCCTTTCTCCCACACCTGCTTGGCCAGCGCCTCGTCGAGGCCGCGCGCCCGCAGGTTGTGCATCGCGTCGGGGAACGCACCGACCCCGGGAAGCACGATGCGGTCGGCCGCGTCGAGGTCACCGGGATCGTCGGTCACGTAGGGCCGCGCGCCCACCTCTTCGAACGCGCGCCGGACCGAGTCGAGGTTGCACATCCCGTAGTCGACGATCGCCACCCGCTGCACAGCCATGCCCGACCTCAAACCACGTTGTCGTCGTTAATCTTGGTGAGCTCCATGCGATCGTCGCGCACGAGCTCACCGTGCCGGTCGGTCACGAACAGCCGCTTGTTGGTGAAGCGGTCGCACACGTCCATGAATTCGTCGAACGACAGGTCGATGTTCGCGAGCACGTCTTCGATGGGCTTGCCCAGATACGTCCACGGGAACCGGCCGTCGTTGCGCTTCACCATCTCGAGCGCGTCGGCTCGTTGCAGGCGGTCGCGCCGCACGTGCATCGACGCGATGTCGGTCGCGCGGCCGAAGCCGTACTTGATGTACTTGAAGTAGTCGTGAATGCCGGTCTGATGGTTGTCGAGGTTCTCGTAGTTGCACAACGAGCCCTCGATCGTTCCCGGCCACGTCTCGAAGCCGTGCGACTGGGCGAAGATCGCGTTCTGCAGCCCGTCCCACGGCATGTAGTAACCGAGGAAGATCCCGGTCACGCCGACCCGCGCGAGATCCTCGTCGGCCGGGTACGTGTAGGGCACCAGATGCTTCGCTTCGATGCCGGCCTGGCCCACGAGGTCGCTCACGCGCAGGCCGAGCAGACCGCCGAACTCCTCGAGCCAACGGCGGGTCAGCGTGTTGTCGGTCGAGGCCGCGGCCGGGCCGCCGTACTCGTTCTGCGGGTTCTCGCCCCACACGATGAGCTTGATGCCCATCTGCACGGCGAGCCGCACAGGCAGGGTGAAGATCGTCACGTGCTCGGGCCACGAGATGTCGCCGACCTGGCACAGCGCGAGCTTGTTGACGCGGCGCCGCACGATCTGGTTCGTCGTGTACTCGACGAAGTCGACACCGAGCGACTTCAGGTTCTCGATGTTGCGCCTGCCGATGTCGGACAGCTCGTCGGTGGTGGCGGTGACGCACAACGGGTTCATGCCGAGCTCGAGCATGCGGATCGTCTGCGTGGTGGAGTCCTTGCCGCCGCTCACGCCGATGATGCAGTCGTAGGTCTTGCCGTCGGTTGACCGGTAGCGGTCGAGCACCTGCTCGAGCTCGCGGCGGCGCGCGTCCCAGTCGACGACCGCGCGCCGCTCGAAGTTACGGCATGCGCTGCACACGCCCTGCTCGTCGAAGAAGATGTCGGGCTTGGTCTCCGGGATCAGGCAGCGCCGGCAATACACGATCGGGCGCTTCTCGCCGCGGAGCGTGGGCGCCGGCGGGGTCGTGTCGAGGGCGGTCATGCCTTCTCTATCGGCAGATTCCCCGCCGGACGCAGCCCCCGTTCCCGCCAACCGGCAGTTCGGGGGGAGGGTCAGGTCAGCGGGGCGCCCGTTCGTCGATGTGCCAGTGCTCTCCGCGGTCACGGAGCCGGTCGAGGAAGGGGACGGCGTCGAACGCCTCGGGCCCCACCACGCCCGCGCCCTGCCACGTGCCCGCGGCCAGGAGCTCCAGGGCGACCACCGGGTTGATCGCCGTCTGCCACACGACCGCCTGCGCGCCGTGGCGCGCCATCGTCTCGGCGTTGTCGGACAGGTGGTACAGGTAGACCTCCCGCGGTGCGCCGTCGGTGCCGGTCCCGGTTACCCAGGTGCCCGCGCACGTGCGGCCGTGCATCCGGTCGCCGAGCGTCGCCGGGTTGGGGAGCACCGCGGCGACGACGTCGCGGGGCGAGACCTCGACGCCGCGCACCTGCACCGGAGCCGTCGCCGAGAGGCCCGTCTTGTCGAGCACGCGCAAGACGTCGATGAACTCGTCGCCCAGCCCGTACTTGAAGGTCACCCGCCGGCAGTCGACGCACTTCGGGATGAGCAACACCTCTTCGTGCTCCACGTGCACGCACTCGACCGGGCCGATGCCTTCGGGGAACACGAACTGCTCGGGCTCGGAGAAGGGCGGCAGCGTGAAGAAGCCGCGATCGCGCTCCCACACGAGCGGAGGGTTGAGGCACTCCTCGATCGTCGTCCATATCGAGAACGTCGGCGCGAAGTCGAAGCCTTCGACCACGAGGTCGGAGCCGTCGCGCACGCCGATCTCGTCGATCGTCGTGAAGAGGTGATCGGCCGCGTACCGGGCGAACACGTCGGAGAGGCCCGGCTCGACGCCCATGCCGACGATTGCCAACAACCCGCGCTCGCGCCACGCATCGGCGGCGGCGAACTGCTCGTCGGCGAGCATGCGGCCCGGAAGCTCGTACGGGCGCTCGGGATGGGGCTCCGACAGCGTGCCGGCCATGTCGAGGTAGTGACAGCCCGCGCGGAACGCGGCCGCGAAGATCGGTGGATTGAGGCGCGGGTCGCACGCGTTGACGATGACGTCGGCGCGCTCGGCACTCGCGAGCTCGGCGATCGCGTCGACGTTTGTGGCATCGAGCGCTCGGGCAACGAAGCGGCGCTCGTCGAGGGCGGCGACGGCTCGGCTCGCCCGATCGAGCTCGAGGTCGGTCACGACGACGCGATCGAGTCCTTCCGACGCGCCGGCTGCGGTCGCGATCGCGGCGCCCACTCCACCCGCACCGACGAGGAGGACCCGCACCCTGACACCGTACGTCAGACCTGCGCCCGCCCCGGGTCACGGCGGAACTTGCGGAACTCCCCATCCGAGCCGTCGGCCACGAAGCCGACGCGCGCGAACGCGCGCATCGAAGGCGTGTTCCCGACGTGCACCGCGGCGGTCAACGTGACGACCTGAGGATCGGCGGCCACGTCGTCGACCAGTGCTTCCAGCATCGCGGTGCCCAGGCCCTGGCCGCGGAACGTCGGTGCCACCGCGAAGCCCACCTCGCCAACGCCGCCGCGCACGTCGACTCGCACCGTGCCGACCAATTCACCGCGCGACACCGCGACGCGCAACCGGACGCCGGGGTCGTCGATCTTCGCCGCGAACCAGTGCGCGTGCTCGGCGCGCCCGATCGGCCGGCCCGAGCGGCTGTGATGCACCGCGTCGGTGTCGTTCCGGCACGCGAGAAAGAACGCACTGTGCTCCCGGCCCGCGGGGACGAGCACCACCGCGTCGGGGTCCGTCACGTCGCGCGGCCCGACTTCTCGCCACGCCTCCCGCCAGGAGAACGCGTCGCTGCCGCCCGACGCATCGTGCATCGTGGCGACGATCTTGCGGACGAACGCGAGGTCGTCGGGGCTGTCGACCGTCCAGCCCTCACGCCCGAGCGTCGTGTCGTTGCGCATGTTGGCCAGCGCGAATCGCTCCGGCCGGCGGTAGAGGAAGGGCGTCACGTGCTCGCGCTCGGCCGGGTCGATCGCCTCGGCGTGCGCGGTGCGCAGCGCGTCGGCGGTCATGACTTCGCAGTCGAGGCCGCGCGGAAAGGTGCGGGGGAACACGTTGGAGGTGTAGTCGGCGCCGCGATCGAGATGGCGCGCGAGCACCGCTTCGACCAGCACGGGGTCGGCGAGCGGGCAGTCGGCGGTGAGCCGCACCACGTGATCGGCCGGGTGACACACCAGAGCCGTCGCGAAGCGGTCGAGAACGTCCGTCTCCGAGCCGCGCACGACCGGACGGCCGGCGTCGCGCGCGATGTCGACCACGGCGTCGTCGCGGTCGAGGGTGCTGGTCGCGACGACGAGCGCGTCGACGCGGAGATCGGCCAGACGATCGAGCATGAACCGCAGCAGCGGCCGGCCTCCGAGGTCTTGGAGGACCTTGCCGGGCAGTCGAGTCGAGCCCGTGCGCGCTTGCACGACACAGAGCGACGACCGGGCTCGTCTCATCGCGAGACCAGTTGCTCGAGCATGTCGGCGACGCGCGCGGCACCCTTGCCGTCGATCGCGGAACGCGCCGTCACCGACAACGTGACGCGCCGCGTCCGATCCCTGATCAGCCCGCGCACCGCGTCGACAACGGTGTCGGGCGTCGCCTCGGCGACCGCGCCCTCACGCTCGAGGCCGGACACCGCTTGACGTTGATTTCCGGCGAGCGCGAGCGCGACGGTCGGCCGGCCGAGGAGGCACGACTCGAGCAGCGCCACCCCGCCGGCGGTCACCACGACCGAGGCCGCGGCCAGCTCCGCGGCGAGCCCATCGGGGGCGCGTACGGCAACGACACCGCGCGGCACGGCGGTCGCACCCCACGGGCCGACCACGAGCCTGACCTCCACTTCGGGACCGCCCTCGTCGAGACCGGCGGCGCCGAGCGCTGCGGCCATGCGCGCACCGACGCCGTCCGCGTCGGCGGCACCTGTCGTCACGAGCACGCGGGTCACCGGGACGTCGACCGACGCCGGGACGATGCCACACGCGGGCGCCGGGACGAGCGCGTACGCGGCGCCGGCGAGCACGCGCCGGGCCCGGCGATGCGCGGCGCCGAGCGCGCCGGGCGAAGGGTCGACGACGAGATCGACGTCGAGGTCACGGGCCAGATCGTCGACCGCGCTCACGACCCGCGCGCGCGCGAAGACCGCGTCGTCGGCACGGATCCGGTACGAGTCGACCACGACCGCGTCGGCCGCGACCGTCGCCACCGCCGTCGAGCCGAGCGCGACGAAGACGCAGTCGTGACCGCGGCCGGTCAGCTCGGCGCCGAGGGTCTCCATCCGCCGCCGGTGCCCGAGCCCGACTCCCGGCCCCTCGTCGAAGAACAGGAAGAAGGTGGAGGTCGGGGCGGACAAAGCGGGGCTCACAACATCTCCCACGTAAGTACGTCGTCGTCGTCGATGTCGATCGACGCGGTGCGGCCGACCAGGGCCTCGATCAGCTTGGGCGCGATGCCGTGGCCGGGCCGCTTGACGGTCAGCATCTCGCGGCTGATCCGTGTTCCCGCGGGGATGGCACACGCCGCCACGACCGACCGCCGCGCCTTCGCGTACATCTCGACGCGCTCCTCGTCGGACGGCCCGCGCTTCACACCGTTGCCCAGGGCGGCCTCGACGTCGCGAACGTGCGCGACGAGATCCGTCAGCTCGCCGGGCTCGATCGCAAAGGGATGATCCGGACCGGTTCGGGTGCGGTCGAGCGTGAAATGCTTCTCGAGGAGCTGCGCGCCCAGGGCGATCGCCGCCGTCGCCACGTGGATCCCGAGCGTGTGGTCGGAGAGACCGACCGGCACCCCGAACGTCGCGGCCATCGTCGGGATGGTTCGCAGGTTCATGATGTGCGGTGGCGACGGGTAGAGCGACGCACACTGGAGCAGCGCGACGTCGGGACTCCCGGCGCCGCGCGCGGCGTCGATGGCGTCCTCGATCTCGCCGAGCGTCGCCATCCCGGTCGAGAGCACGAGGGGACGCCCCTTGCTCGCGGCGTACTCGATGAGCGGGATGTCGACGAGCTCGAACGAGGCGATCTTGAACGCCGCGACGTCGAGCGCGTCGAGCTCGTCGATGGCGGCGCGGTCGAACGGGCTGGAGAGGAACTCGATGCCGGCATTGCGACAGTGCGCGGCCAGGATCGGTTGCCATTCACGCGGGAGCGCGAGGTCGTCGAGCAGCTCGTGCGCGGGCCGGGCGCCCAGCTCACCGAGATAGTCGAAGCGCGGCGTCTTCGTGGAGTACAGCGTCCGGCCCGAATACGTCTGGAACTTCACTGCGTCCGCACCCGCGTCGGCGGCAACGTCGATCAAGCGGCGCGCGACGTCGAGGTCGCGGTCGTGGTTGGCGCCCGCTTCCGCGATCACGTAGCACGGAAGGCCGGGGCCCACTTCGCGGCGGCCGAGTTTCATGATCAGCCGTGGGTGGCGACGACGGCGACCGCTTCGAGCATGCCGGCCACGTCTTCGTCACCGCGTTCTTCGGCCTCCGACGCGAGGCCTTCGAGCACCGGGACCGGAAGCAGTCGCACGACGTCGTCGGTCGTCAGCGACTCCGCGGCCTCCAGCGACAGCCCGTGCACGAGCACCGCGTAGGCCTCCCGCGACGCGCCGCGCTCGAACAGCGCGGACGCGATCGCCAGCGACCTGGGTGGGGTCGATGCCGCGGCCGACACGGCCGAATCCGCCAGCGCGGCGGCAACCGTCCACACCTCGAGCACCGCGTCGACGACCTCGTCGTCGGCCAGGCTCGGGACCGCGCGTTCGAGGAGCTCACGGGCGCGTCGGTCTCCGAACGCGGCGTGCGCGAACACGCACGCGCGCACGCGCTCGACGGCATCGGCGCGCTCGTCTTCCGCACGCGCCAGCAGCGGGCAGGTCCGCCCCATGCCGGCGGCGCGCATGCGCGCCGACCATTCCATCGCGCGCACACTCTCCAACTTCGACGCGAACCGCGGCACCAGCGCGAGCACCCGAGCGTCGCCGGGATTGCGCTGCCAGATCAACTCGGCGATCCGGTCGACGCCCTCGGGCACGGAGCTCCGGAGCGCGGTGATGACTTCGAACGTGCGGTCGTCGGGAACGCTCGCGACCGCCTCGGCGGGATCGAAGTCGGTGTCGGCACACAGCCGGGCGAATGCATCCCATACTTCGGGTGCGAACCGGTCGAGCTCGAACACCGCGAACACCTCGGCGCGCGCCTCCTCGACGTCACCGTCGAGGTACGCCACGTGCGCCCGCGCCATCCGGGCCGCGGTCACCGAGCACGGGAACCAAGGGTCGGTGGGGTCCTCGACACGGGCGAGCACCCGGCGCGCGCCTTCGAGATCGTCGAGCTGGAGACGCGCCGCCGCCTCGAGGAAGTCGCCGAGGTCCGGGGTTGCCGCATTGTCACGCACGATCTCGGCCCAGGCCTCGACCTCCCACGGACGGTTCGAGCCGAGCAGGAGCCCGGCGACGAACGCCGCGGCGGATGCCCGCACCGCGGGATCGGTCGCCCGGCCGCTCGCGAGCTCGAAGTAGTCGAGGGCCTCGTCGTCACGGAACTCGGTCAGGAGCTGACGGGCGCGGTCGAACTCCTCACAGCCTGACGGCTTCAGATCCTCGGCCATCACTCGCTCCTCGGGCTCGATCGTGGTCACTGTCCGATCGGCATCAACGGCCCGGGATTGAAGTGGGATCCGGCCGGTATTCGGCCCGAAATCAGCGCCGAATTCCCCTTCCGCGTTCTCTCAACTTCCCAGCGTGCTCGCCGATCGGAACGCAACTCGGGCGGAGCAGGGATTGCTCGCCGTGCACCCACCAGGACGGATGGGAGAAATCGGCGGAGGGTGGGACGTGCTCGATCCCACGATGCAGGCGATCCAGACGTCACTCGACGGCCTCGCGGCGCGGCAGAGAATCATCTCCCAGAACCTCGCGAACTCCGAGACGCCCGGATACCTCTCGCAGAACGTCAACTTCGAGGACAGCCTGCGCAGCGCGATGGCGTCGGGCGATCCGAGCCAGGCCGCGATCTCGACCTCGACGTCGACCGACGCGACGACTCCCAACGGGAACAACGTCAACGTCGACACGCAGACCGTGTCGCTCATCGACACCGGCCTGCGCTACCAGCTCGCGACGCAGTCGATGAACAACGAGTTCAACATCCTGCGCGACTCGCTGAGACAGGACCTCTGATGTCGATCTTCCCCGTCTTCGACACCGCGAGCTCGGCGCTGACGACCAACCGCGTGTGGATGGACGCCATCTCCGACAACCTCGCCAACGTCAACACGGTCCGGCCGTTCGACCAACCTGCGTTCCAGGCCCGCTTCGTGGAGGCCCAGCAGCTGCCGTCGAACCCCGGTGACCCGGTCGGCGTCGGCGGCGGCGTCGGCGTCGCGTCGATCCAGTACGGCGACTCGACCGGGATCGAGCGATATGAGCCCGGCAACCCGTTGGCGAACAAGCAAGGGATGATCCGCTCACCCGACATCGATCTCAGCCAGAACATGACCGACCTCATCATTGCGCAGCGCGCGTATCAGCTGAACCTCTCCGTCGTGTCGGCCGCGCAGCAGTCGTACCAGCAGGCCATCCAAATCAACGGGAAATGACGTAACCAATGACGATCTCCTCCATCGGGGCTTTGATGAGCGCGGCCACGGCCGCACCGGTCAGCACGCCGCAGCAGGTCGGCGCGACCGGTGCCGCGTCGGCGGCCGGCCAAACCGGCCAGGCGTCGGGCGACTTCGGCAACACGGTCGTGAACGCGCTCCAGGGCGTCCAGGACTCGCAGGACTCTGCGAACACGCTGGCCGTGCAGGCCGCCACCGGTGACCTCACCGACGTGCACAACTACACGATCGCCGCGACCGAAGCATCGCTGCAGACCGAGATGACGGTCGCGGTGCGTGACCGTGCGGTCGAGGCGTTCAACCAGATCATGGCGATGCAAGTCTGATGCCCGCGATCGATTTCGACCGTATCCGCGACCAAGGCAAGAACTTCGTCGACGGCTTCACTCCGGGCCAGAAGGCGATGACGATCCTCGGCGTGATCGCGGTGGTGCTGGCCGGCATGGCCTTCAGCCACTGGTCGAGCTCGACGAATTACGCGCCGCTGTACACCAGCCTCAGCGGGGCCGACGCCGGCAAGGTCACCCAGGCGCTCGATTCCGCCGGGGTGAAGTGGAAGCTCTCCGACGGCGGCGCGACGGTGCTCGTGCCGGCCGCCATGGTCTACAAGGAGCGCGTCGCGCTGAGCGCGCAGGGCCTGCCGGCGAGCTCCGACGACCTCTCCCTCCTCGACAAGGAGGGCATCACCGCCTCCGACTTCGTGCAGCGCGTCGACTACCAGCGCGCGATGCAGGGCGAGCTCGAGAAGACCATCGAGGCCATCGACGGTGTCGCGTCGGCGACCGTCAACCTGACGATCCCGCCCGACCAGGTGTTCGCGGGCGCCACCGCCGACGCGCCGAGCGCCGCGGTGCTCGTGCAGCCGGCCGGTGGAACGACGCTCTCCACCGACGCGGTGCAGGCGATCGTGCACCTCGTGGCGTCCAGCGTGCCGAACATGACCCCCGACTCGGTGACGGTGGCCGACTCCAGCGGCAACGTGTTGAACGCGCCGGGCATGGACCTCTCCAGCGGGCAGGGGCTCGAGCAGCAGACGTCGTTCGACACCGCGCTCGGCACCGCGGTGTCGTCGTACATCGCGACCGCGCTCGGCCCGAACCACGCCGACGTGCACGTGCAGTCGGACATGAACTTCGACCAGCAGAAGACGACGAGCCTCACCAACAGCGCACCGGCCGGCACGAACGGCAAGCCGCTCCCGTCGCAGCAGAACCAGACGAGCGAGAACTTCAAGGGCCCCGCGAGCGGCGGCACCAACGGCGTGCTCGGCGTGACGCAATCCACTCCGGGTGTGGCGTCGGGGAGCGGCAACGAGACGTACTCGAAGACTTCGAACCAGAACACCAACGCGGTGAACCAGATCGAGACCGAGGTCCAGGCGGCGCCGGGCAAGATCAGCCACATGTCGGTGGCGGTGCTGCTCGACAGCTCCGTGGTGAAGCCGGCCGACGTCGCGAACTGGACCAAGCAAATCGAGGCCGCCGTCGGCTACAGCGCCAAGCGCGGCGACATCGTGCAGGTCACGTCGGTGCCGTTCAGCACGGCGGCGCAGAAAGCGGCGAAGGCGCAGCTGAGCGCGGCATCGGGATCCGGCTCGGGCATGATGCTCGACCTCGCCCGCAACGTGGTGACACTGCTGATCGTCGCCCTCGTCTTGTTCTTCGCCTGGCGGGCGATCAAGCGGGCCGAGGCCAACCGCGTACCGCTGCGGGTGCCGCTCGACCTGCGCGAGCTCGAGGCCGCCGACACGCGCGCATTGGAAGCGGCCGCCGCGACGCCCCGCCTCGGCGAGCTGGAGCGCCGCGCCCTGGCGCCCGCCGCGCCCGATTCGGGCGTGGAGGGCGAGCTCACCGATCTGATCGAGCAACAGCCCGACGAAGTGGCTCAAACGCTGCGCTCCTGGCTCGCTGACCGGAGGACGTAGCAGTGGCCCGTGGCTTCAGCGGCGTGCAGAAGGCCGCGATCCTCGTGATGCAGGTCGGCAAGGACCGCGCCGCACCGATCCTGCGGTCCCTGCGCGAGCAGGAAGTGGCCGAGATCATGGCGGAGGTCGCGCGACTTCACCACCTCGAGCTGCACGAGATCGAAGAGGTGATGAGCGAGTTCCGCGACACGTTCACCGCGCGCGCTCACGTCGCCCAGGGTGGTTACCAAACTGCGCGCGAGCTGCTCGAGTCGAGCTTCGGCGGCACCAAGGCCGACGAGATCCTCGACAATCTCGGCGTGACGATGGTCGCCGCGCCGTTCGAGTTCCTCCGCCGCGCCGACACCCGCCAGGTGCTCTCCTACTTGCAGGACGAGCACCCGCAGACCATTGCGCTCGTGTTGGCGCACATGCATCCCGAGGCCGCCGCGATGGTGATGGGCTCGCTGCCGGAAGAGCAGCAACGCGACGTCGCGATCCGCATCGCGACGATGGACCGGACCTCCCCCGAGGTGATCGAGCAGGTCGAAGCGATCCTCGAGCGCAAGCTGTCGACGGTCATCCAACAGTCGGACTTCGCGCAGGCCGGTGGGCTCCAGACGCTCGTCGACATCCTGAACTCGTCGGATCGCGGCACCGAGCGCCTCATCCTCGAAGGACTCGAGCAGCAAGATGCCGAGCTCGCCGACGAGGTGCGGAACCGGATGTTCGTGTTCGAGGACATCACGAACCTCGACGACCGCGCGGTGCAGATGGTGTTGCGGTCGGTCGACGCCAAGGAGCTCGCGGTCGCGCTCAAGGGTGTCGACGCGAAGGTGCGCAGCAAGGTGACCGGCAACATGTCGGAGCGCGCGGCCGCGAACCTCACCGAGGAGATCCAGCTGCTCGGACCCATGAAGCTCAAGACGGTCGAAGAGGCGCAGGGCGCCATCGTGCGGGTGATCCGCACCCTCGAGGAGTCGGGCCAGATCGACATGTCGAGAGGTGGCGATGAGCTCGTTGTCTAGGGAGCGCACCGGCGGACGCGTGTTGCGCGACGTCGCGGTAGCGCCCGCCGACCTCAGCCAGGTGTCAGCCCGCGTCGCGCGTTCACTGGTGGTCGCTCCCGAGCTGGTCGAGAGCGCGCTGCGCGACGGGCGACGCGCCGGGTACGACGACGGCTACCGCGCCGGGTACGACGACGGCCTCGCCGAGGCGCGCTCGAGCACCCAAGACCTCGCGGACCGGCTCGTCGGGCTCCTTCCCCAGCTCGGCGCGGCCGCAACCGCGCTCTACGAGCGCGAGGCGACAGCCCGGGCCCACATCGAGGATCAGGTGATCGCGGTCGCGTTCGAGATCGCGCAGGTTCTCGTCGGGCACGAGCTCGCGCACGCCGAGCAACCGGGACGCGACGCCCTCGCACGCGCTTTGGCATTCGCGCCGGAGCAAGGTCACGTGGTCGCGCGCTTTCATCCCGACGATCTCGGCACCCTCGGCGACCCCGACACGCTCGCGCCCGGTCGATCGCTCGTCGTCGTGGCCGACCCGAGCCTGCGCCCCGGTGACTGCGTGGTCGACGTCAACGGTTGCCACGTCGACGCGCGGCTCGACTCGGCCCTCGAACGGATCCGATCGGTGCTCGATCCGAGCGCGGCCGACGAGACATGACCGCGCTCCTCGATTCCGTGCTCGAAGCCGCGCGGCCGCATGTGGCCGGACGCGTCGCGCGAGTGCTGGGACTGAACCTCGAAGTCGTGGGTCTGCAACTACCGATCGGCAGCGCGGTGTCGGTCGAGACCGACCTCGGCCCGGTGATCGCAGAGGTCGTCGCCATTCGCGACGACGAGCTCGTGTGCATGCCGCTCGGAGACCTGCGCGGCGTCCGCGCCGGCGACCGCGCGCACGAAGCCGAAGGCGCGACGTCGGTGCCGGTCGGTCCGGAGCTGCTCGGCCGCGTGCTCGACGGGCTCGGCCGACCGATCGACAACGGACCCTCGTTGCGGCACGTTCCCCGCGTTTCGGTGGAGCACCAGGCGCCCCACCCGCTGACCCGGCGCATGATCGACACGCAACTCCCCCTCGGCGTACGCGCGATCGACACGCTCATGCCGTGCGGCCGCGGGCAACGCATGGGCATCTTCGCCGGGTCGGGAGTCGGGAAATCGACGCTGCTCTCCATGATCACACGGGGAACCGAAGCGCCGGTCACGGTGCTCGCACTCGTGGGCGAGCGCGGCCGGGAGGTCAGGGAGTTCATCGAGAACGACCTCGGGCCGGAAGGGCTCGCACGCGCGGTCGTGGTGGTGGCCACCTCCGACCAACCCGCGCTCGTTCGCCTGCGCGCCGCGTTCACGGCCACCCGGATCGCAGAGTGGTTCCGCGACCAGCACCTCGACGTGCTGCTCCTGATGGACAGCCTCACTCGATTCGCGATGGCACAGCGCGAGGTCGGGCTCTCGGCCGGCGAGCCACCCGCGACCCGCGGGTATCCGCCGTCGGTCTTCGGTCTGCTCCCCCGCCTCCTCGAGCGGGCGGGCGCCTCCGACTGCGGCAGCGTCACCGGTCTCTACACCGTGCTCGTCGAAGGCGACGACCTCATGGACCCCATCGGTGACGCGTCCCGCGCGATCCTCGACGGTCACATCGTGTTGTCACGCGCGCTCGCGACGGCCGGCCACTTCCCGAGCATCGACGTGCTCGAGTCGATCTCCCGGCTCACGCCGGCGGTCACGACAACCGAACAGCGGCGAGCTGCCACCGACATGCGGCGCCTGCTCGCCGCGTACCGCGACGCCAAGGACCTCATCGAGATCGGTGCGTACGTCGTGGGCACGAGCCCGCTCGTCGATCGCGCGATCGCACTCCGAGAAGCAATGGATGGCTTCCTCCGACAAGACCTTCACGACGCCGGCTCCGCATCGGATGCATGGGCCGCGCTCAATCGTCTCGTCGGGGGAGGTAGCGGTTGAAACGCTTTCGCTTCCGGCTCGAGCAGGTCCTGCGAGTTCGTCGCCTTCAGGAGGACATCGCGCGCGGTGCGCTGATGGCCGCGAACCACGCCGCGCGAGAGGCCGCCGACCGCCTGAACCAGCGGATCGACGACTACGCGGCCGTGGGCCGGCCGAGTGGCGCGCAGACCTACGACGCGTTCAATCGCATGCAGTTCCGGCTCGACAACGCGGCCGGCGCCATCACGATCGCGCGCGCCGAGTACCGACAGGCACTCGACGTCGTCGAAGCACGGCGCGCGGAGTGGACTGCGGCCCGGCAGCGGGTCGCCGCCCTGGAGCGGCTCGAAGCGCGCCGGCGCGACGAGCACGAAGTCGAAGCCCGACGCGCCGAAGACCGGCTGGTCGACGACCTGGTCGTCGCCCGCCACGCCCGAGGAGAACAGGCATGACCGTTTCATCCGCGGCCGCAACGAGCGGCACGACGAGCTCGGGCGGCATCGACCCGATGCCTGCGGACCAGAGCAGCGACCGCGCCGCGACCGGGTTCGAGCTCTTGCTCGCAGATGCCCGGGCGCCCGCGTCGGACACCTCCGACTCGGCGAGCTCCGGCGACTCGAGCAGCTCCGACGGCGACAGCTCGTCGACCGGCGCCACCACGGGCGACAAGGCCACGACGCCGACCCCACCGGCGCCCAAGCCCGCGCCCGACGCCGACTCCTCCGGGTTGTTCGGAGTGGTCGGCGCACTCGCGCTGACACCGCCGCCCGTGACGCCCCCGGACCCGTCGACGGCGTCGACGGCGAGTCCCGACGACTCGACGCCGGCCGCAGACGTCACGAACGCCACGGCCCCGACCATCCTCGATCTCGTGACCGCGGCGATCTCGCCCGACCCGGGCGGCGACGGCGCCGCACCGGCCGATCCGCCGACCCCACCCAAGGTCGCCACCGACCTGTCGTCGCTGTTGGAACCGGCGCCGCGCCTCCCGGCCGCCGCGACCTCCCCGGCGGGCGCCGCGCCGAGCGCGCCGCCACCGACCGCGATCACGACGAACCTCGCGACCGCGAACGACAACCCGCCCGCGCCGACGAGCACGTCGGCGCGCCCGAGCGTCGTCGACTCTGCGGGCCCGCCGCCGTCGGACCGGCCGCATCCGCAGGCAAGCGCGTCGGCCGCGCCGAGCGGCGCGGCGACGTTCACGCCGCCGGCACCCGCGCCGGCACCCGTCGCGCCCGGTGTCGACGACCTCGCCGCGGCAACCGCGACCGTGGCGCCGCCGCCACCGGCCGAGCAGCTCGTGTCGGTGCTCGCCCCGCTGCGCACGTCGCCGACCGGCTCGTACACGTTGCGGCTCGAGCTGAAACCGCCCGAGATGGGACGCGTCGAGATGCGCGTCGAGATGCGCGACGGCGTGCTGCACGCGTCGATCCACGCCGACCGGGAGGGCGCCGCGCAGTTGGTCCGTGACTCACTCGGTGAGCTCCGCGATCGGCTGAACGCGGAAGGCGTGCGCACCGGTGATCTCACGGTGTCCGACGGCGGCGTGGGGCCGGGATCCCGCGACGGCGAAGACGCTTCCGGCTCCGCGTCGTCGTCGCCGACCTCGACGAACTCCGACGATTCCGCGATCGCGACTTCCGTACCGACCACCACCGATCCCGACTCCACGTCGCTGCTCGACGTGCGCGTGTGACGAGCTCCAGGAGCGAACGATGACCGCGATCAGTCCGACGACGCCACCGACCACAACACCGACTTCGACGTCGACGTCGACCGACACCACGTCGACCGGTACCAACGAGAGCAATCAGCTGAACGAGGACACCTTCTTGCAGCTGCTCGTCGCCCAGATGAAGTACCAGGACCCGCTGTCGCCGACCGACAGCACCCAGTTCCTGACCCAGACCGCGCAGTTCACCGAGGTGAGCACGCTCCAACAGATCGAAACCGACCAGCAGGCGATCCAGCACACCAACCAACTGCTCGCGGCGAGCGGCATGGTCGGGCGCGGCGTCACGTACTCGACCACCGGAATCGCACCGTCCACCGCAGTCGCGACCAGCACGGTCTCCGTCGGCGGCAACCTGGCGCAGGACGCCCCCGTGGGCGCGCACGTGACGGTCGACACCACGGCGTACAACAACGTCGGCGCCCAGGTGCCGTTGGAGCTCCAGTTCACCCGCACCGCCGGCGGCTGGTCGATGCAGGCCTCGAGCGACGGACAGACGATCGGGGATCCGTCCGACGTCACGTTCGACGCAACCGGCGAGCGCACGAGCGCCGACGTCAACCTCAGTGAGAGCGCGCTCGATCAGGTGTCGAACACGTCGGGAACGTGGCCCGCCACCGGCATCACGATCGACATGGGATCGGCGAACGACCCCAACCGCGTCGAGATGGGGCCCGGCGCGTCGAACGCGGCCGTGCTCGCGCAGGACGGCGGCGATGGTCAGACGCTGACCGGCATCGTCACCGGAGTGCACGTCACCACCGACGGTCCGCAACTCGAGATCGACGGCCGCGACGTACCGCTGGCATCGGTGACGGAGGTGCAAGCCCCGGCACTGTGATCCGAAGACCGCGCGCAACGTAACGACTTCACCTGATCTACACCGCGCCCAGGCGCGAGCAACCAACTGGAACACGAAGAGAGGAATTCAACATGCTCCGCTCGATGTTCGCCGCGGTCTCCGGACTCCAGGCGCACCAGACGTTCATGGACGTCGTGGGCAACAACATTGCAAACGTCAACACCACCGGGTTCAAAGCGGGGACCGTCGAGTTCGAGGACCTGTTGAGCCAGACGCTCAACGGCGCGGGCTTGCCGACCTCCGCGATCTCGGGTGGCACGAATCCCGCGCAGGTCGGTCTCGGTGTCCGGCTCGCCGGGATCGGCACCAACTTCTCGCAAGGTGCGGCGCAGGAAACCGGGCGCTCGACCGACTTCGCGATCCAGGGTGACGGCTTCTTCGTCGTCCAGCAGGGCGGCGTGCAGGCCTACACGCGCAACGGCAGCTTCTCGCTCGACGGTCTCGGCCAGTTGGTGACCGGCGACGGCGGTCTCGTGCAGGGTTGGCAAGCCGACCCGCAGGGCAACGTCAACACCAACGCGAGCACCGGGCCGGTGAAGATCCCGGTCGGTCAGACCATCTCGCCGGTCACGACCGCGAACATCAAGGTCGGTGGGAACTTGCCGTCGGACTCGGCGGTCGGCACGAAGATCGACGTCTCGATCGACGTGAACAACAGCCTCGGCGCATCGATCCCGTTGCGCATGGAGTTCACGAAGGTCGCCGACTCGGCCGGGAGCGTGAACTGGACGATGACGACCTACGACAGCGCGAACAACGCCGTCGCCGGCCCCAGCAACGTGCAGTTCGACGACAACGGCAACCTCACGTCGGGGAACCTCACGCTCACCCAGGCCCAGTTGAACGCGATTGCGGGAACTTCGGGCACGTGGGCGGCAGCGGGCGCGGTCGTGAACTTCGGGACCTCGAGCGCCGCCGACCGCCTCACCGGCGCGGCCTCGCTCAACAGCGTCGCCGCGTTGTCGCAGGACGGTTCGGGGATCGGCTCGCTGGTGAGCTTCAGCGTCGGCGAGAGCGGACTGATCAGCGGTGTGTTCTCCAACGGCCGGACCCAGGCGCTCGGTCAGATCGCGCTCGCGACGTTCGCGAACCCCGCGGGTCTGCTCAAGCAGGGCAGCTCGCTGTTCACGACGTCGGCCGACTCGGGAGTCGCCGAAGTGGGCGTCGCCGGCGTCGGCGGCCGGGGCACCCTCACCGGCTCGACGCTCGAAGGGTCGAACGTCGACCTGGGCCAGGAATTCACCAACATGATCATCGCTCAGCGTGGTTTCGAGGCGAACGCCAAGGTCATCACGACCTCCGACCAACTCCTCCAGGACCTCGTGAACCTGAAGCAGGGCTGACACCCTGCGTGAAATACAAACGGGCCCGCCGCCGGCGGTGGCGGGCCCGTTTGCCTTCACTGACCCGATGGCCCTGCCGATAAGTCCCACACGGCCTGGGAGGGCCATCCTCGAGGTCCAAGGATGGATCGATGATCACTGTCACGCGCTTGAACGGTCCGGCGTTCGCACTGAACCCCGACCTGATCGAACGCATAGAGACAACGCCCGACACCGTCATCACGCTCGTCGACGGCGCGAAGTACGTCGTACGCGAGAGCGTCGACGAGCTGATCGCGCGAGTGCGCGAGTCGAAGGCGGCGGTCATCGCGCTGTCGCATCTCTTGGAGCACCCGTCCAGCGGTGGGCCGACGCTGCGCGTCGTACCCGGCGGCGACTCGGAGGTTTGACATGGCCAAGAAGAAGGCAGCAGCGGCTGAGGGCTCCGAGGGCGAAGCGCCCAAGGGCAAGAAGAAGCTGTTCATCATGGTGTTCGTGTTCGTGCTGATCGGTGGGTTCGCCGCGAAGACGATCCTGCTCAAGCCGAAGCCGCTCACCACCGCGCAGGTCGCGGCGGCAACCAAGCTCGCCGACGTGAAGCTCCAGAACCTGTGCGCCTCGCACAACAACCTGCCCCAACAACCGCTGCCGGGCGCGGCCGCGAACGGCGTTCCGACCACCACGACCACGACCGCGGGTCCCGACTCCCCCGCGCCCGCCGGCCCGGTCGACTCGCTCGACGCGATCACGATCAATCTCTCGGCCGGTCACTACCTGAAGGTCGGGATGGCGCTCCAGGTACCGGCCGGCATGGACCCGACGACGGTCAAGACCACCGAGAACTGGGAAGCGGTCGCCGCCAAGACGGTGATCGACGCACTTTCGGGTCAGACGATCGACGCCCTGAGCGCGCACCGCCAGGCCGAGGAGAACACCATCGGTGACACGGTGTGCCGCAAGACCGAGGGCAAAGTCCTCACGATCTATTTCACCGACTTCGTGATGCAGTGATGCGCGGCACGGGTGTCGGCCCGGTGACCTTCACCGAGCGCGCGAATCTCTGAACCGAGGCTCTCAACTCGGGGCCGGTCGGGCCGATCGATGGTCCGTGAGCGTCACCACGGGGACCAAGCGGGGCCGGAACCAGCCGAACGTCGTTCCGTTCGACTTCCGGCGCCCCAACAAGTTCAGCCGCGACCATGTGCGTGCATTCCAGATCGTGCACGAGACGTTCGCGCGGCAGCTCTCCACCGTGCTGGCGACGACACTGCGCGCCGGCGCGAACTGCACGCTCGGAACCGTCGAGCAGCTGACCTACGACGAGTACGTGCGTTCGCTCGCGAATCCGTCGTACCTCATCGTGCTGTCGCTCAGCCCGCTTCCGGGCGCGGCCATCCTCCAGTTCCCGCTGCCGATCGTGTTCGCGGCCATCGACCGCCTGCTCGGCGGCACCGGCGACTCCGTGTCGCCGAAGCGGCCGCTCACCGAGATCGAGTCGAACCTCATGCGCTCGGTGGTCGACCGTACGTTGCGAGAGCTGGAGTACGCGTACGAGACCTTGGTGCGCGTCGAAGCCGAGATCGTGCAGCAGGAATTCAACCCGCAGTTCGCGCAGATCGCCGCGCCTTCCGACATGGCGATGGTCGTGTCGTTCGACACGCGCATCGGCGAGAAGCACGGCAACGCGACGATCTGCATCCCGTTCTCGACGATGCAACCGGTGCTCGAGAGCCTCGCGAGCCAGTCGCTGCTCCACGATCACCGCGGCCAAGACCCGGTCGCGTGGCAACAGCAACTCGAACGCGCGCTCTCCCGCGTGACCGTCGAAACCTGCGTTCGGTTCGACGACGTCGCGCTCAGCTCGGAAGAGATCGTCGGCCTCCGGGTCGGCGACATCGTTCCGCTCGACCATCCCATCGAACAACCCGTGACGATCACGGTCGACGACGTGACCTGCAACAAGGCCGTGACCGGCCGGCGTGGGAAGCGACTCGCCTGCCTCGTGGTCGACGCGGCTCAGGAGCATGACCAATGACGCTGATCGACAGCCTGGAAGCCACGAACGACGTCGCGCTCGCGGTGACGTCGGCGCTCGAGCAGGTGCTCGGGGTCGACGTGATCCTTGCGGTCGGCATCGCCCAGCGCCAGGCGCCCACTCCCGAGCTCCTTCCCGACGGCGCGACCCGCGCGGTGTCGCTGCCGCTGTCCGAAGCCGTCGACGGCGACATCGCGTTGGTCGTCAGCGACAGCTTCGCGATCGCGCTCGAGGCGCGGGCGTCCGACGAGTTGCTCACGTCGGCGACGTCGACTGCGCTCGAGGCCGGCGCGACCGTGATGAGCAGTCTCGTCGACTCCGAGCTGCAGATCGGCCGCGTGATCGAGGTCGCCACCGAAGTCGTGACCGCCGACGACGGAGAATGCATCGTCTACCCGCTGCTCCAGAACGACGAGCGCGTGGCGTGCCTGGTCATCAAGCTCGTGACCGCCGACGAGTCGTCGACCTCCGTCGCGCTGCACGAGTTCGCGCAGCTCAACGACGGCGGTGCGTCGTTCGGCGGGAGCCGCCCCCTCGCAATCCTCAAAGACGTCGAGATGGGCGTCACCGCCGAGCTCGGCCGGCGCCGGATGACCGTGCGTGATCTCCTCGCACTCACTCCCGGCTCGGTCATCGAGCTCGACCGCGCGGCCGGCGCCCCGGTCGACGTGCTCGTCAACGGCACCCTGATCGCGCGCGGCGAGGTCGTCGTGATCGACGAGGAGTTCGGAATCCGCATCGCGGAAATCGTCGCCGCGGAGTCGATGGGCGCGGCCTGATGTCGACGGCGGGGACGCTCGCGCTCTTCGCGCGCCTGATCGCCTCGCTGGGGGTCGTCATCGGCCTGATGTGGTTCGCGGCGCGATTCGTGCGTCGCCGCGGACTCGGCGGGTTCGGCAACCCCTCGCGCGGGCCGGGGATACACATCGACGTCATCGCCCGGCGCACGCTCGGCCGGAACTCGTCGATCGCGGTGGTGCGCGCCGGCGACCAGGGCTTGATCATCGGCGTCACCGATCAGCAGGTGACGAAGCTCGCCGACGCCGATCTCAGCAAGCTCGATCTCGAAACTGCGGATGGCCAATGGACGGCCGCACCGCTCGGGCCCGACAACCCGACTCCGTCATGGAAGGCGATGCTCGACCAACTTCGGGACCGTACGGCCCGTCGCTGAGCGTCACCGAGCCGCAAGGCCGCCGTGACCGGAACCCCGCGTAAGCGGAAATCCAACCCAGGATCCTGCCGCCGCTTCGTCGTCGGGACCGTGCTCGCGCTCGGATTCATCGGCACGATCGCAACGATGGCGATCGGCTCCGGCCCGGCCGGTGCGGTTGTCGCGCCGAACACCCCGCCCGTCACCGCGCCTGCGCTCGCCGTACCCCCGATCACCGCGCCGTCGATCACGACGCCCGGCGCGCTCTCCGGCACACCGACGACGCCGACCACGGGCGTGTCGGGCACCACCGGGAACACCGGATCCATCTCGATCGACCTCGGCAACCTGGCCGGGTCCACCGACCCCAAGCACCCGAACAGCAAGCCGAATCAGAGCGTCATCATCATCCTGTTGCTGACGGTGCTCGCGATCGCGCCGGCGCTCATGGTGATGCTCACGAGCTTCACACGCATCGTCATCGTGCTCTCGCTCACGCGCAACGCGCTCGGCCTCACCGCGATCCCTCCGAACCAGGTGGTCATCGGGCTCGCGTTGTTCCTGAGCCTCTTCGTGATGGCCCCAACACTCACCAAGATCAACGACACGTCGCTGCAACCGCTGCTGAAGGGCAAGATCAGCTACGGCCAGGCGTACGACAAGGCGCAGAGCCCGCTGCGGACCTTCATGCTCGGTCAGACGCGCCAGAGCGACCTGAGCCTCTTCACCGCTGCGAGCCACGAGAAGCCGGCGCCGCGCGACAAGGTTCAGATGACGGCGCTGGTGCCGGCCTTCGTGCTCTCGGAGCTGAAGACCGCGTTCATCATCGGGTTCGTGATCTTCATCCCGTTCCTGATTATCGACCTCATAGTGAGCTCCACGTTGATGTCGATGGGCATGTTCATGCTCCCACCGGTTCTCGTCTCGCTTCCGTTCAAGCTGTTGCTGTTCGTGATGGTCGACGGGTGGGCGCTCATCGTCCGCTCGCTCATCACGAGCTTCCACCATTAGCTACCGCAACCGATCGCCCAACTTCCCGGTACCCCCGATTCCGTTCCTGCGAAGGGCTCTCCCGTGACCGATCACGAAGTCGTCAACATCGCGGTGCAATCGATCCTGCTCGCGGCGAAGCTCGCGGCGCCGATCCTGGCGGTGTCGCTGGCGATCGGTCTCGTGATCGGCCTCTTGCAGTCGGCCACGCAGATCCAGGAGCAGACGCTCACCTTCGTCCCGAAGCTGGCCGGGGTCGCCATCGTGATCCTGCTCGCGGGTCACTGGATGCTCGGCGAGACCATCGCGTTCACCCACTCGCTCTTCAACATGATCCCGCAGCTCCTGCAGAGCTGAGCCGGCGGCACCCCGCGCCTCGACCGGCTGATCGCGACTGCTCGACCCCATGACGACGATTCCCATCAACCCGGTCGTGATCACGGCGTTCGTCCTCGCGCTGGTGCGCGCCTCGGCCTGGCTCTTCGTCGCGCCGCCGTTCAACACGCGCATGATCCCGACGACGGTGAAGGCCGGGGTCGCGGCGTCGCTGGCGTTGGCCGCCGCTCACCACATCACGAACCCGGTCCTGCCGAACGACACCGGCGCGTTCATCACGTCGTTGGTCGTGCAGGCACTGGTGGGATTCACGCTCGGCATGTTCACGCTCCTGCTCGTGAACGCGCTGCAGGCGGCCGGCCAGTTCGTCGACCTGTTCGCCGGCTTCTCGCTCTCGACCATCTACGACCCGTTCAACAACGCGCAGGCCGCCGTGTTCGGCCGGTTCTACGAATTGCTCGCCACCACGCTGCTCTTCACGACCGACGCGTACCTCATTCTCGTGAACGGGTTCTTCCGATCCTTCGACGTGATCCCCGCCGGCGGCCTCTCGATGAGCACGGTCTCCTCGCTGCTCACCAAGAACATGGGCGAGTTCCTCGTGGCTGCGGTCGAGATCGCGGGTCCGATCATCGCGTGCCTGTTCCTCGCCGAGATCACGCTCGGCCTGCTCGCGCGCGCCGCGCCGAACCTCAACGTGTTCGCGCTCGCCTTCCCGCTGCGCGTCATCATCGCCCTGATCGTGGTCGCGATCGCGCTGCCGCTCGTCTCGCCGGCTCTCGGCAACCTCGTGCGCGACGCGGTCGCGCCGCTCGGCCACTGACGCCGGCGCGGAGATCGACCAGTGCCCGCCGACGCCTCCCAGAAGACGGAACCGCCCACCCCACGGCGGAAGAAAGAGGGCCGCGAGAAAGGGCAGGTCGCGAAATCGCAGGACCTGACTGCGTGGGCGGCGATGCTCGCGGCGATCGTGTTGCTCCAGATCTGCATCGCGCACGGCGCGACCACGATGCGCGGCGTCCTCGACGACATGGGCCTGGCGATCGCGCACCCCGACCAGGCCGTCGCCACGAAGTTCGCGGCCGACGCGGCGTCGAAGTCGGTCGGGATCGTCGCACCAATGTTGATCGGGATGATGTTGATCAGCGCCGCGATCAGCATCGGGCAGGTCGGCGGGCGCCCGACGCTGAAGAAGCTCAAGCCCGACTTCGGCCGCCTCAACGTGTTCAAGGGACTGAAGCGCACCTTCGGCGGTCAGGTGTGGTGGGAGCTCGCCAAGTCGGTCGTGAAGGTCGCGGTGCTGCTCGCGATCGCGTGGCCCGCGGTCGCGCACGCGGTCGCCGGCTTCTCGCAGGCCTCGAACGGCTCGCTCGAATCGCTGGCCTCGATCAGTGCCACGACCGCGATCACGATGTTCCGCAACGTCGCGATCGGCGGTCTCGCGATCGGCGGCATCGACTACATCGTGCAACGCCGGCGCGTCATGAAGCAGCTGCGGATGTCGCGTCACGAGGTGCGGGAGGAGATGAAGCAGCACGAAGGGAACCCGAGCGTGAAGCGGGCGATCCGCGGGCGCCAGCTGGCGATCAGCCGCAACCGCATGATCGGCCTCGTCAGCAGCGCCGACGTCGTGATCGTGAACCCGACTCACTACGCAGTCGCGCTGAAGTACGAGCCGGGCCGGGGCGCACCCGAGGTCGTGGCCAAGGGCGCCGGCGACATCGCCAAGCGGATCCGGGAGGAGGCCGAGGCCAACGGGGTGCCGATCGTGCACGAGCCCGTCCTCACCCGCACGATCTACTGGGCCTGCGACCTCGGCCAGCTGATCCCCGCCGACCTGTACGAGGCCGTCGCCCAGCTGCTCGCCTTCGTGTTCGGCCTCCGGGCCAAGGGCCGGGCCCAGGGCTACCACGAACTGCCCAAACCGGCCCTCCTGTAACACCCCCGACCAGGCGTTATGTAACCCGACGCAGCCCCAACGCCTCATGTGATGAAGCATCCGGACATCTGTACGCAGCCCAAACGCTTCATGTGATGGAGCGGTTGGGGGCCTAATCCTCGGGGCGGGCGGGCCGATCAGTACCGGGCTCGACCGAGCCTTTGGACGCTGGTGCCACGGACGGCGCGCGCGAGGTGCCGGGGAGACCGTGGTCAGCAACCGCATCGGACAGATCGCGATACCTGCCGCGATCGTCGGGATCGTGGTCATGATGGTCGTGCCGTTGCCGACCCCGCTGATCGACCTGCTCATCGTCGGCAACATGGCGCTCGCCACGCTCGCCCTGCTCGTCAGCATGTCGACCCGGCGGGTGCTCGACTTCTCGATCTTCCCGTCGTACCTCCTGATCGCGACGCTGTTCCGCCTCGCGCTCAACGTGTCGGTCACGCGGCTCGTGCTGTTGCACGCGTACGCCGGCAGCGTGATCGAATCGTTTGGCCACTTCGTGGTGGGCGGGTCGGTCATCGTCGGGTTGGTGATCTTCCTCATCCTCATCGTGATCCAGTTCATCGTGATCACGAACGGCGCCGGTCGCGTCGCGGAAGTCGCGGCCCGGTTCACCCTCGACGCGATGCCCGGTAAGCAGATGGCGATCGACGCCGACCTCAACTCCGGCTTGATCAACGAGACGGAGGCCAAGCGCCGCCGCAAGGAGATCGCCGACGAGGCCGACTTCTACGGCGCGATGGACGGTGCTTCCAAGTTCGTGAAGGGCGACGCGATCGCGGCCATCGTGATCGTGTTGATCAACCTGATCGGTGGCTTCGCGGTCGGGATCCTGCAGAAGCACATGTCGTTCGGCGACGCGGTGTCGAAGTACAGCCTGCTCACGGTCGGCGACGGGCTGGTCGCCCAGATTCCGGCGCTGCTCATATCGCTGTCGTCGGGCCTCATCGTGACCCGCGCCGCGACCGAGAGCGACCTCGGTACCGACCTCCTCCACCAGTTCACGCGCCACAAGCGGACCATGCAGCTCGCGGGCGGCGCCATGTGCGTCATCGCGATCGTGCCGGGACTGCCGAAGGTGCCGTTCATCCTCGTGGGTGGGCTGCTGCTCGTGCTCGCGGCGCGGCTGCCCAGCGACGAGCAGATCCTCGCCGACGCCGCGAAGGCCGAAGCCGTGCCCGAAGAGGTGCCGCTTTCGCCCGACGCACCGGAGCGCATCGCGACCGACATGCGGGTCGAGCCGCTCGAGCTCGAGATCGCCTTCGACCTCGTCGACCTCGTGGACGCGAGCAAGGGTGGCGACCTCCTCGACCGCGTGCGCGCGTTGCGCCGCAAGCTGGCGCTCGAGCTCGGCATCGTGATCCCGCTCGTTCGCACGCGCGACAACATGGAGCTGCCGTCGAGCACCTACGCGATCCGCGTGCACGGGGTGGAGGTCGGGCGCGGCGACGCTCCCCAGAACCACGTGCTCGTGCTCGGCGACGACCAGCCGGGCCTGCCGGGCACTCCGACGCGCGAGCCGGTGTTCGGTCTTCCCGCGCGTTGGGTGCCGATCGAGTTCCGCCACCAGGCCGAGGTGACCGGCGCGACCGTGGTCGATCGGGCATCGGTCATCACCACCCATCTCGCCGAGGTCGTGCGCCGCAACGCGGGCCGCCTCCTCGGGCGCCAGGACGTGAAGTTGCTCATCGATCTCGCGAAGCAGACCGACCCGGTCGTGATCGACGAGCTCAACGGCGCCAACATCACCGCCGGCGAGATCCAGCGCGTCCTCCAGTCGCTGCTCGACGAGGGGGTCGGCATACGCGACCTCGTTCGGATCTTCGAAGTCGTGTCCGAACGCTCGCGCGTCACGAAGGACCTGGAACAGATCGTCGAGGCCTGCCGCACCGCGCTCGGGCCCGCGATCTCCGCGTCGCACGCTCGCGACGGTCGGCTCCCGGTGATGACCCTCGAGCCGATCATCGAGCACTCGCTCGCGGAGGCGCTGCGTACGAGCGAGCGCGGCACGTACCTCGCGCTCGATCCGCAAATCGCGGAGCAGTTGGCGACGGCCGTCGCGCGCAGCGCACAGGAGGCCGAGATGAAGGGCATCGAGCCGGTGCTCGTCTGCTCGACGCAGCTGCGCGCCGCCCTGCACCGGTTGCTGCAGGCGGCCGCGCCCCGTCTCCCAGTTCTCGCGTACACCGAGCTCGGCGCGCAGCTCGAGCTCGACACGATCGCGGTGGTGAACCTTGGCCAGCCAGCAGCAGTTTGAGGGGCCGGTCCTCGAGGACCTGCTCGAGCGCGTTCGCAACGAAGTCGGTCCCGACGCGCGGATCGTCGCCGCCAACCGGATCCGCAAGGGCGGCGTCGGTGGGTTCTTCGCGAAGCAGGCCTTCGAGGTGCTCGTCGAACCCGGTGACGACACGCCCGAAACGAGCACGACGCACGAGCACTACGGCGAGCCGGTGATCGGGCCCGAATCGCCGTCGCGCGAGAGCGCGCCCGTCGCCGCGATCACCAGCGCGGCACTGGTGCCGGTGCGGTCCGAGAGCCGGGCGCCCACCTCGATCCTCGAGCTCGCCGACGCCGTGAGCGACGACGAGCGCAACGAGGTCATCGACCTCGTCGAGGAGCGCACTGTCTCGACGGAGTCGCGCGACTTCGCCCAGGTGCTCGACCGCTTCAGCCGGTCGATCGACGCCACGCCCGAAGAGCTCGCCCGGGACACCGAACCAAAGGTCGAGTCGCGCCGCGGGCACGAGGAGATCGACCTCCGCACGACGGACCTCGCCGCGAGCGCGGCACCGAGCGTCGCGCCGGCGGCCCCGACGCCGCTCCCGACCGAACCGGGCGAGCCCGCCCCACGCGTGTCCGACCACGTCGACGATGACGACGACTCCATCGACGTCGTCACGACACTCGACCCACCGCCGACACCGCGGCGGGCCCGTCAGGTCGCGTCGGCGGCCGAGGTGATCGATCGTTACGAGACGCGCTTGTCGAAGCTCGGGCTGCCGGCCCGCCTCATCCCTCGCGGTGTGGCGCAACCCGCCTTGAAGGGCGCGCTCGTCGAGTCGTTGACGCAGCTCCCGCCGGCGCCCAACGTCCCCGCCGGGCTCGGGGTCGTGGTCGCGACCGTCGGGATCGGCGCGACGCCGGTGCTCCTCGCCCGCGACCTCGCCGCCGAGCTCGGGCTCGATCCCGACGACGTGATGCTGGCCACCCGCGAACCCCTCGGTGGTGGCGTGCCGGCGTGGTTGCAGATGTGCGACGCAGGAACCGCGCAGGAACGCCGTCGGAGCTGGCGGCGCCGGACCCGCCCGACGATCGTCGCGTGCAGCCTTCCGCCGGTGGGGCGCGGCCTGCGCTGGGCGCGTGAGATCCTCGACAACCTCGAGCCGACCGTGACCTGGGCGATCGTCGACGCCGGCACGAAGCGCGAGGACATCGCGTTTCGGGTCGACCAGCTCGGCGGTGTCGACGTGCTCGCGCTCGACGGACTCGACGACACCGTGAGCCCGGCCGCCGTGCTCGAGCTCGGCATCCCCGTGGGCCGGCTCGAGCAGGAGCACGCATCGCCGCTCACCTGGACCGAGCTGTTCCTGGAGCGCATGTCGTCATGAGACGACCGTCGGTCGATCCCGCGTTCACGTTCGCGCTCAGCCTCGTGCTGTCGCTGCTGCTGTGCGCGCCGACGTTCATGAACATGATGCACGGCACCGTCGACGTGACCCAGGGCGGCATCCGTTACCTGGTCGCGCTCGCGATCTCGTGGTGCGGGGTGCACGGCGTCGCGACACTCGTGGCCGGGTACGCCAGCCAGTCACGCCGACCGGTGCCACCGCGGCCGCCTGCGGTCGCGATGCCGCGCCGCCGCCACGACGAATCCGACGACAGCGCACCCCAGGCCGACGCCGCCTGAGTCAAGACAGGCCGACGCCGCCTGAGTCAGGCCGCGGTCGAGCGGTCGCGTTGTTCGCGGGCCGACTTCTGGCGACGCCGCACGAGCCGGTGGCGTTCGACGGCTGTCAGACCGCCCCAGACACCGTCGGGCTGATGGGTCTCGATCGCGTACTCGAGGCATTGCTCGGCGACGGGACAGGCCGCGCAGATGGCCTTCGCCTCGAAGCCGCCGTTCTCGGAGACAGGAAAGAACACCGACGTATCGGCGCCCTTGCAGGCGGCGTCGGAGAAGAAGTCGGCGGGCGGGGAGCTGGCGGTACCGGACATGATCGGCCTAACGCCTCTCCGCGCCGGGTCATTCCCGGGCCGAGTGCGGTGAGGCCCCGGGGTCGCCGACCAGGTCGTGCGTCGGTACCTCCGGCTCCCCCGGCCGGTCGCCGGCGCCGATTCCCGGGTCCGTGGAGGCTCGGAACCGGCCGAGGAGGCGCTTGCGCCGGGGCCACAAAACGAGCCCGAGGAGGGTCAGCCCTCCGATCGTGACGAGGATCGGATAGTGCGAGTACGACTTGTAATGGAAGGCGATCACATGCCGGCCGGCCGGCACCTCGACGCCGACGAGACTCGGGGCGATCATCACCGGCTTCTGCTTGATCCCGTCGACGGTCACGGTCCAGCGCGGGTCGAACGACTCCTTGAGCAGCACCCCGGCGGTGCGATTGGCCTGCACGGTCGCGTAGAAGAGCCCGTTCTCCTTGTCGTTGCCCTGCTTGATCACGGTGCCGGGTGATCCCGCGGGCTGTACGTCGCCGCTGACCGTCGGCGGCGCGGCGGGCGCGCCGTTGAACGCGACCGACGGGTACTCGTTGTGCATCGCGAGATCGGAGTAACGGAAGTTGTACGACTCGCTGCCGATGTCGGTGCGGTTGGAGGTCTCCGAGCCCATCACGTCGATGACTTGGAAGTAGCCGCTCGTGTCGACCTTGTAGAGCCGGTGCCGGCCTTGCGAGTCGAGCAGCGTGGCGGGAACCGGGGGCGACATGGTCTCCGGCAGGATCATGTACATCATGTTCATGATCTGGTACTGCGCCGGGTCGCCGTCGGCGAAGGTCGCGTCGACGTCGGTCGACAGCGACTGCACGGTTCGGAACGGGTAGCCGATCGAATCGGCGTCGTAGTCCTCGACCTCTGCGAAACCCTGCACTGACCCGATGGTGTAGTACGACCCCCAGTTGGCCCGCGTCCCGGCGTAGATACGGCCGCCGCCGAGCTTCTCTGCCTCTTTGACCAACTTCGCGAAGCCGACGCCGTCGGTCTCCTCGTACTTCCGTTGATCCGGAATGAAGGTCGAGTCGCGCAGGTCGTAGTGGGCTCGTTCGGTCCACGCCGGGGCGAGGATGCCGACGAACGCGACCGTCACCGCGGTCCAGACGACGATCGGCTTCGCCGCCGAGCGTTGGATCAGACCGATCCCCTTGGTCAATGCGAAGCCCGCGAGGCGAGCGAGCGCGACGAGACCGACGCCGGCGAAGAAGATGCCCGCGAGATCGACGCCCGACATGAACCGGTGCATCTGGAGATCGCCGTTACCAGGCAGGAGGTTCACGACCGAGCGGACACCCCAGGTCGCGCGGCCGAAGAACAAGAGGAGGCTGAACGTCCAGATGCCGAGGAGCGCGCGCGCGGCCTCCGAACGCTGCGCGCGGAGGACGCACACCACGAAACCGACGGCCAGGAGCAACGAGAAGATCGGGAAGCGGCCGTGGTCGAAGAGCTCACCCCTGAACAACCAAGGGAGGATCTTTGCGGCGCCGTACGAGTCGTCGAAGAACTTTCCCTTGTAGAGCTCCGATTGCGCCGCGTAGTTGCGGTCGGCGAGCAGAGGAACGAGCACCCACGCGGCGGTGACGAGCCCCCCTATCGCCACCACCGCCGCGCGTCCGATCCTGCGGAAGAACCCCCGGCGCGCGAGCAGCACCCAGACACCGATCGACAGCACCGCGAGGTAACCGGTCATGAGATGGGTCGCGATCGTGAGCGCGAGCACCCCCGCGGCCGGCGCGTACCACTTTCCGCCCTTGTTGACGGCTCGCCACGTGAGACCCCAGACCAACGGGAGCAGCCACATGCCGAACAGCTGGGTGTACACGCCGAGGCCTTGCCACGTGTAGCTGCCGTGCTCGTAGCCGTATCCCGTGATGCTCACGATGAGCGGGGAGACGAGCGCGGCCGCGGCCGCGGGCCATCGCTCCAAGCTCAGCAGGCGCGCGCCGAGGTACACGGAGATCGGCCACAACGCGAGCATCAAGTAGAGGATCCAGAGATACGTGCTCGTGAGGTCGAACGGGGAGATGCGCGCCGCGTACGCCGTCAACGTGTACGGCAGGCTCTGGTAGTGGTGGAAGAACGACGAGCCGAGACTCAGGTCGGGGAACCACCCGTCGAGCGGGATGCGGCCCTCGCTGATCTGATGAGAGGCCCAGCGCACCATCTCGAGGTGGAACGCGCTGTCGTTCAGATTGTTCGCGGGAGTCGTCTCCGACCGGAGGATGACGAGGCTGAACACACACGACACGATCACGAGGCTGAGCGGCAAGAGCCGCAACCAGCGGCGCGTCGGCTCCGGTTCGCTCGGCTCCGCGATGGGTCGGACCCCGGCGCGGAGCAGTCGCAGCCAACTCGGTACGTCGCGCGCCGCGCTCGTCGCCGACGCTCCGCCGGTATCGCCGGTGTCGCCCGTCTCGCCCGTCTCGCCCGTCTCGCCGCCGCCGCCGCCGCCGCCGCCGCCGCCGCCGGTGGCACCCAAGCCGGTCCCGGCCGCGGCCGCCGTCATCGCGGCGGGCGCGAGAACCGGCGCGGGCGCACGGTCGACGGCATCGGCGTCACCGTCGACGCGCTCGATCCAGCGGAAGCCGCGGGCGACGAGCGCGACGCACGCGGCGACCATGAACACCGACCACATCTTCTTCTGCCACGTGTCGGTCGTGTCGATGTTGCCGAACACCCAGTTGAACACGCGCCCGAACTGCAGTGTGGCGACTCCCCACGAGCGGTTGTACACCGCGAACGGGTACCACAGGTTGAGGATGAACAGCGCCGAGACGACGACGTAGACCCGCCGGAAGCCGCGCCAGAGCACCAACGGCGCCAGACCGACGATCACGGGGAACAGGTAGCGCTCGTGCATGCGGGTCAGCAACGTGAACGCGAGCAGGCTCGTCATTGCGGCCGCGACCACCATCACGCGGGCTTCGTCGTGCCCCCGGTTGAGCGACAGGTGCGTCCGCCACAGCACGTATGCGGTTCCCGCGACGAACGCGATCGCGCCGACGTAGAACGCCGGGATTCCCGCCACGTACTGCACGAGTGCCGGCGCACTGCGAACGTCGCCGCGTTGGAACCCGATGACGCCCCACAGGTTGAAGGCCCAGACACTGGTGATCTTGTAGCCGTTGGACGCCTTCGAATAGAACGACAACAACCCGCTCGGACTCAGCCCGAACGGGATGCCCGACACCGCCCACAAGACGGCGCCGACCGCGCCCACACACGCCACTTTCCCGAGACCCCGAAGCTGGTCGGCGCGGCCCCGCCGGTAGAGGTACCGCCGGTACAGCGCATAGGCGAGGACCGGGGCCAGGAAGCTCGACTGTGGCTTCATCGAGAACGCAATCGCGAACATCACCATCGCGAAGGTGTCGCGACCAACGGAGTGGCGGCCCGTCAAGAGCAGGAGCAGCGCGGCGAGTGCGAAGACCGCGGGCACCGCGTCGACCTGACCCCACATCGTGCTCAGCGCGAAGACCGCAGGGTTGAACAGGACCGCCGCAATAACCAAACCGCGTACCGGGAGGCGCCGCCGAAGGTCCTCGGGTGCGAGGCGCAGGGCGAAGACGCCGGCGAGCCACGCCAGCCCCAGATCGCCGAGAATCGCGGGAAGCTTCATCAGCCGGTAGTCGGGAACCCGCGAGATCTTGGCGATGACGTCGAGGATGTAGAGGTAGCCCGGCGGGTAGACGAACGTGGTGTTCGACTGCATGTAGCCGACGTAGAAATGGCGAATTCCGACGTCGTGGAGGCCGATCGCCCACAGCTGGAACAAATTCAGGTCGCCGTGGAAGCCATATTTCTGCGCCAGGGCTAGACGAACTGCCAGGGCAACCGCGAACATGAGTGCCAGGCCCAGCGGGGTGTCGAGCAGCCAGAGGAAATGACGGACGGGGCCGTCGCTGCGAGACGACCTCAAGGGCGCCTCGGGGGCACCCGAAGTAATTCGCCGGCGCCGTAGGACCGGGCTGTTGAGACTCATTGGGCCCTGCGGGCGGGGCTGACGGGAGGTTGGGGAACCGGTGCAGAGGTTGGCGTCTCTTTCATGCTTTTTTCCCGCCTATAACGAAGAGCCCAACATGGCGCGGCTCCTCGATGAAGTGGTCGGCACACTCCCGCAGTTCGCAGATCAATGGGAGGTCGTCGTCGTCGACGATGGCTCCACCGACCGCACCGCGAGCATCGTGCGCGACTATGCCGCCCAGCACCCCGAGATCCGACTCGTACAGCACAAGAATAACCTGGGATACGGCCATGCACTACGGACAGGCCTGAAAGAAAGTACGGGTCAGGCGGTCTTCTTCACCGACGCCGATCTCCAGTTCCACCTCACCGACATCGGGCTGCTGCTGCCCGCCTTCCAGAAGGCCGACGTCGTGATCGGCTACCGGATCAAGCGCCGGGATCCCTGGCACCGGCTGTTCGTCGCCGGCGTGTACCACACGGTCCTGCGCACGATGTTCGACCTGCACGTGCGCGACATCGACTGCGCGTTCAAGCTCTTCGACCGCCAGGTTGTCGACGCGTTGGTCGGAGAGCTCGAGTCGCGCTCGGCATTCATCTCGCCCGAGCTCGTGATCCGCGCGCAGATCGCCGGCTTTCGCATCACCGAGGTGGGCGTGACGCACTACCCGCGTACTGCCGGCAAGTCGGGCGGCGCGAGTCTCAAGGTCATCTCCCGCACGATCCAAGAGATGCGCCGGCTGCGGGCCGACCTCAAGGCCAACAAGACGAACTGAGACGGGACGCGTGCGGGCTGACCGCGTCGGTCAAGCGCCGCCTTCGGGATCGGCGAGCGGCACGAGGTCTTGGCGGAGCAACTTCCCGATCTCGTTGCGGGGCAGCATGTCGAGCACCGTGATCCCGACGGGAACCTTGTAAGCCGCCAGGCGCGCACGACACCACTCGCGTAGCGCGCCGTCGTCGAGCTCGGCTCCCGGCTCGAGCACCACGAACGCCCACGGCACCTCACCCAGCCGGTCGTCGGGCACTCCCGCGACTGCGGCGTCCGCAACCGTTGGATGCTCGCGCAGCTGCTCCTCGACCTCGTCGGGAAAGACCTTCAAGCCGCCGCGGTTCACCATCGCGCTCACGCGCCCTTCGATCCACACGAAGCCGTCGTCGTCGACGTGCGCGAGATCACCGGTGCGGAGCCAGCCGTCGTCGGTGACCCGATCACCGAGCGAATCCGCATCCGGGGGCGCGGCATTGCGCGAGCGCACCTGCAGCTCGTCGTCGCGCACCCGCACCTCGACCCCCGCGTGCGGACGGCCGACCGCGCCGAGCTTCGCCGCTCCGAACTCGCGCCAGTCGGCCGCGGTCCAACCGACGACCTCTCCGCCGAGCTCCGTCTGCCCGTAGCCGTTGAGGATCGCGACACCGAAGCGATCGTGGAAGGCCCGCGCGTGCGTCGGCGACAGTGGCGCCGACACGCTTCGCACGTAACGGAGCGGCGCGAGCGACGTGACCCGCTCGTCACGGGTGAGCATCACCATCGCCGCGGGCGGGAGCACCGACGAACGGATGCCGTGCTCGCCCACCAGCCGGGCGAACTCGGCGGGCTCGAACTTCTCCATGAGCACCACCGGCGCGCCGATGCGGAAGGCGAACAGCACTTGATAGATACCTGCCCACAGGGACAGCGACACGGGCACGAGATTGGGCATCGGTGCGCGCTTTGCCTGCTCGCCGTCATCCGCGCGCGAACCGCGCAGCGATCCGATCACGCCGTCGAGCAGCGCGAGCACCGTGTCGTGACGGAGCGGCACCGCCTTGGGCCGGCCCGTCGTTCCCGACGTGAACTGCACGATCGCCACGCCCGCACCCGCGGCGCCGCCGGTCGCGCCGGCGACGCGGCGCACAGTTGCCGGCCCACCCGGCGCGGCTTCGATCACCGCCGCGGCCCCGGTCGAGGCGATCAGCCGCTCGCGCTCTCCCACCGGGACACGCGGGTTGAGCGGCACGAACGCGCCACCGGCGCGCCACACCGCGAACCACGAGGCGATCGCATCCGGCGTGTTCGGCGCCAGCACACCGATCAACTGCCCGCCCAGGTCGTGCTCGAGGAGTTGGCCGGCGAGATCGTCGGCGGTTGCCCGCAGCGCGTCGCGCGTGGTGGCGCGACCGTGTAGGTACGCGACGACGTCGGCGGGCTCGCCGTCGAGCAGCTCGCCGAGCGATGGCGAACCCGCCGACGCGCCGGTCACGGACCGATCTCGGACAGCGGCCGGCGGTCGGTCACTTCGGGCTGACGTCCGGTGCGCATCGGAGCGAGCGGCGCATCGACCATCAACGTCCGGTGCACGCGTGCCTCGAGCGCGTCGAGCACCGATCGCCACGGCGCGAGCGTTCCGTCGTCCCAGGCGCGTTCGAAATCGGCCCACACCGCCAACGTCGGAATGGCCCAGATGACGATTGCCTCGGTGTCGGTCGACATGGCGACCCGGAAGGCGCCGACACACTGCAGCCCCAACGATTCGACCGCAGCCCGACCCGATACTGCGAGCGCATCGAGGAAGCCGCGCGACCGGCCGACCGGTAAACGAACGAGCTCGTGGGCGTACACCGCGCCGCGCGCGCCGGCGTCGGTCAGCTCGTCGACCGTCGGACTCCACGGCTCGGGCACCACGATCCGGTCGAATCCGCCGCGCCGCAGGTCGGCCGCGACCGACCACCACTCCGCCAATGACGGGTCCTGCGCGCCGCCGCCCACCAACTCGTGCTCGAAGTTGTCGGCGAGACCGTTCCAGCCCGCGAGCTCCCAGAGGTTCACGACTTGCGGCCAGGCCCCGGTCGATCCGACGGTGGCCCACACGCCGAAGCACAGCTGGTTCCGCTCGGCCCGCCCGATCGGGCACCAGTTCGCGGTCATGTGGTGCATATAGCGCGCGCGGTTGTGACCGATCACGTCGATGAGCTCGTGGATGTAGATCTTCTCGTTGGTGCGGGTCATGTCGGCAACGGTCTACAGCTCGTCGACGTAGGTGTCGGTACCGGGGATCGTACGGAGGAACGGGCTCGCGAAGCCGATGCCCGGAAACGTGCTGAGCACCGGATCGATCCGCGACCGCCAGGCATCGAGCGGATTCCCGGGCGCGAAGCCGAGCACGAGGTCGAACGCCGGCGGATCGGTGCTCGTCAGCATGACGCGATCCGGAGTGAACACGGCCACGGTCGGCAGCTCGTCACCCGTGATCACGTGCCCGCATTCGACACCACTCCCCGCCGCCACCGCGATCGCGACCAGTCCGTTGAAGTGGTGGTCGAGCGCGGTCGCGGCCGAGACCCCTCCGCCGGTGCGGTCCTCGCCCACGAAGCGGTACACCGCGGTGTACAGGTGGTCACGACCGGCGAACATGCGGTCGGGCTGCGCGCGCAGGCTCTCCATCTGATGGCCCACCCACGTGTCCCACTCCGACTGCATGCCGTCGAGCACCCACACCGTCGTGAGGAACGAGCCGCGCGCGGGCTCGCCGAACCACGTGGCACCGGGCGGGCGCAGGGCCTTGCACGCACGCGTCGCGACCCAGCGCGCGCCGGAGAACGCACCTGGTCCCCCCGTGGTCGCGGCGTACATGTGGTCGCGCTCGTACCAACGGTTGAACGCCTGCGCCTGCCCGGCATGGGGCTCGATGTAGGCGATGATCGCGGTGCCGATCCCGACCTCGGTCATCCGTCGGACCCGCGCTCCAACGGCTGCCACTGCGGGTCGCGCTTCTCGGCGAAGGCGCGCGGTCCCTCTTCCTGATCGGGATGTCCCCACATCGAGACGAGCTCCTGCGCGCCGGCGCGGCACGCGTCGGTGAGACCGAGCTCGAGCGCACCCCAAAGCGCGCGCTTCGTCGCGGCCATCGCCGAGGGCGAGTTTCGGGCGATCTTCTCGGCCAGCGCCTGAGCCGCGTCGCGGAGCCGGTCGGGCGGGTCGACCACCTCGCTGATCATGCCCAGCTCGTACGCACGCTGCGCGCTCATGCGCTCGTGCCGGCCGACGAACGCCATGCGCATCACGGCCTCGACCGGCATCCGCTTCATGAGGCCGATGGCCTCGATCGACACCACCTGTCCGATCGAGACGTGCGGATCGAAGAACTGCGCGTCGGAGGCGGCGATCACGATGTCGGAGTCGGCGATCCAGTGGAACCCGCCACCGGCGCAGATCCCGTTGACCGCGGTGATCACCGGCTTCCACACCTCGTTGTGCCACGCGGTGAAATGGAAATCGAAGTTCTCCACCGAGTCGCGGTATCGCTGCATGCCCTCGCCGTCGGTCGCGATCTCGTTCACGTCGACACCGGTTTGGAACGCGCGGCCTTCGCCGGTGTGCACGATGACTCGGACTTCGGGATCGGCGTCGAGGGCGCGCCACGCGATCTCGAACTCGTCACGCATGTGGGCGCTCATCGCGTTGAGCTGGTCGGGGCGATTGTTGAGGAGCCATCCAACCGGCCCTCGCCGCTCCAGCTTCAACGTGTCCAACTCGGGGTACGTCACGGTGTCCTCTCCAGCGCGTTCCACAATGCTCGCTTCGCCGCGGCCAACTCGCCGGGTGGTCGCCTCGCGATCCGCTCGGCGAGCTCCACCGCGACCGCCCGCAACCGACCGGGCGGATCGACCACTTCGCTCACGATGCCGAGCTGGTACGCCCGACCCGCCGACATCCGTTCGTACCGTCCGGTGAACGCCATGCGCAAAACCGACTCCATCGGCGACTTCTTCGCCAGCGCGATCGTCTCGTACACGCTGGCCTGACCGACCGATACGTGCGGGTCGAGGAACTCGGCGTCGCTCGCGGCGATCACGACGTCGGCATCGGCCACGAAGTGCAGGCCACCGCCCGCGCACAGACCGTTGACCGCGGCGATGACCGGCTTCGCCACGCCGTTCTGCCACGCGGTGAAGCGCAGCTCGAAGTCCCTCGTGCGCCGGCTCTGCTCCCGCAACGCATCGCGGTCGCGGCTCATCTGACCCACATCGACACCCGTCTGGAACGCCGCGCCCGCACCCGTGTTCACGATCACGCGCACCTCCGGATCGGCGTCGAGCGCGTGCCACGCGTCTTCGAGCTCGTGCATCATCCGGGCGTTCATCGCGTTACGCGCCGCGGTGCGGTTGAACTCGAGCCAGCCCACCACACCGCGGCGCTCGACCAGGAGCGTGTCGTAGGTCAACGGCATCCCATCAGTGCGGCGTGTCCCGCCACGACGAGCCTCGCCACGGATCGGGCTCGCGGGGCAGACCGAGCACGCGCTCACCCAGCACGTTCCTGTTGATCTCCGTCGTGCCACCCTCGATCGTGTTGGCGCGGCTCCGGAGCATGCCTCGCACCTCGGGCGGGGCGACCTCACCGGTCCACGCGATCGAGCCCATGCCGAGCAACGACGTGGCGAGCAGCTGTATCCGTTGGTTGAGGCCACCCTGGTGGACCTTGCCGATCGAGCTCTCCGGGCCGGGCGCGCGACCGGCTTTCACCTGCGCGCGCACCCGCTGATTCGTCCACGCCCGGATGCGCTCCTCGGTCAACAGCCGCATCAGATCCTGCCGGACGACGAGATCGCCGGCCCGACCCGACCGGCGCGCGAGCTCGAGCAGATGGTCCGCACCCAAGCCACCGATGCGGTCGACGCCTCCGGAACCGGCGCCCGACACCATCTGCCGTTCGCCGGAGAGCGTCGCGTTCGCCACCTTCCAACCCGCCCCCACCTCGCCCACGCGATGCTCGTCGGGCACGATCGCGCCGTCGAGGAACACCTCGTTGAAATCGACGTCGCCGCCGATGTGGCGCAGCGGCCTGACCTCCACCCCGGGCTGGTGGAGGTCGAGCAGGAAGTAGGTGATGCCGTCGCGTTTCGGGACGTCGACGTCGGTGCGGGCGAGCAACACTCCCCAGTCGGCGCGGTGCGCCCACGTGGTCCACACCTTCTGGCCCGTCACGATCCACCGATCGCCGTCGCGCGTCGCCCGCGTCGCGAGCGACGCGAGGTCGGAACCGGCGGCCGGCTCACTGAAGAGCTGGCACCACACCTCCTCGTTGCGCACGATGCGCGGGAGAAACCGCAGCCGTTGGTCTTCGGTGCCGTGCGCGAAAAGCGCAGGGGCTGCGAGATTGAGGCCGAGCGGGTTCAGACGGCCGAGATTGAACGGCGCCAACTCCTGCTCGATTCGCCGCGCGACCTCGGGGGCCACGTCGAGACCGCCGTACGCGACGGGCCAGGTAGCCACCGCCAAGCCCGAGTTCGCGAACACCGGGTACCACGCCTCGTACTCGGCGCGCGTGCGCACCGTCCGGATCGCGGCCGCGCCGCCCGCGCGTCCGGCGGCGATCCAGCTGCTCGGGACGTTGGCAGCGATCCACGCCCGCACGGCAACGATTGCGTCCGCCTCACCGGTGTGCGCGCCGATCGCCGGTCGGGTGCCCGACTTCGTCATCTGCCGTCGAAGCGCGGGGATCGTTGCTCCCGGAACGCGGCAAACCCTTCGCGGAAGTCCGCCGTTCGCGACGAGAGCTCGAGCGCGAACGCCTCGTTGCGGAGTTGCTGCTCGAGCGACGCGTCACGACCCGAGTGGAGCAGCCACTTCGTGAGGCCGATGGTCACAGTCGGCCCGGAAGCGAGGTTTGTCACCAGATCGGCGACGGCCGCATCGAGCTCGCCGGTGGGCACCGCCGCGTGGATCGCGCCCCACGCCGCCGCCTCCGCACCCGAGAACTCCGTGCCCATCACCAGCAGCTCCCGCGCGCGCACCTCGCCGACGCGACGCGGCAGGAGCCATGTCGCGGCGCTGTCGGGGGTGAAGCCCCGGCGCACGAACGGCTCCCAGAACGTGGCGTCCTCCGCCGCGACGGTGAAATCCGCGGCGAGCGCGATCGACAAGCCGATGCCCGCGGCGAAGCCGCGAACCTTGCACACCACCGGAATCTGGATCTCGCACAACAGCGTGACGAGTTGATGCGCCTGCGTCGGCAGCCGACGCTGAATTCCGCCGACGCGCGGTCGCGAGGATTGCGAGTCGGAGCCGTCGGAGCCGCGATTGCGCGCGACGATGTCGGCCCCGCCGCAGAAATGATCGCCCTCGGCATCGAGCACGATCGCCCGGACGCGATCGTCGGTCGACGCCGTCGTCAACACCTCGATGAAGCCGAGCACCATCACGTCGTCGAGCGCGTTGCGCTTCTCCGACCGGGCCAGCGTGACCCGCAAGACGGCACCTTCGAGCGCGACCGAGAGACCGGGAACCGATGCGTACTCCGTGTCGGAGCTCATCGGCGGGAGAACTCGGCCGAGATCGCGCGCAACGCGCCCGGCAGATCGCCGGCCCCGCCCGGCGGATCGGGGAGCCGCACCGCGCCGTGCTCGCGGCTCGGGAGCAGGATCGTGGCGTGCCCGGGCGTCGTCGCCTCGCCCCGCTGGTTCACCGACTCCAGCTCGAGCTCCACCGCCGGTTGCCCACCGTCGACCAACACCTTGCGCGTCACCGTCCCTCGCAGCCACTGGGTGTCGCCCACGTAGTTGAAGCGGCGGAACTCGCAGTCGAGCTTCCAGAGCCAGGCATCGTCGCCCATCCAGTCGGTGCAGAGGTGGATCAGCCACGTCTCGCGCATCCGGCCGTAGTCGAAGGTGGTCGGGTTGCCGGCGCGGCGTGCGAACTCCGGATCCCAGTGCACGCGCTGCATCACGTCGGGGACGTTCTGGGGGTCGCGGTGGAAGAACCGCGGGATGCGTTTGCGGTTCTGGTAGCCGAGCCGCAGCGGTTGCACGCCGTAGAGACCCATGCCCATACCGGCGTGCCAGCAGATCATGTCGGTGACCGTGAGCGGTCCCTTCACCATCGGGCCGACCTCGTCGCCGACGGCAACGTCCTCCCACCAGCGCGGCTCGGCGCCGCGGGCGTGCTCGCGCTCGTATTGCGCCTCGATCTCGTCGATCTGATCGTCGGTGTACGACGCGAGCTCCACGGCGTCGTACTTCTTCTTCTCGCGTGCCTTCTCCCGCTCGGTGCGCACCATGAGGCGGTACTGCCCGGAGAGCAACGAGCCGTTGTCGTCGCGGAACACCTGGGCGGTCCACTCGTGCACGGCGCGGCCCGCGAACTCGCTGGTCTTGTCGAGGGCCGCGACCAACGCGTTCCGGCGGAACACGCGCCGCTGCGGATACAACGGAGCCCACCACTCCCGCGCGCTCGCGGCGTAGAACGCGTGCACGCCGCGCAGCGGATCGCCCTTCATCAGCTCGCGCTGCTCGGGCGCGACGGCAGTGACCTCGTCCTCACCCACCAACGTGTCGCCCCCCACGAGCGGCGGCGGCGCGATCGCGCCCTCCCAACGCGTCTTCACGCCGTAGTCGGGATCGCACCAGAGCGGGTTGTCGTCTCCGTACGCGATGGCGACGTTGCGGAACGTGTCGTGCGTGGGGAGCCGGTAGTGCGGCGGGAGCGGATGCGGTTCGGCGACACCGACCCGCGCTCGGAGCCGAGCGATGCCCTCGTCCGTGATGCGCCCCGCCTCGGCCATGCCCTCGCTCCTCTCCGCCGAATATCGTATAAAGGATGGCCGTAGCCGCACTTCCCCAGACCATTCCGGCGATCGTCGAGCGCGCGGCGCGAGAGTACGAGTCGCTCGAGGCGCTCGTCGACGAACGGGCGCGCCTGACGTTCGCGCAGCTGGCCGAAGCCGCGGTCACTTCCGCGCGCGCGCTCGTCTCGCTGGGGGTCGAGCCCGGCGACCGGGTCGCGATCTGGGCGCCGAACACGACCGAATGGGTACACGCCGCACTCGGCGTGTACGCGGCGGGCGGGGTCATCGTCCCGCTCAACACCCGGTTCAAGGGCGCCGAGGCCGCGTACATCCTCGACCGGGCCCGGGCGAAGCTGCTGTTCACCGTCACCGACTTCCTCGACACCGACTACGTGGAGCTCCTGCGCTCGGCCGAGCCCGTGAAGTCGCTCGAGCAGATCGTGGTGCTGCGAGGCGCGCCGGCCACCGGCACCCTCGACTGGGCCGGCTACCTCGCACGGGCCGGCGACACGCCCGAAGCCGAGGTCGCGGCCCGGAGCGCGGCACTCACCGGTGACACGCTCTCCGACATCCTGTTCACGTCGGGCACCACCGGTCGGCCCAAGGGCGCGATGCTCACACACGGCGCCAGCGTGGAGGCGTACGACGTGTGGTCGACCGTGGTCGGCCTGCGCGCCGGCGACCGCTACCTCATCGTCAACCCCTTCTTCCACTCGTTCGGCCTGAAAGCCGGCATCCTCGCGAGCTTGATCAAGGGTGCGACGATCGTTCCGCACTCGGTCTTCAACGTCGACACGGTCATGCAGCGCGTCGCCGAGGAACGCATCTCGATGCTGCCCGGGCCGCCCACGGTGTACCAGTCGATCCTCGATCACCCGCGCGTCGCCGAGTTCGACCTCTCGTCCTTGCGCCTCGCGGTCACCGGCGCCGCGCCGGTATCGGTCGAGCTGATCCGCCGCATGCGCGAAGAGCTGAAGTTCGAGAGCGTCGTGAAGGGCTACGGGCTCACCGAAGCCACGGGCATCGCCACGATGTGCCATCACGACGATGATCCCGAGACCATCTCGACCACCGAAGGCCGCGCGATCCCCGGCACCGAAGTACGCGTCGTCGACGACGACGGCAACCCGCTCCCGGCGGGAGAGGCGGGCGAGGTCGTGATCCGCGGGTACAACGTGATGCAGGGATTCGTCGACGATCCCGAAGCCACCGCGGAAGCAATCGATGCCGGCGGCTGGTTGCACACCGGCGACGTCGGCGTGCTCGACGACCGCGGCAACCTGCGGATCACCGATCGCAAGAAGGACATGTTCATCATCGGAGGCTTCAACGCGTATCCCGCCGAGATCGAGAACATGATCAGCGATCATCCGGCGGTGAGTCAGGTCGCGGTCGTCGGCGTTCCCGACGAGCGCATGGGCGAGGTCGGCTACGCGTTCGTCGTACCGCGCGCCGGTCAGACGATCGACGCCGACGCGCTGATCGCGTGGAGCCGCGAGCGCATGGCCAACTACAAGGTCCCCCGCTACGTGACCGTCGTCGACGCGTTCCCCCTGAACGCGAGCGGCAAAGTGCTGAAGTACGAGCTCCGCGAGAAAGCCCAATCCGAACTGGCGTGAGTTACGGGTCTCACAGACCGGTCTCGCAGACCGCTCAGTCACGTCGGTTCGAGGGTTCAGACGCCCCAGGCGTAGTCGTCGTCGGGCCAGTAGACGACGCCGCTCGACTTGAGCTCGTCGCGGTCGGCCTCGCCGATGCCGAGCCACTCGAGGATCTCCACCGTGTGCTCGCCGACGAGCGGCGGAGGCCCGTGGATCAGGCCGGGTGTCTCGGAGAAGTCGATGAGCGACCCGAACTGCCGCATGCGCCCGAACAGCGCGTGGTCGTACTCGGCGACCAGCCCGAGCCGCTCGTTGTCGCCGTCGAACAGCACCCGCTCGCCGCCCTTGCTGTCGAACGCCATCTCGTTCGGCACGCCCACCGCGTCGAGGAGCCGGGTCCAGACGAGCGAAGTACGCGTCGCGAAGCGCGGCTCGAGCAGCGACTCCAACTGCTTGCGGTTCTCGGCGCGCGCCGCCGGTGTCGCAAATCGCGGGTCGGCTGCGAGATCGGGCGCGCCGAGCGCGCCGCACAACGCTTCCCAGTGCTTGTCCTCGACCGCGGCGATCTGGATCCAGCCCTCCTGGGTGTCGTACAAACGATAGAGCGCGTCGGTGCCGTTCTGTCCCTTGTCAAGCCGAGGCCGCGCGACTGCCTCACCGTCGACGAGGACGGCATCGGACGCGAACATCGAGCCGCCGTCGAGCAACGACGTCCACAGCTCCTGACCTTCGCCGCTCACGCGCTGGTGATAGAGCGCGGCGAGGCAGCCGACCACCGAGAGCATCGCATTGGCGGTGTCGGTCATCCCGAACCGCAGGTAGTTCGGCGCGTTGCCTTCGCGTACCGGGCCTTGTTCGTACTCCAGACCGGCCGACGCCTGGTAGAGCGGATCGAGACCACCGAAGTGCGCGAGCGGGCCTTCGAGGCCGTACGCCCACGTGTTGCAGTAGACGATTTCGGGCTTCACCCGCTTGCAGTCCTCGTAGCCGATGCCGAGGCGCTTCGCGACACCCGCGGTCATGTTGTGGTGCACGATGTCGGCGCGCTCCACCAACATCAGCGCGAGCTCGATGCCGCGTGGTTTCTTCAGGTCGATCGCGATGCTGCGCTTCCCCCGCTGGCAACCGAAGAACGGTCCACCCGCCATACGCATGCCGTCGCCGGCGACCGGTTCGACCTTGATCACGTCGGCACCGAGGTCGCCGACCACCATCGGTCCGAACGGCCCGGCGAGGTACTGGCCGAAGTCGATCAGGCGCACACCTTCGAGCGCGTGCATCACGCCACCCCCGTGAACTTCGCGATCTCGGCGGGCGAATAGCCGAGCTCGCCGAAGATCTCCTCGTTGTGCTGACCGGGTGTCGGCCTCGGACCGCGAATCGCGCCCGGCGTGCCGGCGAGGTGGATCGGCACACCGACCTGCGTGGTGTGACCGAGCACCGGGTCGTCGACCTCCGCGATCATGTCGTTGGCGACGAGCTGAGAGTGCGGCGAGCCGCCGGCGCCGAGCGCGACCTCCATCGACTCGACCGCTTCGATCGCGTGGTTGTTCGCGCGGAACTCGTCGATGAGGCCGTCGCGCTCGCGCTGGCGGTACGCCGCGCGCCGCTTCGGTGTGAGCTCGGCCCGCTCCTCGGGCGAGAGCATCATGTACCGCTCGGGATCCGACGGGTCGGGCAAGCCGAGGATCGCGTCTTGGCTCTTGACCGGCGTCAGGCCGCTCATGATCGACGAGTGCACGTACTTGCCGTCGGCGACCTCGAAGATCATCTCCTGGTGCACACCCGGCGGGTACGTCTTGGCCATCGTCCCGTAGAACTGCCACGACGCGCCGGGCACCCACGACCAGATCTGCGTGGTGTACAGCAACGCGCCCTGGAACAGCGAAGTGCGAACGTGTTGCCCACGCCCGGTCTCTTCGCGTGCGATCAACGCGGTGATGATCCCGGTCGGCACGAGGAACATCGCGCCCATGCTCGGCATGGGCATGTGCAAGAAGATCGGGCCCGGCCGCCAACCCGGCTGTTCCCACTGCTGGCCGCTGCTCGCCTGCACGAGTGCGTCGTAGCCGGGACGCTGCGCCAAGCGGTGGCCGTCGGGGTACGCAGGGCACGACATGTAGACGAGCCGGGGGTTCAACTCGTGCAGCGCGTCGTAACCGATGCCGAGGCGGTCGGTGACACCCGGTCGGAACGTCTCCACGAGCACGTCGGCATCGGCCGCGAGGCGACGGAACGCGTCGGCGCCGGCCGGCTGCTTCAAATCGACGGTGACCGACCGCCGCGACCGGTTCCACACCGCGTATCCGCTGTAGTCGCGGAACGGATCGCCGCCGGGCGGCTCGACCTTGATCACGTCGGCGCCCTGCTCGGCCAGGAGCAACACCCCGAGCGGCCCCGCGATGCCCCACGACAGATCGAGCACCCGCACCCCGTCCAGGGCACCCGGCATATGGCAACTCCCTCGGTTGAACGAGTCCGGATCATCGCGCCGACTGACACGGCTGTCACATTTGTGCACCTCCTCATTAGCATTCGCGGTATGCAGGTCGAGGACATGATCTTCATCAGCGTCGACGACCACGTGGTGGAGCCGCCGAACATGTTCGACGGCCGGATGCCGGCCAAGCTCGCCGACCGCGCGCCCCGGGTGGAGCACACCGACAGCGGCGACGACGTATGGATCTTCGACCACCAGACGATCCCGAACATCGGTCTCAACGCGGTCGCCGGGCGGCCCAAGGAGGAGTACGGCGTCAACCCGACCGCTTTCGACGAGATGCGGGCGGGCTGTTACGACGTGCACGAACGCGTGAAGGACATGAGCGCGGGCGGCGTGCTCGCATGCATGTGCTTCCCGTCGTTCCCGTCGTTCTCCGGCCGGCTCTTCCTCGCCTGCCCCGACAAGCAGCTCGCGCTCGCGGTCGTGCAGGCCTACAACGACTGGCACATCGACGAGTGGTGCGGCACCTACCCCGGACGTTTCATCCCGATGGCACTGCCCGTGCTCTGGGATCCGGAGCTGAGCGCGGCCGAGGTGCGCCGGGTGGCGAAGAAGGGCTGCCACTCGCTCACGTTCACCGAGAACCCGGCCACGCTCGGGCTCCCCAGCTTCCACGACGCGCACTGGGATCCGTTGTGGCGCGCACTCGTGGAAGAAGGAACGATCCTCAACATCCATCTCGGATCGTCGGGGCAGCTCGCGGTGACCGCGCCCGACGCGCCGATTGACGTGATGATCACGCTGCAGCCGATCAACATCTGTCAGGCCGCGGCCGACCTCGTGTGGTCGCGCGTGTTCAAGGAATTTCCCAGGCTCCGCGTCGCGCTCTCCGAAGGCGGCACCGGCTGGATCCCGTACTTCCTCGACCGGCTCGACCGCACCTACGACGTGCACCACGCGTGGACGGGCCAGGATCTCGGCGGTCGGCTCCCCTCCGACGTGTTCCGCGAGCACTTCCTCACGTGCTTCATCGCCGACCCGATCGGGCTCAAGCTCCGCGACGACATCGGCGTCGACAACATGTGCTGGGAGCAGGACTACCCGCACTCCGACTCGTCGTGGCCCCGCGCGCCCGAGGAGCTGGCAGCCGTGGCCGCGCAGTTCGGCGTGACCGACGCCGAGCTCGACAAGCTCACCCACGAGAACGCCATGCGCTGGTACCGGTTCGATCCGTTCGCGCACCGACCACGCGAACAGTGCACGGTCGGTGCGCTGCGCGCCGAGGTTCCCGGTCACGACGTGGCGATCCGCGCGATGGACAAAGGCCGCTTCGCCGACACGCCGAAAATGACGCTCGGCGAGCTCGCCGAGAACGCGACCGCGTGATGGCCGAGAAGAGCGAACTGCGCGACGACTACTCCGGATCGTTCGACCCGGGAGTCGGTCTCGCCGACTTCTCCCGGCGCGCGCTCGCCCGGCTCGGCCGCGAGTACCTGCTCCACGGTCATCTCCAGGACCGGGTCGGGATCCCGCTCGTGCTCGCGGCCCACACCCGTCAGGACATGCTCGACGTCGCGATCGAGGAGTGGATGGCGGCGAGCCCGCTCTATTCGCTGCGCACCCAGCGCGCGCTCGACTTCGGCAACGCCGACGTTCCCACGATCTTCAAGAACATCCAGCTCGACATCGGCGCGCCCCATCAGTTCATGGACTTCCGCTACAAGGTCGACGACCCGAATCACGGCGAGTTCTGGCTCGACCATTGCGGCGCGCTGATGGACGTCGAGCCGATGGGCGAAGAGTTCGTGCACGGGATGTGTCACGACATCGAGGACCCGACCTTCGACGCGACGGCGGGAGCAACCAACCCGTACGCGCAGGTACGGCCGATCCACCGACCGCCACGCGTGCCGGCCGGCCGGGTGCCCCACTGTCACTGGCGGGTCGTGATCGACCCCGAGCACGGCGAGCCCGTCGAGCCGCACCCGACCATGCGCATCATCGGCGAGTCGGAGATCGCGCGGATCGGCATCCACGACCCCGGCCGCGATGCCGAACCCGGCGGCTGGTTCGACTACTCCGGCAACTTCGATCCCGACTTCACCCTCGAAGACCTGTCGCACCGCGCGCTCGTGGTGGCGCTGCAGGAGGTGGCCGTGCAGACACACCTGCTCGCGCACGCCTACCTGCACTGCGTGGCGAGCCGGTGGGGGCTCGGTGAGGCGCACGCCAACGCACCGCAGGTGTTCACCGGCACCGCGGGGGTCGCCGCCGGGAGGCTCCCGGCCGCGCTCGGCATCACCGGCGACGACGCCGAAGCCATCGCGAAGCTGCTCCAGCTCCACCCCGTGTTCCAACCGCGTGCCTACGTGGCGCCCACCATCGACGTGCTCGACGACCTGACCGTCCGGTTCGCGCTGCACGACGCACCGTGCTTCCACGAGCGCGACGACCTTTCGTGGCTCGCGTCGATGACCGCCGAGCCCTCACCCGCGCTCGACGCGATTGCGCGCGCAATCAATCCGCGCGCGCACAGCACTCCCGATGCGGCACGCGGCGGCGAGCGACTCGCCTGGCGGATCGCGATCGACCCCGATGCCGAGCCGGCCCCGCCGTCGCCGAGCGTCGAGCTCGCGCGTATCTCGACCGGCGCCACGGTCACCTTCTTGCCCAGACGCGATCTTCGG
>Ga0265313_10000367_pt1 | contig 48929 bp, 53 predicted proteins | sample 4123metaG_FD_203122 | JGI IMG/M metagenome (GOLD analysis project Ga0265313, IMG submission 203122) | Rhizosphere microbial communities from Carex aquatilis grown in University of Washington, Seatle, WA, United States - 4-1-23 metaG | ecosystem: Host-associated > Plants > Roots > Rhizosphere >... | reverse complement strand
GCGTGACTTTGGGCAATGCGCTGCGCCGCATTCTGCTGTCCTCGCTGCAAGGCGCGGCGGTGCAATCGGTGCACATTGACGGCGTGCTGCACGAATTCTCGTCAATCCCGGGCGTCCGCGAGGACGTCACCGACATCGTCCTCAACATCAAGGACATCGCCATCAAGATGCAGGGCGAAGGCCCCAAGCGCATGGTGGTGAAGAAGCAGGGTCCCGGCACCGTCACCGCGGGCGAGATCCAGACCGTCGGCGACGTGGTCGTGCTCAATCCCGACCTGATCCTGTGCACGCTCGACGACGGCGCCGAAATCCGCATGGAATTCACCGTCAACACCGGCAAGGGCTATGTCCCGGCCGAGCGCAATCGCCCCGAAGACGCGCCGATCGGGCTGATCCCGGTCGACAGCCTGTATTCGCCGGTGCGCAAGGTGTCCTACAAGGTCGAGAACACCCGCGAGGGCCAGATCCTCGACTACGACAAGCTGACCATGAGCATCGAGACCAATGGCGCGATCTCGCCGGAAGACTCGCTGGCTTACGCCGCGCGCATCCTGCAGGATCAGCTCAACGTCTTCGTGAACTTCGAAGAGCCGCGCAAGGAACAGGCCGCCGAGGCGATCCCGGATCTCGCGTTCAACCCGGCCTTCCTCAAGAAGGTCGACGAGCTCGAACTGTCGGTGCGCTCCGCCAATTGTCTGAAGAACGACAACATCGTCTATATCGGCGATCTGGTGCAGAAGACCGAAGCGGAAATGCTGCGGACGCCGAATTTCGGCCGCAAGTCGCTGAACGAGATCAAGGAAGTGCTGGCGCAAATGGGGCTGCATCTCGGTATGGAAGTGCCGGGCTGGCCGCCGGAAAACATCGAAGAGCTGGCCAAGCGCTTCGAGGATCATTATTGAGCCGTTTCGCGGCTCAACGGGATAGGAAAAGGGTACTGCGATGCGTCACGGCAAGGTTCACCGCAAGTTCAGCCGCACGGCCGAGCATCGCAAGGCCATGTTCGCCAATCTGTGCGCGGCCCTGATCAAGCACGAGCAGATCAAGACCACGCTGCCGAAGGCGAAGGAGCTGCGTCCGGTCGTCGAGAAGCTGGTCAGCCTCGCCAAGAAGGGCGGTCTTGCCGCTCGCCGCCAGGCGATATCGGAGATGCGCGACGTCGCCATGGTCAAGAAACTCTTCGAGGTGATCGGCCCGCGCTACAAGGATCGTGACGGCGGCTATACCCGCATCATGAAGGCCGGCTTCCGCTTCGGCGACTCGGCCGCGGTCGCGATCATCGAATTCATCGACCGCGACGAAGAGGCCAAGGGCAAGGATAGCGGCCCGGTAGTAGCCAAGAAGGAAGCCGCAGAGGCCACCGCGGCGGCCTGATCGCCAAAACCAGCATTGACGGAACAAGGGCGGCTTCGAGCCGCCCTTGTTCTTTTGCGATTACGCTGGGTGCGGGTGTCGGCGCTCAGACGTCCGCCCGCCGCCACGGTGCGATGCGCCGCTCCACCCGCTTGAGCACCGCAGTCAGCGTGACGCCGAGGATCATCAGCACGATGACCGGCACGAAGGTCTTGTCCATCGCGAACATGTTGGCGTATTTCGTGACCATGAAGCCGAGGCCGGAAATCGTCGTGTAGAACTCGGCGATGATCATGCCGACCAGCCCGCGCCCGATCGCCAGCCTGATGCCGGCGGCGATATAGGGCAGGGCGAAGGGCAGCAGCACGTCGGCCCAGATCCGCCGCTCGGAGGAGCGGAACGATCGCGCCACTTCGAGAATGTTCTTGTCGCACTCGCGCACGCCTTGATAAGTGTTGATGATGATCGGGAACACCGCGAACAGGAACACGATGATGATCTTGGCCTTGAGATAGATGCCGAACCACAGCACCAGGATCGGCACCAGCGCCACCAGCGGCGTCGCGTAGAGCGCGTTGATCGGCAGGTCAAGCGCCCAGTCGAGCCAGCGCAGCCGCGCCATGGCGATGGCGAGCGGTATGCCGACCGCGATCGCGATCAGCAGCGCATAGAGCAGAACTTCGAGACTCTGGCCCAGGAAATAGAACAACTCGCCCGAGACCGTGAGCTCGTAGAAGGCGATGGCGATTTTCGAGGGATAGGAGAAAAAGATCGGATTGATCATCGGCCCGATCAACTCCCAGGCGATCAGGATGATCGCCAGGAAGCCGTAGCGGAACGTCGCCGGCCGATACCAGGCCGGCACCGTCGAGACAGCGCGGCCGGCGGCCGCGGCTTTCACTGCGGACACCGGCCTTGTCTCGGTCGCGCTTGTCATTGAAAGCCTTTGCTGGCGGTCAAGCCTACATCGCCGCACTGGGGCAAATCGGGCCCTTCCATTCGCCGAGCTCGCTGATCGCGTCCTTGGCGAAGGAGGCATCGATGACATCCTCGTATTTCGGCGCCTTGCCCTTGTCGATATTGCCGACTCGTTCCATCAGATCGCCGGTGAACGTGATCCGCTCGGCGCCGAGTCCGGAATTGGCGTCCCAGATGCATTCCTTGATCATGTAGTCGAGCGCCTGCTTGGCGATATCGGGCGGCAGGCCGGTATATTTGACGATGATCGGCAGCACCTTGGCCTCATCGGTGTAGATCATGCGCGTCGCCTCGATATGCGCCTTGACATAGGCCTTCAGCGCCGCGGCCTTCTCCTTGATGGTCTTGTCGGTGACGGCGTCGACCAGATACAGCGTCTTCGGCTGCAATTCCCACATCCGCGCGATCGCATGGAGGCCCGGCACCTTGGTCTTGGCGAACATCTCCTGATCGACGTGGAGGATCGCGGTGTCGACCTGGTCGGCGACCAGCGCCGGCACGTCGTCGGTGGCGATCGAGATGAAATTGACGTCCTTGGGATCGATCTTGGCGGCGCGCAAAACGGCGCGGCTGTTGATGTCGGCAAAGCCGCCCGGCTGCTGGATGCCGATCCGCTTGCCCTTGAGATCGTCGATGGTCTTGATGTTGTCACGCACCACCATGGAGGCTTCGAACTTCGGCGTGTTGACCAAGATGATCTTGGCAGGCGCGCTTTTCGAGGCGCCGATGATCGTCACGGCGCCCGGCGACATGCCGATGTCGATATTGCCGGCGAGCATGGCGCGATAGACCTTGACCCCGTCTTCGAGCGCGACGGTCTTGACGGTGACGCCGTATTTCTTGAACAGGCCGAGATCCTGCGCGATCAGCACCGGCGTGTGCACGATGTTGGGCGGCGTGGTCGGCATGCCGACCGTGAGGTCTTGCGCGGCCGCTATGGCAGGCAGCGTACACAGCGCCGCGGCCAGCGTCGCAGCGCAGGTGATGATCGACTTCATGGTATCCTCCCGGTCCTGTCGCCGGTCGCGCCGGCCGTTTTTGTCGGCTGTTTTGGCCGGTTGCCCGGTTCGTTTGTTCCCACTTCATGGCGTTATCGCCACGGCGATTTATGCCAGATTGCGGCCCACCGGACGAGTCCGGTCGCGGGCCTGCTTGGTCATTCGGCCGCGGTGGATTTCTCGGTGGCCGGCGTTCGGATTGAATGACAACGGCTCGCCGGTCGCGATATGTTTTGCCGGGGTCGGGCTAACGAGGGGAATCAACGATGATCCGCGTCGGAATAGTCACATTATCGGTGCTGGCGATCGCTGTGGGCGTGGTGCGTGCCGAGACGCCGGTCGAGCGCGGCAGCTATCTGGTCAACACGGTGATGACCTGCGGCAACTGCCATACGCCGAAGGGACCGGCCGGCGACATCATGGACAAGGCGTTTTCCGGCGGCCTGTCCTGGGACGAACCGCCGTTCAAGGTCACGGCGCCGAACATCACCCCCGACAAGGACACCGGCATTGGCAACTGGACCGACGCGCAGATCAAGACCGTGCTGCGCACCGGCATTCGGCCGAACGGCGTGCATGTCGCGATGGTGATGCCGACCGGCTTTTATCACATCATGACCGAGCAGGACCTCAACGCAGTCGTTGCCTATCTCAAGACGCTCAAGCCGATCAGCAACAAGGTGGCGGACCCGATCTACAAGATGCCGCAAATGGAAAATGTCTTGCCCGGCGCCGACAAGCCGTTCACGTCGGCGATGCTCGGCGACAAGCTGAAGAAGGGCTTCTATCTCGCGACCATCGCGCATTGCATGGAGTGTCACACCCCGATGGGCCCGCGCGGCCGTGAATGGGCGACACGCCTGGGCGCCGGCGGCTTCGAGATGCCCGGGCCGTGGGGCATGTCGGTGTCGCGCAACATCACCTCGAGCAAGACCAAGGGCATTGGCGACTGGAGCGACGCCGAGATCAAGCGCGCCATTACCCAGGGCATCCGCAAGGACGGCAGCCATCTCAAGCCGCCGATGGGATTCCCTTATTACGCCAAGATGACCGACGCCGATCTCGACGCCGTCGTGGCGTGGCTGCGCACGGTGCCGCCGCAGGAATAGGCGGGACCTACCAGCCGCTCAGGACGGCTTTGCCGATCGAGGTGCCGCTCTCGACCAGCGCGTGGGCCTTCTTCAGGTTCTCGGCGTTGATGACGCCCATCTCCCGCGTCATCGTGGTTTTGATGACGCCCTGGTCGACGAGCTGCGACAGCGCGTCGAGCAGATTGTGCTGCTCGATCATGTCGGGCGTCGTGAACATCGAGCGGGTGAACATCGATTCCCAGTGATACGACACGCTCTTGGGCTTGCCCGGCTTTATGTCGAGCGTCGGGTCGTCGATCATTGCGAATTTGGCCTGAGCGGCGAACAGCGGCGCGATCTGCGGATAATGCTGGTCGGTATAAGTGAGGCTGGCGACGTAATTGATCTGGGAATGTCCGGCTGCCTTGAATTGCTCGGCGAACGGCTTGGTGTGATCGATGACGTGGTGAGCCCCGAGCTTGAGGCACCAGTCGCGCGTCTCAGGCCGTGACGCCGTTGCGAACACCGTCAATCCGGTCAGTTGGCGCGCCAGCTGGACGCAGATCGAGCCGACGCCGCCGGCGCCGCCGACGATCAGGATATTGCGGCCATCGTTTGCCGCGCCACGCTTGAGGCCAAAATGGTCGAACAGGATCTCCCATGCGGTGATGGTGGTGAGCGGCAGGGCGGCAGCCTGCGCAAACGATAGCGTCGCGGGCTTGCGCCCGACAATGCGCTCGTCAACGAGGTGGAGTTCGGCGTTGGTGCCGGAGCGCACCACCGAGCCGGCATAAAATACCTCGTCGCCCGGCTTGAACAGCGACACCTCGGGCCCGACCGCCTCGACCACCCCGGCGGCGTCGAAACCCAGCACCTTGGGCGGCTCGCCGTCCTTCGGCGCGGCCCGCAGCCGCACTTTGTAGTCGACCGGGTTGACCGACACCGCGCGCACCGCAACGCGCAGGTCCCGCGGGCCGGGCGACGGTGCGGGGAGCGTGACGTCGAGCAGGGCGTTGGCGTCGGAGATGGGCAGCGATTTGTGGTAGCCGACGGCTTTCATGAGGATTCCTCTATGGTGGCGGGACCTTCCCCGGTGAGCGCGCCCGCGTCAACCGGGGCGTGGCGCCTTCAACTTGCCTTGTGGCGGGCCTATATCTTGGCGGCTTCAGGAGAATCGACATGGCGTTTTTGTTGTCCCGGCTGCTGATAATTGGCATTGCCCTCGCGGTTTCCGCGCCGGCATTGGCCCAGGACCGCCGGGTGCCGGCCGCCGGCGAGTTGCGGGCGTCTTACGCGCCGATCGTGCAGCGCGTGGCGCCGGCGGTGGTCAACGTCTATGCCGCCAAGGTGGTGCAGAACCGCAACCCGCTATTTGACGACCCGATCTTCCGCCGCTTTTTCGGCGCGCCAGACGGCGGCAGCCAGGTGCAGCGCTCGCTCGGCTCGGGCGTGCTGATCGACGCCGGCGGCCTCATCGTCACCAATGTCCACGTCGTCGAGGGCGCAGACGAGGTCAAGGTGTCGCTCGCCGACAAGCGCGAATTCGAGGCCTCTGTCGTGCTCAAGGATCCGCGCACGGATCTGGCGGTGCTGCGCATCAAGTCGAGCGAGAAATTTCCGTTCCTCGACTTTGCCGATTCTGACGGGCTGCAGGTCGGCGACATCGTGCTGGCGATCGGTAACCCGTTCGGCGTCGGGCAGACCGTGACGCACGGCATCGTTTCGGCCGTCGCGCGCACCCAGGTCGGCATTACCGACTACCAGTTCTTCATTCAGACCGACGCGGCGATCAATCCGGGCAATTCCGGCGGTGCGCTGGTCGATCTCGCTGGCAAGCTGGTCGGAATCAATACCGCGATCTTCTCGCGCTCCGGCGGCTCGCAAGGCGTCGGCTTCGCAATTCCGGCCAATATGGTGCGCGTGGTGGCGGCCTCGGCGCGCATCGGCGGCAGCGCGGTGCGCCGTCCCTGGCTTGGTGCCAAGCTGCAGCCGCTCACTTCCGAAATCTCCGATAGCCTTGGTCTCAAGCGCCCGAGCGGCGCGCTGGTCGCCAGTGTGTCGCCAGGCAGCCCCGCGGTGCATGCCGGCCTCAAGCCGGGCGATGTCATTGTTTCAGTCGATGGCCAGGGCGTCGACGATCCCAATGCCTTCGACTACCGCTTCGCCACCCGCCCGCTCGGCGGTTCCGCCAAGCTCGGCCTGCTGCGTGAGGGCCGCGAGACGACGGTCACGGTCGGCCTGACGCTGGCGCCGGAATTGCCGCGCGACGAAATTACCATCCGCACGCGCTCGCCATTCGGCGGCGTCAAGGCCGCCAATCTGTCGCCGGCACTGGCCGACGAACTGCAGGTCGACAGCTCGACCGAGGGTGTCGTCGTACTCGACGTCGACAATGGCTCCTACGCCAGCAATCTCGGCTTTCAGCGCGGCGACATCATCGAGAGCGTCAACAACGAGCGGATCGAGAAGACCCGCGACCTCGAGCGCATCGCCAATGCAAAGACCGGCAGCTGGCGCATCATCATCAACCGGCACGGTCAGCGCATCAACGCGGTCTTTAATTGATGGCCTCACGCCCCAAACGCGGCGGACCGACCTTGTTCGCGGCTGCCGGCCTCGACAAGGACGCGCCGCGTCCGCTGGCCGACCGGCTGCGGCCGCAACAGCTCGATGAGGTGGTGGGGCAGGACCACCTGCTCGGTCCTGACGGCGCGCTCACCCGCATGCTGGCGACGCGCTCGCTCGGCTCACTGGTGTTCTGGGGCCCGCCCGGCACCGGCAAGACCACGGTGGCGCGGCTCTTGGCCCAGGCGACCGACCTGCATTTCGAGCAGATTTCGGCGATCTTCACCGGGGTCGCCGATCTCAAGAAAGTGTTCGAGGAATCGCGGCGCCGCCGCGAGACCGGGCAGGGCACGCTACTGTTCGTCGACGAGATCCATCGCTTCAACCGCGCCCAGCAGGATAGTTTCCTGCCGGTGATGGAAGACGGCACCATCGTCCTGGTCGGCGCCACCACCGAGAATCCGTCGTTCGAGCTCAACGCGCCGCTGTTGTCGCGGGCGCGTGTGCTGGTGTTCAAATCGCTCGACGCCGCGGCGATCGACAAGCTGCTCGCCCGCGCCGAGCAGATCGAAGGCCGCAGGCTGCCGCTCGATGCGCAAGCGCGTACCGCTCTGGTTGGCATGGCCGATGGCGACGGCCGTGCCGCCTTGACGCTCGCTGAGGAAGTCTGGCGCGCCGCGCGCGAGGGCGAGAATTTCGACAGCGCGCAATTGCAGGACATCGTGCAGCGCCGCGCGCCGATCTACGACAAGTCGCAGGACGGCCACTACAATCTCATCTCCGCGCTGCACAAGTCGGTGCGCGGCTCCGATCCTGATGCCGCGCTGTACTATCTCTGCCGCATGCTTGATGCCGGCGAGCCGCCGCTTTACATCGCGCGCCGCGTCGTGCGCATGGCGATTGAGGATATCGGCCTAGCGGACCCGCAGGCGCTGATCATCGCCAATGCGGCGAAGGACGCATTTGATTTTCTAGGGTCGCCGGAGGGCGAACTCGCCATCGCCCAGGCTGTGCTCTATTGCGCCACCGCGCCGAAGTCGAATGCCGGCTACGCCGCGTTCGGAGCCGCCATGCGCGCCGCCAAGACCGCGGGATCGCTGGTGCCGCCCAAGCACATCCTCAACGCCCCGACCAATTTGATGAAAGACGAGGGTTATGGGCGCGGTTATGCTTATGACCACGATACCGAGGAGGCCTTTTCCGGGCAGAATTACTTCCCTGACGCGCTGCCGCGCCAGCAGTTCTACGATCCACCCGAGCGCGGTTTCGAGCGCGAGATCCGGAAACGGCTGGATTATTGGGCGAAACTGCGCAAAGAACGCGGCTCATGATCGATCTCGACGTCTATTTCAAGCGCATCGGCTATGACGGTGAGCGCAAGCCGACGCTTGCGGTGCTGCGCGAGTTGCACCGGCTGCATCCGCAGGCAATCGCGTTCGAGAATCTCGATCCGCTGCTCAAGCGGCCGGTTCTGCTCGACCCGGCTTCGCTCGAAGCCAAGCTCGTCAAGGGCGGCCGCGGCGGCTATTGCTTCGAACAGAATCTTCTGTTCGGGCATGTGCTGCGTGCGCTCGGTTTCACATTGCGCGAGGCGACTGCGCGCGTGCGCTGGAGCGTGCCGCCAGGCGTCGCCACCCCGCGTACGCATGCGTTACTGATCGTCGAGGTGGCGCGCGCGAGCTATCTGGTCGATGTCGGCTTCGGCGGCAATGTCGCCACCGCGCCGCTTTTGCTGCAATCGCGCGACGAGCAGACAACGCCGCACGAGCCGTTCCGGCTGGTGCAGGAGGATCATCGCGTCGTGGTGGAAGCGAAGCTCGGCGGCCAATGGCTGAGCCTCTATGCGACCGATCTCGCCGAATCCGTGCCGCCGGATTTCGAGCTCGGCAACTGGTTCACCTCGGCGCATCCGCGCTCGATCTTCGTCAACGGCCTGCTGGCGGCCCGCGCCGACGCCGACCGCCGCTACGCCTTCAAGGACAACGAGCTGTCGATCCATAAGCTGTCCGGCGGGAGCGAGAAGCAGACCTTGCGAAGCGTCCCCGAAATGCGTGACGCGCTCACCGATCTGCTCAAGGTCCGGCTCGACGGCCTCGACGGGCTCGATGCCGCGCTGACCCGCCTAGTAGCGGGCGCCGCATGAGCCGGCGCGGCCGCAACAATCCTCCGCGCCAGCCCGGCGGCGGCCGGCAGCAGGCCGGGCCGCGGCAGCGCGGCCCGGCGAAACGCTCAACGCGCCGGGTCGACAAGCGCTTTCCGCCTTCGGCGGGCAAGCATGACGAGCCGAAGCAGCCCGGACCGCGTTTTACCGGCCGCCCGCCACAGGCGACGAGCCACCGCCGCAGCGAACGCTTCCGGTCGTCCCCAGGCGAAGGCGGCGAACGGGTTCGGTCCCGTCACCCTGAGGAGCGAGCCGCGCCGCGGCGAGGCTCGAAGGGCGACGGCCCGGACCGGCCGGGCCGTCCATCCTTCGAGGCGCGCGAAACGCGCGCACCTCAGGATGACGAATCGAAGGTGGCACAAAAACCCGCGCCGGATGCGACCTTTATCTCCGCCGGCGTGCAGACCGTCGCGGTGACGGCAGACGAAAACGGCATGCGGGTCGACCGCTTCTTCGAGGCGCGGTTTCCGGGGCTGTCGTTCAGCCACATCCAGCGCATCATCCGCAAGGGCCAAGTTCGCGTGAATGGCAAGCGCACCGAGCCGAAGTCGCGGCTTGAAGCGGGGCAGAGCGTGCGCATTCCGCCGCTGTCGGTCGCGGCGCCGAAGCCGCGCGACGACGCACCAGGCGACCTGAAGGACCGCGCCTTCCTGCGCTCGATCACGCTGTACGAAGACGACGACGTCATGGTGCTCAACAAGCCGGCCGGGCTTGCGGTACAAGGCGGTTCCGGCACCACGCGCCACCTCGACGGCATGCTCGGCAGCCTGCAAGGCCAAGGCCGCGACGCGCAGCGCCCGCGGCTGGTCCACCGGCTCGACAAGGACACCGCCGGCTGTCTCCTGGTCGCCAAGACCCGCTTCGCCGCCGCCGCGCTGGCCAAGACCTTCCGCTCACGCTCGGCGCGCAAGATTTATTGGGCGCTGGTCGCCGGCGTGCCGAAGCCGCCGCAAGGCCGCATTTCGACTTTCCTCGCCAAATACGAGGACGAGGAGGACAGCTTCATGCGCATCGCCAAGCATGGCGAAGAGGGCGCGAGCCACGCCGTCACCTATTACGCCGTGGTCGAAACCTCGGCGCAGACTTTGGCTTGGCTGTCGCTCAAGCCGGTGACCGGCCGCACCCATCAGTTGCGCGCCCACATGGCGCATATCGGGCACCCGATCGTCGGCGATCCGAAATACTTCAACATCGAGAATTGGCACCTGCCCGGCGGCATGCAGAACAGACTGCATCTGCTGGCGCGGCGGATCGCTGTGCCGCATCCGCGCGGCGGGCGAATCGATGTCAGCGCGCCGTTGCCTGAGCATATGCAGCAGACCTGGAACCTGCTCGGGCTCGATGCCGCGCGCTACGACCCGATCGACGACGCGCCGGAGGGCTGACGTTCACCAAGAGTTGTCATCATCGCGCCCGTCCCGGTGGTCCCGAGCGGGTGGCAATGCATTACAGTCCTAAGCGGGATGGCCGGGACAAGCCCGGCCATGACAGTCACTCAATGCCAAAGATTTCATATCTGGCCGGGTTATGCCTGTTGTCCGCTGCCATCATTGGCAGCCAGGATTCGCCCGCGCGCGCGGCCTCCGATAGCGACCGCTACAACATCATGCGTCCCGAGCCTGGAACCCGCACACCCGACCCGTTCGAGCCGTGGCTGCCGCCAAAATACAAATCGCCGCGCGGCACCAAGCAGCAGGTTGTCGTGCCGCGGCCGTCCGAGCCGGAGCGGCCGCGCATACCGACGGTGCCGCCGTCTCTGGTGTCGCCACGGACCGGGCAGGTGGTGCCGAATATCCAGCCGCTAGTGCCGGGCTCCGGTGTCGGCGGCCGTGAAACCTTCCAGGACCGCGCCGCGCGCTGCGTTCACCAGTCGGGCGTCTACGGCCAGTCGGGCGACGGCAGCTACGTCTCGAGCTGCATCGGCCAGTAGCGGTTCAAATCTCGTCCATAACCTGTGCGTAGGAAATCAGCGCGAACAGCGCGGTGCCACCGACTATGTTGCCGATCAGCACCGGCACCAGGAATTGCCCGAGCATGGTCCAGACCGACCAGTCGCCGGCAATCACAAGCATATAGGCTTCCATGCTGCCGGCGACGATGTGGGTGAAGCCGCCGACCGCGATCAGCCAGGTCATCATCACGATGACATGAAATTTCGCGCGCTCGGCGGATGGGATCATCCACACCAGCGCGGCCATCAGGAAGCCGGAGGTGATGGCGCGGAAAAACATGTCCCACCAGGTGAAATCGATCAGCGCGCGGCTGATGTCGAGCATGCCCGCGAGCAGCTCATCCGGCAGCACCGGCGCGAAGCTGCAGAATAGAGCGGCGAACAAGGTGCCGGCGAGATTGGCCAGCAGCACGATCGCCCACAGCCGCGCCATGTTGCCGATCGTGTTCCAGTTGAAATCCTTGAGCACCGGCAGGACGACGGTGATGGTGCTTTCGGTGAACAGCTGTTGGCGGCCGAGGATCACGATCAGGAAGCCGACGCAGTAGCCGAAGCTGGTGACCAGAACCCGCCAGCCGGTTTCCGGCAAATGGGTTTCGATGATGGCCTGCGCCAGCAGCGAGAAGCTGATCGACAGGCCGCCGGCGACGCCCGACCACCACAGCGAGGTCGAGGGCCGCGACATTTCCTCTTCGCCGAGCCGCCGCACCACTTCGTAGATCACCGGCGTGCGCGGCGTCGACATCTCCTCGACGTCGCGCACTTCGCTTTGGGAAATGCCAGGTCGTAGTTCGGATTTCTGAGTTTTCCGCTTCGCCATGACACAATGAATTGTTGGGAAATGTCGCAATCAACGCGGCAGCGCCGACAGAGTTCCCGCTTGACAGGCAACCAAAAGGTTGCATATTGTCAATATGGATGAGGTGTTCAAGGCCTTGGCCGATGCCAGCCGGCGCGAATTGCTCGACCGGCTGCGTGCCGATAACGGCCAGACCCTGGGCGAGCTTTGCGCACGTCTCGCAATGACCCGCCAGGCGGTCAGCAAGCATCTGGCGATCCTGGAGGCGGCCAATCTGGTCGCGACCGTGAAGCGGGGCAGGGAGAAGCTGCACTATCTCAATCCGGTGCCGATCCACCAGATCGGCGAGCGCTGGATCGGGAAATTCGAGCGGGGGCGGCTTCAGGCCCTCAACGACATGAAACAAGCGTTGGAGTCATCAGATGAGTAAGCCGAGCTTCGTCTACGTCACTTATATCCGCTCCACCCCCGAGAAGGTCTGGCAGGCGCTGACCGATCCCGCGACGATGAAGAAGTATTGGTTCGGCGCCTTCGCCGAGACCGACTGGAAGCCGGGTTCGCCGTGGGCGCTTAGGTTCGACGACGGCCGGGTCGCGGACGCCGGCGAAATCCTCGAATCCGAACCGCCGAAGCGGCTCGTCATCCGCTGGCGCAACGAATGGAAGCCGGAAATAAAGGCCGAGGGCTGGTCGCGCTGCACCATGACCATCGAGCCGTACCAGGGCGTTGCGCAGCTCACGATCCGCCACGAACTCGAAGGCGAAGGCACCAAGTTTATCGAGGCGGTGTCAGGCGGCTGGCCGAGAATCCTGTCGAACCTCAAGTCTCTTCTCGAGACCGGGGCGGTTGCGTACGAGACGAAGGCCTGAGGCATGATCGAGGTTTCGAAATTCAAGCCGAAGACGGTCTATGTCACCTACATCGCTGCCACGCCTGAAAAGGTGTGGCAGGCGCTGACCGATGCCAGCTTTACGAAGCAGTATTTCTTCGGCTTTGCGGTCGATGTTGAACCGAAGCAGGGCGGCGTGTTCCGTCTGCTTGCGCCGGACGGTCATGTCCACGTGAGGGGCGAAGTGGTCGACTGGTCGCCGCCGCGCCGCCTCAGCGTGACGTGGCTGGTCGAGGGCATGAAGGATTTTGGCGAATTGCCGGAGTGCCTCGTCAGCTACGATATCGAACCGTCCGGCGAGGCGGCGAAGCTGACAATGTCGGAATCGCATTCGTGGGACGTTCCCGACGCAATCCTTTCGGGCGGTCGTTCCGGCTGGCCTGCGATCCTGTCCAGCCTCAAGAGCGTGCTGGAAACCGGCAAGCCTGTGGCGATGAAGATGGAAGGCCCGCCGCCTGAATTTACGGCCGCGGTCCAGGAGGCTGTTTCGAACAAGCCTTGGCTGAAATGATCAGCGGCTCGCCTTGTCGAGCGCGGCGATGTCGTCGGCGCCGAGCTTGATGCCTGGCGCCTTCATGATCTCGTCGAGCTGCGTGACGCTGGTGGCGCTGGCGATCGGTGCGGTGATGCTCGGCCGCGCGATCAGCCAAGCCAGCGCGATCTGCGCATTGGTCGCGCCATGCCGTTCGGCAACCTCGTCGAGCGCATTCAAGATCTTGAAGCCGCGCGGATTGATGTAGCGCTTGAGACGCTCGCCGCGTGCCTTGTTGGCATTGGTGTCCTCGACCGAACGATATTTTCCAGTCAGAAAGCCTGCCGCCAGCCCGTAGTAACTGATGACGCCGATCTGTTCACGCTGGCAGATCGCCTCATATTCGCTCTCGAATTCCTTGCGATTGTAGAGGTTGTAGAGCGGCTGCAGACTCTCGTATCGCGGCAGTCCGTGCTTCGTGCTGGCCGCGAGCGAGGCGGTCAGTCGCTCCGGCGTCACGTTCGAGGCGCCGATCGCGCGCACCTTGCCCTGCGCGATCAGCTGCGCGTAGGCGCCGAGCGTCTCCTCGACCGGGGTGACGTCGTCGTCGAAATGGGTTTGGTAGAGATCGATGCGGTCGGTCTGCAACCGTCGCAGCGAGGCTTCCGCCTCGCGCAGGATGGCGTCCTTGCGGATGGTGTTGCCTTCGCCCATGTCGGAGCCGACCTTGGTGGCGATCACGACCTCGCCGCGCTTGCCGCTGCGCTTCAGCCAGTTGCCGATAATGGTTTCCGACTCGCCGCCGCTATGGCCGGGCAGCCAGCGCGAATAGGAATTGGCGGTGTCGATAGCGTTGAAGCCGGCATCGACGAAGGCATCGAGAATGGCGTGCGAGGTCTTCTCGTCAACATTCCAGCCGAACACATTGGTGCCGAGCACCAGCGGGGCGATCGAAAGGCCGGAGCGGCCGAGGGGACGGTTGTTCATTCCGAATTCCAATCCGCCTCATCCTGAGGAGCGCCAAAGGCGCGTCTCGAAGGATGGGGCGGCCACATGGTTCGAAACGCCCGTTGCGCGGGCTCCTCACCATGAGGCCGAAAAGGGCTTATCGCAAGCTGGCGTTGATCCTGTCGAGCGCGGCCTGGCCCGGGCAGAGCTCAGGCTCGGCGAGCGAATTGAGCGGCACCTCGACCGTCCCCAGGTGACTGTGCAGATCCTCGGAATCTTTCTCCACATAGAGAAGCCCGGTGACGATCTGGCCCTTGGCGGCGTGGTGCTGCAGGAAGCCGAGCGCCGCGGTGCGGTCGTGGACATCATAATCGGCCGACAGCTTGCGCAGCGCGAGTCTCGATCCGTCATGCTGCTCGACCACCTCGACGCTGCCCGGCTCGTATTTGACCTCGATCGGCATCCGGCTCGGAATAACATCGAGCCGGTTCACCGCCTCATTGTGCTCGCGCACGAAGTCGAAGCTCTTGGTCGAGCCGGCGTGGTTGTTGAAGGCGACGCAGGGCGAGATCACGTCGATGAAGGCGGCGCCCTTGTGGGCAATCGCGGCGGTGATGATCGGCACCAACTGCGTCTTGTCGCCGGAGAACGAGCGGGCGACGAATGAGGCGCCGAGCTGCAAGGCCATCGCCACCATGTCGATCGAATTGTCGGTGTTCATCATGCCGCGCTTCGACTTCGAGCCGCGGTCGGCGGTGGCCGAGAATTGGCCCTTGGTCAGGCCGTAAACCCCGTTGTTCTCGACGATATAGGTCATGTTGACGCCGCGCCGCAGGCAATGCGCGAACTGGCCGAGCCCGATCGAGGCCGAGTCGCCGTCGCCTGACACGCCGAGATAGATCAGGTCGCGGTTGGCGAGATTGGCGCCGGTCAGTACCGAGGGCATACGGCCGTGCACCGAATTGAAGCCGTGCGAATTGCCGAGGAAATAGGTCGGCGTCTTCGACGAGCAGCCGATGCCTGAGATTTTCGCCACCCGGTGCGGCTCGATGGCCAGTTCGAAGCAGGCCTGGATGATCGCCGCGGTGATCGAGTCATGGCCGCAACCGGCACAAAGCGTCGACACCGTGCCTTCGTAATCGCGGTGGGTGTAGCCCAGCGCGTTCTTCGGCAGGTCGGGGTGTTGGAATTTCGGCTTGGCGAGATAGGTCATGGTTCGATCCTTAATGCGCCCTCATCCAGAGGAGGCAGCCCCATGGTCGAGACGCATCGCTTCGCGATGCTCCTCACCATGAGGCCGAGAGAAGAATACGGGCGGTATGTCATGACGACACCTTGGCCGGCTTCATCGACAGCTGCGCCAGATGGTCGCCGATGGCCTTGGCGATGAAGCGGGCGGTGATCGGCGTGCCGTCATAATGCAAAATCGGGATCAGCCGCACCGGATCGACGCCGCATTCATTGACGATCAGCGAGCGCATCTGCGCGTCGCGATTCTGCTCCACCACATAGACGAAATCGTGGGCGGCGAGGAAGCTGGTCACGCTGGAATGGAACGGGAAGCCGCGCACCCGCATGCGGTCGAGCGTATGGCCGCGTGCCTCGATCAGGTGGATCGCTTCGTCCATCGCCGGCGCAGTCGAGCCGTAATAGATCACGCCGTATTTGGTCGGCTTGCCGGCATTGGCGATCAGCGGCCGCGGCACCATGTCCTTGGCAGTTTCGAATTTGCGCAGCAGCCGCTGCATATTGTCGACGTAGGGCGCGCCTTCTTCGGTGTATTTGGCATAGCGGTCGCGCGAGGTGCCGCGGGTGAAGAACGAGCCCTTGGTCGGGTGGGTGCCCGGATAGGTGCGGTAGGGGATGCCGTCGCCGTCGACGTCGAGATAGCGGCCGAAGTCCTTGCCGGCCTCGAGCTCGGCCGCGGTCATGACCTTGCCGCGGTCGTATTTCCGGGATTCGTCCCAAGCCAGCGGCCGGCTGAGATGGTGGTTCATGCCGATGTCGAGATCGAGCATGATGAAGATCGGCGTCTGCAGCCGGTCGGCGAGGTCGAAAGCCTGGGCGCCGAACTCGAACGCTTCCGCCGGGTCCTCCGGGAACAGCAGCACGTGCTTGGTGTCGCCATGCGAGGCATAGGCGCACGAGATGAGATCGCACTGCTGGGTGCGGGTCGGCATGCCGGTCGAGGGACCGGCGCGCTGCACGTCGAAGATCACCGCCGGAATCTCCGCGAAATAGGCGAGCCCGATGAATTCCTGCATCAGCGAGATGCCGGGGCCCGAGGTTGCGGTGAAGGCGCGGGCGCCGTTCCAGCCGGCGCCGATCACCATGCCGATCGAGGCCAGTTCGTCCTCGGCCTGGATGATCGCGTATTTGGCCTGCTTGGTGACCGGATCGACGCGTAGCTTGCCGCAATGGCGGGTGAAGGCGTCGGCCAGCGAGGAGGACGGCGTGATCGGGTACCACGCGCACACCGTAGCGCCGCCATAGACCGCGCCGAGCGCGGCCGCCGAATTGCCTTCGATGAAGATACGGTCGCCGACCTTGTCGGCTTTGCGCAGCTTTATGCCCAGCGGGCAGGTGAGGTTGAGGATCGCGTAGTCGCGGCCGATATGCAGCGCCTTGATGTTCGGCCCGATCAGCTTGTCCTTGCCCTTGTATTGCTCGCCGATCAGCTCTTCGACCACCTTGACGTCCATGTCGAGCAGCGCGGTCAGCACGCCGACATAGATGATGTTCTTGAACAGCTGGCGCTGGCGCGGATCGGTGTATTCGCGATTGCAGATCGCGGTCAGTGGCACGCCGATCACGGTGATATCCGGGCGGAATTTCGACGCCGGCAGCGGCTTGGTTGAATCATAGAGGAGGTAGCCGCCGGGCTCGAGCGAGGCGATGTCCTTGTCCAAGGTCTGCGGATTCATCGCCACCATCAGATCGGTGCCGCCGCGTGCGCCGCGATGGCCATCCTCGGTGACGCGGACCTCGTACCAGGTCGGCAGGCCCTGAATGTTGGACGGGAAGATATTGCGCGGCGCGACCGGGATGCCCATCCGGATCACGGAACGGGCAAACATCTCGTTGGCGCTCGCCGAGCCCGAGCCATTGACGTTGGCGAAGCGGACGACGAAGTCGTTTACGCGGCTGATCGGCGTGGCGTTCGGCATGAAGACCCTGCGTGAGTCATATCCAGAAAGAATTTTTGCATGTCCCAGGCACCGGTCGGGCAGCGCTCAGCGCAGAGTCCGCAGTGCAGACAGACGTCCTCGTCCTTGACCATGACGCGGCCGGTTTTCAGCCCGTCGGCGACGTAGAGATCCTGGGTCAGGTTGGTGGCGGGCGCGCTCAGGCGCTGGCGCAGGTCGGCTTCCTCGCCGTTCGCGGTGAAGCTGATGCAGTCCATCGGGCAGATGTCGACGCAGGCGTCGCACTCGATGCACAGCGCGGCCGAAAACACCGTTTCGACGTCGCAATTCAGGCAACGGCCGGCTTCCTTGACCGCGAGTTGGACGTCGAAGCCGAGCTCGACCTCGGCCTTGATGTCCTTCAGCGCCACCACCGTGTCGCGATGCGGCACCTTGTAGCGCTTATCGAGCTCGATCTCGTTGTCGTAGGACCATTCGTGGATGCCCATCTTCTGGCTCATCGTCTCGACCGCCGGCATCGGGCGGTCGACGATGTCCTCGCCATTGAGCATCTTGTCGATCGAGACCGCGGCCTCGTGGCCGTGCGCCACCGCCCAGATGATGTTCTTCGGGCCGAACGCCGCATCGCCGCCGAAAAACACTTTCGGATTGGACGATTGCATCGTCACTTTGTCGACCTTCGGCATGTTCCACTGGTCGAATTCGATGCCGGCGTCGCGCTCGATCCACGGAAAGGCGTTTTCCTGGCCGACCGCGACCAGGACGTCGTCGCAGGGTATATGCTGATCCGGCTCGCCGGCGTGCACCAGCTTGCGGCGACCTTTGTCGTCGCGCTCGGCCTTGACCTTCTCGAACACCACGCCGGTGAGCTTGCCGTTGTCGTGGGTGAATTCCTTCGGCACCAGGTAGTTGTGAATCGGGATGCCCTCGTGCATCGCGTCTTCCTTTTCCCAAGGCGACGCCTTCATTTCCTCGAAGCCGGAGCGCACCACGACCTGCACCTGTTCGCCGCCGAGCCGGCGCGACGAGCGGCAGCAGTCCATCGCGGTGTTGCCGCCGCCGAGCACGATCACGCGCTTGCCGATCGCCGTGATATGGCCGAACGACACCGAGGACAGCCAGTCAATGCCGATGTGGATATTCTTGGCGGCCTCCTGACGACCCGGGATATCGAGGTCGCGGCCGCGCGGCGCGCCGGAGCCGACGAACACCGCGTCGAAGTCCTGCGCCAGCAGCGCCTTCATGCTATCGACGCGTTCGCCGCCGCGGAATTCGACGCCGAGGCCGAGGATGTAGCCGGTCTCCTCGTCGATCACCGCGTCGGGCAGGCGGAATTTCGGGATCTGGGTGCGGATCATGCCGCCGGCTTTGGGATCGCCGTCGAATACCACGCAGCTATAGCCGAGCGGGGCGAGGTCGCGCGCCACGGTCAGCGAAGCCGGCCCGCCGCCGACCAGCGCAATGCGCTTGCCGTTCTTGCGCGCCGCCGGTTTCGGCAGCCGCGCGGTGATGTCATCCTTGTAGTCGGCGGCGACCCGCTTGAGGCGGCAGATCGCCACCGGCTGGTCCTCGACCCGCACCCGCCGGCAAGCCGGCTCGCAGGGACGGTCGCAGGTGCGTCCGAGCACGCCCGGAAACACATTGGAGCGCCAATTGATCATGTAGGCGTCGGAATAGCGTCCGGCCGCGATCAGCCGGATGTATTCGGGCACGGGTGTGTGCGCGGGGCAGGCCCACTGGCAGTCCACGACTTTGTGGAAATAGTCCGGCGCAGAAATGTCGGTATTCTTCATTCAGTCCTCGGAACGCGCCCCGGAGCTCTGTCGGCGCGCGTTACGTCTGTTCATCCCCGATCAGCCGCGTTGGTCCGGCTCGAATCCGTCAGAGTTTATTGGGTCGTCGCGGTAAACGCCACCGCAGCAACCTTCACAATGCGGTTGCCGTTAACGCAGATTCGCCGCCGTCCCCAAGCTGTTTTCGCTCCTGGAAAGCGGCAGTAGCATGGCGCTCGGCGGGCGTCGTCGTTAAATGGCGTCATCCGGCGTCCCGCAGGGTTCCCGCGATTTTGTTGCGGCGCACAAAGGCCAATGATGCGCGACCTATTCGACGAAGTGTTTAGCAACCAGCCGCTCGACCCGGGGGAATCAGTACGGCGAGGTATGCGGTCGCAACGGCGCCGGCGTTTCTACGAGGCTGCCAGCGTCGGTGACGGCGGCGCCATCCTGCTCGACGGCAAGGCGGTCCGCACGCCGGCGCGCCGCCCGCTCGCCGCGCCGAATGGCGCCGTGGCGCAGGCGATCGCCGAGGAATGGAACGCGCAGCGCGAGGTGATCGACCCGGCGGCGATGCCGCTGACCCGGCTCGCCAATGCGGTGATCGACGCGGTCGCGGATCAGCCCGACGCAGTGGCGCAGGCGATCGCCGATTATCTCGGCAGCGACCTGCTGTTCTATCGCGCCGATGCGCCGGTCGAGTTGATCGCGCGTCAGGCGCAGATGTGGGATCCGCTGCTCGATTTCGCCCGCGACGAATGGGGCGCGCGCTTCGTGCTGGCGCAGGGCGTGGTGCCTGTGGCGCAGCCTCCAGCGGCGTTGGCGGCGGCGCGCAACGCCATTCCGCGCGAGCCGTGGCGGCTCGGCGCGGTCTCGGTGATCACTACGTCGACCGGCTCGGCGCTGATCGCGCTCGCCGTGGCGCAGGGCCGCCTCAGTGGCGACGATGCCTGGGCCGCCGCGCATGTCGACGAGGACTGGAACATGGCGATCTGGGGCCGCGACGAGCAGGCGCTGGCGCGCCGCGCGGCGCGGCGGGCGGACTTCGACGCGGCGGTGAAGGTATTGGATTCTGTCATTCCGGGACGCGCCGAAGGCGCGGACCCGGAATCCATATAGAGCCTGAGAGCGTTGCTGGATTCCTGGGTCCGCGAGCTGCGCTCGCGCCCCGGAATGACAGAAACGCCTACTGCCCGGTCGGGCCGCGGCGGCCGGCCTCGTAGAGGAACCAGACGCGGCGCTCGGCCTCGTCGATATAGTTCTCGAGCAGGCTCGTCGTTGCGACGTCGCCGTGCTCCTCGCACACGTCATGGGTCTCGCGCATCGACTTGACGAACTGCTGGTTGTCGTCGCGCAGCTCGGCCAGCATGTCTTCCGGCGTCACGTAGTCCGCGTCGTTGTCCTCGATGCGCTGATGTCGGGCAATGTCGCCGATCGAGCGTAGCGTGTTGCCCCCGATCTTGCGGGCGCGCTCGGCCAGCACGTCGGTCATGGCGAAGATCTGGTCGCCATGTTCGTCGAGCAGCAGGTGGTAGTCGCGGAAATGCGGGCCGCTCATGTGCCAGTGGAAATTCTTGGTCTTGAGATAGAGCGCGAAAGTGTCGGCGAGCAGCGCGTTGAGCGCGCCGGAAATGTCCTTGGTGGCGTTGGCGCCGAGGTCGGTCGGCGTGGCGAGGCGCGGGGTCTTCTTGTCGGTCATTGCGGGTGTCCTTGTGCTCGGTCGGTAGGCATCCCTGTGGAATTATGGGCCTTTCGTGGCGATGATGTGAAGGGGGGCGGAAAGTGCATCGGCGTTACCTGTTGTCATGGCCGGGCTTGTCCCGGCCATCCCGATTCATTAGGCACGGGCATTGCTTCCCTAAACGGGGACACCGGGACAAGCCCGGTGATGACGGCTGAAAGCGCATCGCTGCCGTGCTATCCCTCATGTGCTGGAGGCGGTGGGGCTTTATGAAAGACATTCTCGACAGGCTGGAACAGCGCCGCGCCGAGGCGCGGCTGGGCGGCGGCGACAAGCGCATCGAGGCCCAGCACAAGCGCGGCAAATTGACGGCGCGCGAGCGCATCGAACTGCTGCTCGACAAGGGCTCGTTCGAGGAATTCGACATGTTCGTCCAGCACCGCTCGAACGACTTCGGCATGGAGAACACCAAGATCCCCGGCGACGGCGTCGTCACCGGCTGGGGCACCATCAATGGGCGCGCGGTCTATCTGTTCTCCAAGGACTTCACCGTGTTCGGGGGGAGCCTCTCGGAGGCCCACGCCAACAAGATCATGAAGGTGCAGGACATGGCGATGCGGGCGCGGGCGCCGGTGATCGGCCTGTTCGACGCCGGTGGCGCGCGCATCCAGGAGGGCGTCGCCGCGCTCGGCGGCTATGGCGAGGTGTTCAAGCGGAACGTCATCGCGTCCGGCGTCATTCCGCAGATCAGCGTCATCATGGGCCCCTGCGCCGGCGGCGACGTCTATTCGCCGGCGATGACCGACTTCATCTTCATGGTGAAGGACACCAGCTACATGTTCGTCACCGGCCCCGAAGTGGTGAAGACCGTGACCAATGAGGTGGTCACCGCCGAGGAACTCGGCGGCGCCTCGGTGCACACCACCAAGTCCGGCGTCGCCGACGGCGCCTATGACAACGACGTCGAGTGCCTGTTGCAGATGCGCCGGCTGATCGACTTCCTGCCGGCCAATAATGCGAGCGGCGTGCCGCACTGGCCGAGCGAGGACGATCCCGACCGCATCGACAAGTCGCTCGACACTCTGGTGCCGGAAAATCCGAACAAGCCCTACGACATCAAGGAGCTGATCCTCAAGGTCGTGGACGAGGGCGACTTCTTCGAGATCGGCACCGCTTACGCCAAGAACATCGTCACCGGTTTCGGTCGCGTCGCCGGCGCGACCGTCGGCTTCGTCGCCAATCAGCCGATGGTGCTGGCCGGCGTGCTCGACAGCGACGCCTCAAGGAAGGCGGCGCGGTTCGTGCGGTTCTGCGACGCCTTCAACATCCCGATCGTCACCTTCGTCGACGTGCCGGGCTTCCTGCCGGGCACCGCGCAGGAATATGGCGGGCTGATCAAGCACGGCGCCAAGCTGCTGTTTGCCTACAGCCAGTGCACGGTGCCGCTCGTCACGGTGATCACGCGGAAGGCGTTCGGCGGCGCCTATGACGTGATGGCGTCGAAACATGTCGGCGGCGATCTCAACTATGCCTGGCCGACGGCGCAGATTGCGGTGATGGGAGCGAAGGGCGCGGTCGAGATCATTTTCCGCGGCGGCGACAAGGAGGCGATCGCGGCGCGCACCAAGGAATATGAGGACCGGTTCCTGTCGCCGTTCGTCGCCGCCGAGCGCGGCTATATCGACGACGTCATCATGCCGCACTCGACGCGGCGGCGGATCGCGCGGGCGCTCGCCATGCTCAAGGACAAGACGGTCGAGATGCCGGGGAGGAAGCACGACAATTTGCCGCTCTAGTCGTCATGCCCGAGCTTGACCCGGGCATCCCCGCGACGCAAAGAACAGGGGCGGCGGCGCATGCGCGGGCCTCATAGCCGCAATCGAATTTTGCGTAGGTCGACGTCGCTGAAAGATCGCGGCGCGAGCCGTCAGCACGAACGCAACGGGCGTCACGGGGATCACTGGCGTCGAGGTAGTATGATCCTACTACTCCGTGCGGCTTCATTTTCATAACATCGAAACGCATTGTATTTGGCTAACCGGTGACCGGGCAATAGATTTGCAACAGTCCGCGCGAGCAAAGCGGCGTCGTCTGGAATGCGCATCCCCGCATAATATTCATGAATAATTTTCGCAGTGACGCGCTGGCGGCGCTCGCTCGCCTGGCGAACGAAAAAACCGTGGATGGGGTCGTCAGCATCATGGCGGCCGCGTTGGCGCCGTTTGGCGCGGAGTTTTTCTCCTTCTATTATGCGCCGCGGTTTCGCCAGGATTTCAACGAGCTGATCCTGGCCTATCGAATTCGTGCCGAGTGCCTTCGACTTTATCTGAAAAAGGATTTTACCTCGCTCGATGCGGCATTTCGGTGCTGCCAGCCCCCCGTCGAGCTTTTCGAATTGTCCGCTCCGCCCTGCGATCGGGGCAACGATGCTGAAGCATCTGAGGTTATGGCTCGGGCGCCAAACTTTCGGCATTCGCGCGGACTCCTGATTCCGATTGCAGGTTCGGCCGGATGCACCGGCAAGGTCTGGATCGGCGGCGCTACGCTGGACTTTCCGGCCACCAAAAAGCCCGCCATCCATCTTCTCGCGGTTTACGCCTTTGAGCGCGTGCGGCAGATCAGTTCGATGCGCGCACAAAAGACCAGCAGCTTGACACCGCGCGAGCGGGAGATTCTGACCTGGATTGCGGCGGGAAAAACAGCATGGGAAGTTGGAAAAATTCTAAAGATCGCGAAGCGAACGGTCGAGGAGCATTGTCAGGCGGCGATGCAGAAACTCGGCGCCATGAACCGCACCCAGGCGGTCGCGCTGGCGGTCCGAGATCGCCTGATAACCGTGTAAAAGATTTCCGCACTCGTCTGAGGCGTGCTCGTTGCGGCGCGTTGTCGCGGATCATATCGATGCGCGACACCCGTACATTTCACAGTACCGGCGTCGGCCAAAAGATGGAACTCTCGACCGGCGCCTGATGTCTCGGTGAAATGAACCGAAGGGGCTGGTGGAGGGTGGGCTATTGGCCAAGCGCGAGCGGCGCGTGACTGGTGAGAATCGTGATGACGCCCAGCGGCAGGTTTCGAAGACGACAGCTGCCGGCGACTACCTCAGATCGCGCGTCATCAAGCGATCCCTGGTGGTGGGCGGCCACAAGACCAGCGTGAGCCTGGAGGAGACGTTTTGGCGCGAATTGCGGGCGATCGCGCAGGCCCGCCGGCTGACTTTGTCGCAGCTGGTCGGCACCATCGACGCGGCGCGGGCCCATTCCAACCTGTCATCGGCGATCAGGGTGTTTGTGTTCGAATGCCACCGCGCACGTAGCCAGGCCGAAGCGAAGCGCGACGATATCAGCCGATGATCCGGCGAAAAGCTGATGATCCTGGTGGGGCTCGTGCGCCGGGCTCGTCCGACGGTCATTGAACCCTGTGCCGCCGCCGTGCAAAAGTCGCGGCCGCAAGAGGGGCCTGATGCCGAACGCCTATTTCCTGGTCCGTGCCGTCGTGCCGCCGGCGTTGCGCGATGAATTCGACCATTGGTACGCGACCGACCACCTGCCGCTCGCGCTGCGCACTTTCCAGTGCGAAAAAGCCTGGCGGTTCTGGAGCACGATCGAGCCGAACGTGCACTACGCGTTCTATCGCTTCGCCGACATGGCGAAGCTCGATCGCGCGATGAAATCGGACGGCCTGAAGGCAATGATCGCCGATTTCGACCGCGCGTTCCCGACCATCACCCGCACGCGCGACATTCTCGATCTGATCGATGAGCGCGACGGGATTTCAACCCCGTGACTCGCTCGCCGGGCATTGCTTTGGCTCTGGCAATCGCCGCATTTGCCGCGCCGGCCCGCGCGCAAATGGTCAATGAAAACCTGCTGGTGGTCGTGCCCGACGGCTACAAGATCGATTTCCGCGACCGCAACGACCAGCGGCTGATCAACGAAATGGTGCCGGAGGCCCAGAAGGTCACCGACTGGACCGAAATGGTCACCGTGCAGATTTTCTATCGCCTCGCGGCGACGCCGGAGCAGTTCAAGGCCAAGATCGAAACACTGTGGGCCGAATCCTGTGCCAATAGCAGCTCGCGCGCCGTCTCGTTCGGCCTCGAGAACGGCTATCCGGTCGGCGTCTTCAAGCTCACCTGTCCTTGAACAAGGACACCGGCAAGCCCGAGATGACCTGGATGAAGGCGATCCAGGGCAAGGACAGCTTCTACGTCGTGCAGAAGGCGTTCAAGTTCGAGCCGGCCGACGACGATGTCGCCAAATGGATGCGGTATCTGCGCGGCGTCGCGGTGTGCGACAGCCGCGTGCCGGAGCGCGCCTGTCCGGCGGCGAAGAACTAGCCGATCAATTCTTCAGCGGATGACCCACCGCCGTCGGTTCCAATCTGATCGATGAGCGGGCTCAGGGCGCCGCCGCCGAGTGATAGACGACCCGCACCCAGTTCCTCGCCGCCTGCTCGTTGCCGGCCCATTTTGGATCGAGGTCGGCGAACGGCTTGAGCTCGATCGCCTCGGCCTCGCTCTTGACCTTGCCATCGGCGATAAGTTGCCGCATGCGCGCCAGCGAGGTCGCGACCATGTCGCGGAAGTCCTTGAGCTGCGCCTTGGTGCCGAGCGGACCGTGGCCGGGGACGACCTTGGTGCCGTCATTGATCAAAGCGAGATAACTGTCGTCTGCGGCGATCATGCCCTTGAGGTTGCCGCCATTGAGCCAGTCGCTGTTCTGGTAGTGGCCGTTATTGAAGGTGTCGCCGGTCGACAGCACATTGGCGTCGGCGAAATACACGTAAGTGTCGCCGTCGGTATGGGCATTGGCCGGATGCCTGAGTTGCGCGAGGCGGCCCTTGACCTCGAGCGTGATGCCGCCGCCGTCATAGGTCTTGCTCGGCAACGCCTCGGGCGGCGCCGGCGCATTGGCCGCGCCGGTCAAGTTGCTGGTGGTGCCGGCCGCCAGCCGGTTGCGCACGTTGATGTGCGAGACGATGGTAACGCCGTCCTTGGCAAAGCCGGCATTGCCGCCGGTATGGTCGCCATGGACATGGGTGTTGATCAGATAGCGCACCGGTTGCGGCGACAGCTTGGCGATCGCGGCCTTGAGCTTGTCGTGCATCGGAGCGTGCTGGCCGTCCACCATGATGATGCCGTCATCGCCGACCGCGACGGTGACGTTGCCGCTGATGCCGTTCTCCAGCATGTAGGTGCGGTTGCCGAGATCAGTGACCTTGAGCTCGACCTTCGACCAGTCGGGACCGACCGGCGGCGTGGGCTGGGTCTGTGCGAAAGCCGCGCCATTCAAGCAAAACAACGCGATGGCGCTGAAGACGAGCGGTTTCATGACATCCTCCCGGCGGTCTTGTTATGTCAGACTAACGTCGCGCCGCCTCGAATATTCCCGGCTCATCGCCAGCCGCCGCCGCCATTCGCATAAACCGTGTCCGCGGTCATGAACGGGCACGCATCCGAGCATAGGAACAGCACCAGTTCGCCGATTTCCTCCGGCTCGCCGAAGCGGCCCATCGGAACGTCGTCGAGGAAGCGCTTGACCAATTCCGGCGAGGAATTGGCCGCGGCCTGGAACGCCGTCTTGATCGGCCCGGGGGAAATCGACAGGCAGCGGATATTGTCCTTGGCGAATTCGCGGGCGACGCCGAGCGTCATCGAATTCACCGCGCCTTTCGCCGCCGCGTAGTGGATCGACGAGCCCGGGCCGCCGCGTTTGACTGCCATGCTGGCGACATTGACGATGACGCCGCCGCCGTTTTTCAGCATATGCGGGATGATTGCCTGAGTCGGGTAGAAGGTGCCCTTGAAGTTCAGGTCGAAGGTCCGTTCCAGCAGATCGTCGTCGATCTCGAGGAATTTCGCACGCCTGAGCGCCGCGCCCGCCGAGTTGAACAGGAAATGGATGCGGCCGAAGTCGTTGGTTGCGAGTTCGATCATGTCTTTGACGGCGCCGCGCTTGGTGACGTCGATGGTGAGCGCCAGCGCCTGGCTGCCGATGGTGTTGACCTTTTCGACCGTTTCCTGAACCCCGGCCTCGTTGATGTCGGCGCAAACCACGTTGGCGCCCTCGCGGGCGAAAATCAGCGCGGCGGCCCGGCCGATGCCGCTCGCGGCGCCGGTGATGATGATGGTCTTGCCCTGAAAATAATTTGGCGTCTTCGGCATGCACTTTCCCCGGTTGTCTCGGCTGGCTATGCTAGCCTGTCTGCACAAAAAAGGGGGTAACACATGCGGAAGAAATCCACGCTGCTCGTAGTCTCGGTTGTGCTTGCATTTGCTTTCGCCGGTACCGCGGTCGCGCAAAATCCGCCGGTGTCGCCGTCGCCGGTCAAGCGCACCATCATCAGCAAGATCGATGTGCCGGGCTCGAATTACGAAGTGATCACCGCATTGCTCGAAATCGCGCCGGGCTTCAAGGCTGGCCGGCACTTCCATCCCGGCATCGTCAACGGTTACGTCACCGAAGGCGAATTCTGGCTCGCGCTCGATGGCCAGCCGGAAAAGACCATCATCGCCGGGCAGTCCGGGCTTGTTCCGGATAAAGCCGTTCACAACGAAGGCGCGGTCGGTTCGACGACGATGAAGGCCATCGTCACCTATGTGGTCGAGAAGGGCCAGCCGCTGGTGCAGCCGGTGAAGTGAGCCACGCTGCGACGTGGCCGCGAATTATCAAGGAGCAGTGATGCCTATAGCGCCGATCGAATACGCCAACGCCTCGCCGCAGGTGCGCGCCGTCTATGACGACATCAAAAACAGCCGCAAGGTTCCGGACGTAAACAATTTCTGGAAATATCTCGCGCACGATCCGGTGACGCTGAAGCGCACCTGGGACAGCGTCAAACAGATCATGGCGCCGGGCGCACTCGACCCGCTCACCAAGGAGATGATCTATCTCGCGGTCTCCGTCACCAATGGCTGCGGCTACTGCATCGCCAGCCACACCGCCGCGGCGCGCAAGGCCGGGATGAGCGACGCGATGTTCGCCGAGGTCATGGCAGTCACCGGCATGGCCAACGAAACCAACCGGCTCGCTAATGGCTATCGGGTTCCGATCGACGAGGCCTTTAACAAATAAGTGTTGTCCGCTCTTGGACTCGTGACTGGTGGCGCTGCGGTCGTCGGCTAGCGCACCGGCGCCGCCGGTGGAATCGTGCGCGTCCCGCTGACGTCACCGGGTTGCTGCGCCGGTAGTGATTCGGGCGGATGGTGCGGATGGCAGCGTGCTAGCGCCTGTCATCTGCGGCGCCGGCACAGTCGCGGCGGTGTTGGCACTCGGCGGATTGAACGCGAACAACATCGCCACCACCGCACCGATGATGACGAGGCCGATCAGCCACACCCACATCCCGCCCATTTTCCCGGTGCGCAGCATCGGGTCTGGCTGCGGTCCGGATTCGCGTCCCGGTGTTTGATAGTCGGTCATTTTTTTCTCCTTTTTGGCGCTTGTCCTCCTCTGCGCAGGACCAACCCATCGGCGCGTCGGGGGTTCCTCCCGAACCAGCGTCCTGGTTTCACTTAGGTGAGAGGCCGCACAAATTTGCAGCGTTTCTCGCGCGAGTTCCCGAATGGCGCGATCACCACAGCGTCAGCGAAGCGTTACGCCGCAGAGCAAACGGCGACATCACCCGCTATAGCTGACGCCGTTCCAGCGCATGCCGAGGCGCACGGCACCGACCACGAGTCGCGACAATAATTCCATGTCGTACGGCATCTCCGGTCGCCACACGTCGAGCAAAAGCGCGATGCGAATCTCTTCGGAATTATTCCAGACCTCGTGCGGGAAGGTGTCGTCCCACAGCAGACATTCGCCGTCCGCCAAGCGATAGGGCTTGCCATCGATCTCGAGCACGGCGGCCACATCGCCGGCCGGCGTGCGCGGCATCGTCAGCATCAGATGGAAGCGCAAAATGCCGCGAAACGGTCCGCGATGTTTCGGAACGTGCTTGCCCGGAGCGAGGAAGGAAAAGACGCAGGACATCACTTCGGGCCGGTCTTCGATCAGCGCGGCGATGGTCGGACAACGCGCGAGGTTTTGCGCCACGTCGACACCATAGACGCGCATCATGAACATGCGCCAGTCGCGGCCGTCATTGGCCGAGATATCGGCCTGCTCCTTCATGATGTCATGGAAACGCGGCACGCTGGCAAGATCGCGCCGGACGTCGAGAGCTTCGCGGCGGATGTCCTGCCACTTCGCGACGAACTCTCTGGCGGCGGGAAAATAGTGCGCGGTGTCCAGAACCGGCGGCGTGTCAATCCGGACGTCGTACATCGAGCGCACGGCGTCGCGAGCATTGTCGTAAAGACTCACTGCCTCAACCCCCAATTCGAAACTGCCCCGCACCGATTTTGTCGCGCCGCGCCGGCGGCGTCGAGTCGTGTCACATAAATTATCTGTTATAAAGCGCTGCAAACCTAGCCTGCCTTGAGCCGGATAAGCGAGCCATCGAATGCGAATGAGTCACGCGGCCGCGTCTGCCGCGCCTATGATCTTTGTGTTCGTCTGGAGCACCGGATTTATCGGCGCCAAATATGGCCTGCCCTATATCGAGCCGTTCACGTTTCTGGTCCTGCGCATGGCGCTGGTGGTTTTGCTGCACCTGCTCATCGTCTGGCTGGCCCGCGTGCCGTGGCCTGATGCGTCTGAAACCAAGCACAGCGTGGTCGCCGGTCTGCTGGTTCACGGGCTCTATCTCGGCGGCGTGTTCGTCGCGATCAGCCAGGGCGTACCGGCCGGAATTTCAGCGCTGATTCCGGGCTTGCAGCCGATCCTCACCTCGACCATCGCCAATCGCTGGCTGGGTGAAAAGGTTGGGACACTGCAGTGGGCCGGCCTCGCGCTTGGCCTGGTTGGCGTCGTGCTGGTGCTGCACGACCGCACCTTGGTCGGCTCCGGCAGCCTGCTTGGCTGGTGCGCGAGCTTCATCTCGCTGGTTGGTATCGCGCTGGGCACGCTTTACCAGAAGCGGCACGGCGGCAACATCGACTGGCGCAGCGGCAATCTGGTGCAATACGCCGCGGCCTGCGCGCTGTTTGCCGTCTGCGCCCTGGTTTTCGAAACAGGGGTCATTCACTGGACTGGCCAACTGGTGTTCGCGCTGGCCTGGCTGGTTCTGGTGATGTCGCTCGGCGCGGTCTGGTTGATGTATTGGCTGATCCGCCGCTCGGCGGCGGCCGGTTTCGCCAGCCTGTTTTATCTGGTGCCAGTGGTGACGGCGCTGTTTGCCTATTTGCTGTTCGACGAAAGACTCGACCCGCTCTCGATTGGCGGCATGGTGGTGTGCGCCATCGGCGTCGTCATGGTCAATCGCGGCGCCGCGAGCCGCGTGCCGCCTGTGGTCACCGGGGATTAGGACTTTTTCTGCAGCACCAGCTGCGTCTGGGTGACGATGGCGCATAGCCGGCCGTCGCCGCGGGTGATGCGGGTTTGCCAGACCATGGTGGTGCGGCCGCGATGCAGCGGCGTGCATTCGGCATAGGCGACGTCGCCGACCGGCACCGCGGCGAAGAAATTGGTCTTGCTTTCGATCGTCGTGGTCGATTGGCCGTCCTTGAGATTGGCCGCGGTCGCGGTGCCGCCGAGATTGTCGGCGAGCGCCATGATGGCGCCGCCATGCATGATGCCGAAACGGTTATTGAGCTCCTCGCGCACCGGCAGTTCGGCAGTGACGCGCTCCGGCGAAACATGCGTCACCTTCAGACCGAGGAAGTCGGCAAAGGGCGGCTGCTGTTGCGGGTCTCGGCTCATGGCAAATGCTCCAGCCAATTCTTGGCGATGATCAGGTCGTCTTGCGTCAGATTGTGTCTGGCGGGAAGAGTTTTGGTGACGAGTTGGGCGCCGGCAGCCTGCAGCACAGCGGCGAGGCGTTGGCTCGACGCGGCAGGAATCATCGTGTCGTTTGTGCCCAACAGCAGCAGCACGGGCTTGTTCGTGAGGCCGGGCAGAGGCTGCGGCTCGAACGGCAGCATGGCGCGCAGCAACACCGCGCCGGACAGCACGCCGGGCTGGCTGAGCAGCAGCGAGGCGGCGATGTTGGCGCCATTGGAGAGACCGACCGCAACCGGCGCGGCGAGATCGTAGGTCGCGCGCGCCTGCGCGATGAATCGCGCCAATTCGGCGGTGCGGGCTTTCAGATCGTCGAGGTCAAACACGCCGCTCGCAAGGCGGCGGAAGAAGCGCGCCATGCCGTGTTCCGAGACCTTGCCCCGCGGCGACAGCAGCGCGGCGCCGGGCGCCAGGCGCTCGCCGAGCGGAATCAGGTCGTGTTCGTCGCCGCCGGTGCCGTGCAGCAGCAATAGCGGCGGCAGGCCCGGTCGCCTGGCGGGAACGAACTGGTGGATGAAGCCGAGATCGGTCATGGGGCGGGATGTGATAAGGTCGCGTCTTGTTGCATATTTCCGGCTGCGCCGTCAGCCGGGACTTGCATGCATTGAGCGAGGCCGCGCCATGCTCAACCTGAAGGCCCACGCCATCATATCCGGCGCTCTGTTCGCCACGATGATCATTGGCGCGATTGCCGGCAATATCGCCCATGACAGCGGCCTGTTGCGGGACGGAACGGCGGTGCAATTCACCATCATGGTCACGTATTTCACGCTGTTCGTGGTGTTCGGCTATTCGTTGATCCCGTTGATGGTGAAGCTCGTCCTCAGGGGCCAGGGCGCGATCGGCAACAGCAATGTCGGCGTCGTGCGCATCGCGGTCGCGAACGAAGGCAAAGTCGTAATCGCGTTCTGGGTCCTGATCACGCTCGGACTCGCGATTGCGCTGCCTGAAGCGATCAAGGACGGCTTCTTTTCGCCGGATCCGGCCGCGGTGATCGCCGCGACGCCGTCGCGCGGCATCGTGGTGGCGCGGCCCGGCATCACCATCGATGAGATGAAGCGGCTGTCATCGCTGCCCATCAAGGGCTCGGCGGATACGGTGTTCGCCGAGGGCAATCTGTTCGATTTTTCCATCGCGAGCACCGGCATCAGCTTTCCGCGCTGCCGCTACTACTTCATGACGACGTCGCGCAAGGACCGCACCCGCATCGCCAATATCTCGGTCGGCACGGCGCAAAGCAAAATGACGCGGGCGCAGCTTGCCGCCGCCGATGCGGCATTGCGCGAGCGGCTTGCGGCTGATGGCTGGATGACCGGCTATGAGAACGACCGCACCGAGCAGCAGCGCCAGTTTCACGGTGGCCGGCCGGGCGGCCGCAGCGGCTTGATCTGGCTGCACGGCGACACGGTGCTGCGGATCATGTCGCGGCGGTTGGACGATGCGAAGCCAGGGGAGGATGCCGCGACGGCGGGTGAGTGGATTCAGTTCGTCGAGTTATCACTACGGCAGGATTATTCCGGACTCGAGCGCTACGAATTCGCCAAGCCCGAGCCCTGAATCGAAAAGGGCGCGGTCGCCCGCGCCCTTCGCGAATTGCGGCCGATCAGCGCGGCTGCGGCACGATGCGAATATAGGGCTTCGGCGACTTCCAGCCGCCGGGATACTGCTTCTTGGCGTCGTCATCCGACACCGAGCCCGAGATGATGACGTCCTCGCCTTGTTTCCATTGCGCCGGCGTCGAGACCTTGTGCTTGGCGGTGAGCTGCAGCGAGTCGATGACGCGCAGCACCTCGTCGAAATTGCGCCCGGTGCTCATCGGATAAATGAGGATCAGCTTGATCTTCTTGTCCGGGCCGATGACGAACACATTGCGCACCGTCTGGTTGTCGGCGGCCGTGCGCTTGGAGGGATCGCCCGACGCGGAAGCCGGCAGCATGCCATAGGCCTTCGCGACCTTCAGCTCGGGATCGCCGATCATCGGATAATTCGGCGCGAAGCCCTGCGTCTCCTTGATGTCATCGGCCCATTTGGCATGGCGGTCGATCGGGTCGGCGGAAATGCCGATAATCTTGACGCCGCGCTTGTCGAATTCAGGCTTGATGCGCGCCATGTAACCAAGCTCGGTGGTGCAAACCGGGGTGAAGTCCTTGGGATGCGAAAACAGCACCGCCCATTTGTCGCCGATCCAGTCGTGGAACTTGATCTTGCCTTCGGTGGTTTCCGCCTCGAAATCCGGCGCGGCGTCGCCAATCGCCAATGCCATGACAAATCTCCTCTAGAGCCGACAATTCTGCCGCCAAGGTACCGACGGGTTGGCAACGAATATAGGCGGCTTCGCAGGGGCTGGTAAGAAGGCGGACATTCCAAAAAGATGCCACGCGTGAAAGGGGATGTCCTCTCCCGCGTGGCTTCCAAAGCAAGCTTTTGCCGCTAGCGGCTGGCGGCCTTGCGCAGATCGAGACCGACGGTGCGGCCGGGGAAACCGGCGGCGTCGAAATAATGGGTTGCGCCGATGCGCTGGCCAATGACCACCGTGGCGAGGCCTTGGGCATTCGGCGCGCCCCGGACGGTCAGGCTCTCGACACTCGGCATCTGGCCGCCGGGCATGGCTTCGTCGGCAACGCGGCCCATCAGCATGCCGTTGAACGGAATCTTGAGGCCAAGCACCTGCGCCATGGTCTTGCCGATATCGGCATTGCTCACCGGCGCCTCGTCGACAAAGCCGGCACGGAAGCTCGGGCCGATCGCCGCCATGAAATTCATGGTGTCGCCGCGGCTGAAGCTGCCATGCATGCCCTGGCCCTGCTGCAGGCCGGTGTCGGCGATTTCGACCGTGCACATCACCGGCTTGTCGCAGCCGGCGGCGTAGGAGCGGAAATTGATCGCGATCGACGGCCGCGGCGTACGTGAATTGCCGCTCAGATTGATGGCGGAGAGCGGCAATGAGCCGGGAAATTTGCCGAGTTCGTCGTCGACGAACAGGCCGCTGACATAGTCCTGCGCGGCGAGCGCTTCCACGACCTTGGCGGTCAAGGCGCGGTCCTTGGCCGGCAGGTAGACGAGATCGGAGCCGCCATTGGCGGCGACGACGACATCAGGTTTGCTTGCGTCGGCGCCGATCAGGCCGTTGCCGCGCTTGGGATAGGTGCCATCGGCGACCGGCGCGTTCTTGTTGTCGGGGTCGAACAACGGCAGGCCAAGCGCCTTGCTGAGATCGATGGCGAGGAAGCCGGCCGGCAGCAATCCCGCCGGCACGTCGGCATAGCTCGCTTTTGCCGCCGCGCTGGTCGCGCTCTCCTTGGAGATGGTCGAGAAGCCGTGATCGGCGGCGATCACGATGTCGGTGGTGGCGGCGAGGCCGAGCTCGTCGAGCGCCTTGCGCAAGGTGGCGAGATTGTCGTCGGCGTTCCTGATCGCGGCGCGCGAGGTCGGCCCGTTGATGCCCGGCGTCACCTGCAACAGGCTGTCGCCCTGGTTATGCTGCGTGCCGTCCGGGTCGCGCGACCAGAACACCAGCACGAACGGCTTGCCGCGCGCCTTGAACATCGGCAGCACCGCCTTCGCGGCGACGTCGGCGAAATAGCCCTGCTGCTCGACATTGGCGACCAGTGTGCCCGGCGCCTTGTTGTCGCCGGTCTTGCCGTTGGCGCCGCGGCTCGGTGCCACAAGCGGCAGGCCAAGTTTGCCGAGCGCGTGCTTCATGTCCTGCGATAGCGGGATGCCGGTCGCGCTGCCCGTGGCGTCATCGACCACGATCGTGGTGCCGCCGCTGCGCTCGGTATGGTCGAACATCAGCACCGGGCCGACCTTGCCGATCGTCGCGGTGGAGAAGCCCTGATGGCGGGCGGCGACCAGCAGCGTATCCTCGTCGACGAAATTGCCGCTGAAATGGGCGTCGATATCGCCGAGGATGGCGTCATTCTCGATGAAGGGCGTGACGCTGCCGGCGGCGCTCGGCACCGGATAGCCGGTATAGATGGTGTTGCTGAAGGCGCCGGTGTCGCCGAGGAAATGGCCGGTGGCGAGGCCGGAGGCATTGGCCATGGTGAAGGTCGGGAACAGGGAATGCGGGTTGGCGAAATTGACGCCCTGGTCGCGGATCGCCGCCATGGTCGGCGCGCTGTCGGGCGTTACGGCGCCGGCGCGCAGGCCATCGGGCACGAACAGGATCAGGTTATGGGGCGTTTGCGCCATGGCAGGCGGCAAGACGAGGGCTGAAAGCGCGACGCAGACCAGGACTTTCGACATGAAAGACATGGTGGTTCTCCCGTTATCGAGTTTCGAATGTTGAGCTAGATACCGGCGCTGCAAGACAGTATTGTTACGGCTGCCGGTTATCCGCAGCCAAATCCTCCAAGGCTGGCAAGGGCGTATCAATAAGCCGCATGTTCAAGCGTATTCTGATCGCCAACCGCGGCGAGATCGCCTGCCGGATCATCAAGACCGCCCGCCGCATGGGAATCGAGACGGTCGCGGTCTATTCCGACGCCGACAAGGACGCCCTGCACGTCGCCATGGCCGACCAGGCGGTGGCGATCGGACCGCCGGAAGCGGCCAAGAGCTATCTCTTGATCGACAAGATCATCGCCGCCTGCAAGACGACCGGGGCCGAGGCGGTGCATCCGGGCTACGGCTTCCTGTCGGAGCGCGAGGCTTTTCCCAAGGCGCTGGAAGCGGCCGGTATCGTCTTCATCGGGCCGAATCCGAAGGCGATCGCCGCCATGGGCGACAAGATTGAATCCAAGAAGGCGGCGGCAGCCGCCAAGGTTTCGACTGTGCCAGGGCATCTCGGCGTCATCGAAGATGACAACCATGCCGTCACCATTGCCGACCAGATCGGTTACCCGGTGATGATCAAGGCCTCGGCTGGTGGCGGCGGCAAGGGCATGCGCATTGCCTACAGCAAGGCCGAGGTTGCCGAAGGTTTTGCCCGCGCCAGGTCGGAAGCGAAATCCTCATTCGGCGACGACCGCGTCTTCATCGAGAAATTCATCACCGATCCGCGCCACATCGAGATTCAGGTGCTCGGCGACAAGCACGGCAATGTCGTCTATCTCGGCGAGCGCGAATGCTCGATCCAGCGCCGCAATCAGAAAGTGGTGGAAGAGGCGCCGTCACCGCTGCTCGACGAGGCGACCCGCAAGAAGATGGGCGAGCAGGCAGTCGCGCTGGCGAAGGCGGTCGGCTATGACAGCGCCGGCACGGTCGAATTCGTCGCCGGCCAGGACAAGAGCTTCTATTTCCTCGAAATGAACACGCGGCTGCAGGTCGAGCATCCGGTGACCGAACTGATCACCGGGCTCGATCTGGTCGAGCAGATGATCCGCGTCGCCGCCGGCGAAAAGCTCGCCTTCGAGCAGAGCGAGATCAAGCTCAAGGGCTGGGCGGTCGAGACTCGCGTCTATGCCGAGGACCCGGACCGCAACTTCATGCCATCGATCGGGCGGCTGACCAAATACCGCCCGCCGGCCGAGCGCAGCGATCGCGGCGTCACCGTGCGCAACGACACCGGCGTCTATGAAGGCGGCGAGATATCGCTGTACTACGACCCGATGATCGCCAAGTTGGTCACCCATGCAGGCGACCGCGCCGCGGCGATCGATGCACAGTCCGCCGCGCTCGATGACTTTGTCATTGACGGCATCCGCCACAATATCCCGTTCCTGGCCGCGGTCATGGCGCATCCGCGCTGGCGCGCCGGCAAGCTCTCCACCGGCTTCATCGCCGAGGAGTTCCCCGACGGCTTCCACGCCCAGGTGCCTGACGGCGAGCGCGCGCAGGTGCTGGCCGCGGTCGCCGCCGCGATCGATCATGTGCTCGGCGAGCGCAAGCGGCTGATTTCCGGCCAGCTCAACGGCCGCGCGGTGACCCGCGAAGGCAAGCGCGCGGTCTGGCTCGGCGATGCCGAATATCCGCTCGAAGTCCGGCGCGAGAATGGCGTCATCGAGGTCCGGTTCCCCGGCAAAGGCAAAGCGGCGCTGCGCCATCTGGCATCGGACTGGAAACCGGGCGATCCGCTGTGGAGTGGGACCATCAATAGCGAGCCGGTCGCGGTGCAGGTGCGCACGATCCCGAACGGCTTCGCGCTGTCGTTCCACGGCGTCGAAACCAGGGCCTATGTTTATACCGAGCGCGAAGCCGGCTATGCGCGGCTGATGCCGGTCAAGGAAGCCTCCGACAGCGGCAAGCAGATCAAATGCCCGATGCCCGGCCTTGTGGTCTCGATTGCGGTCAGGGAAGGCCAGGAGGTCAAGGCCGGCGAGCCCGTGGCGGTGGTCGAGGCCATGAAGATGGAAAATGTGCTGCGCGCCGAGATCGACGGCACGGTCAAGAAAATCCACGCCAAGCAGGGCGACAGCCTAGCGGTCGACGCCGTGATCCTCGAATTTGCCTGAGTTCCGACTTCGGCTGGCCGCAGGAACTTGGGGGATGGGGCGGACGTTGGTCTCCAAGAGGAGAACGACATGCCGCCGAAACCGCAATCACAGCGTCCGCCATCCAGCGCGCCACCCGATTCCCTGCCGCCCGAGGGCGATCCATTGCCGGGCGATCTGCGCCGCGACGATCAGCAATCGATCGCCACCGATGAAGTGCCGGAAGCCGATGAGAACGTCGAGCCCGACGCGGCGCAGGGCATTCACAGTCCCTCGATCGATGGCGGCGTGGCCCAGCATCCGGTGCATGACGAGCCGGAGGAGGACTTCACGCCCGCCGACTATGAGGAGCAGATCGAGGACGTTGCCGAATCCCGCCGCGATCAATCAAAGCGCGCCAGTGCCGACGAGCCTTGATTATTCCGTAGGACGCGCCGCGAGCACGTCCTGGCGGCGGCCGAGCCACCAGGCATTGATGAGCCAGGCCAATGACAGCGTGATCGCCGCCGCGGCAATTCCCATATGGCCGAAGCCGAGCATCACGATCAGCGCGTAAACCCAAGCGCCGATCTGGTCGCCGGCGCGGTACACCACGGTGTCGATGAAGTTCTTAGCCTTGTAGCGGTCCTCGCGCGGCACCACGGTGTACAGCACCTCGCGCGCCGGACGGGCGATCGCATAATCGCAGGACCGCCGCAGCACCTGAAACACCACCAGCGACGATACCGCCGGCATCAAGGTCAGCGTGCCGAAACCGAGCAAGGTCAAAAGCGGCAGAATCGCGAGCGTCAGGCCGAGGCCGAGCAGGCCGACGATACGGCCGGTGAAGAACAGCTGCACGATCAGCGTCAACGCGTTCACCGCGAGGTCGATCTGCGCGAAAAACGTGGTCTGCGTCGCGCGGTCATGGAAATTGTCGCGCACCAACGCGGCCTGCTGGAAATAGAGGAAGGTCGCGGTGATCGCGAACAGCAGAATGAACAAGCTGATATTGGCGAGATAGAGCGATTTGAACGGATGGGTGATCCCGGCGAGCAGATTGCCGCCGATCGGCCTTTCGCCCGCCTCGCCGGGCCGGGCGTGCAGCGCGACCGACAGTCGCGACAGCCCACGCACGCTGAGCACTGCGACCTCGAGCAGAAGCGCCGCACCGATCAAAAGGAGCTCGATCGGCACATGCCGGGCGAGCACGGCGGTGATGCTGGAGCCGCAGATCGCGCCGATCGTCGCGGCGGCGGCGATGAACCCGAACAGCCGCTTGCCCTGCTCGGAATTGAACACGTCGACGACCAGCGCCCAGAACACCGATACGACGAACAGGTTGAAGACCGAGATCCAGACGAAAAATGCGCGTCCGACCCAGACCGCATGCGCGGCATCGGAGAAATGCAGGACTAGCGCGAAGATCAGGATATTGAGCGCGAAGAATCGATAGGTGATCGGGATGAACCGGGTGCGCGGCAGCATCTTGACGAGATAGGCGAACGGCACATTGAGCAGCAGCAGTCCGGCGAGTGTCGCGGTAAACAACCATTGCAGATTATCGACGCCGCCGGCGACGCCCATCTGGTCGCGGATCGGCCGCATGATGTAATAGGACGACAGCACCGCGAAGATATAGAGCCAGGCCCAGCCCAGCGCCGGCACCTCTTCGCGTTTCACCGCGATCACACGGCGCGCCAGCGCATAAAGAAAACCGGCGCCCGTCGGGGCGCCGGCCTCGGCGTTGCGCTCGGTCATTGCGCGACGCCGAGCGCTTTGCGCAGTTCGGACACCGGCAGCGCCTTGCCGAACAGCGGCGCCGGTGGCGCGAATTCTCTGGCGCGCGCCAGCGGCACCTCGACCGGCTCGAAGCCGGCGTCGCGCACCAGTTGCGCGGCGACCTTCATCGCGTCAGCATCGTCGCTGGCGATCGCGACGCCGATCTTCTCGCCGGCGCGGTTCGATTCGCTAGCGAACTTTCCCGAGCCGGTGGAATTGAAGGCGCGCACCAGTTTGGTGCCGGGCAGGTAATCGCGGTCGGCTTCGCCGACGCCTTTCTCCTGCGCGGCCTTGGCGATCTCGCCGTCACGCGGAAAAACCGGATTGGACGCATTGAGCACGACCTTGTCGGCGAGGCCCTTTGCATTATCGCGGCCGACCGCAGGGAGTGCCGAGTAGGGCACCGCGATCAAAATGACGTCGCCGAACGCGATCGCCTGTTCGACCGTGCCGGCCTGCGCGTTCGCTCCGACTTTGTCGACCAGCGGCTTGAGCTCGTCAGGGTGGCGCGACGAGAAAAACACCTTGTGCCCGGCCTTGGCCCACAACTCGCCCACCGTGCCGCCGAGCCGGCCGGAGCCGACAATGCCGATCTTGTACGAGGTGCCGGTCTGCGCGACGGCGCCGCCGAACGGGATCGCCAGTGCAAGCGCAACGAGGATTGCGCGGCGGGAACAACCTGTCTTATCAAGCGATATCATGGCAATGCTCCGGCGGGATTGGAACGGTGCGCCAACTCAGCATAGGTCGATGAACACGCCTATTCACAGCTGCGTTATGCTTCAAGACAACACCGCGCCATGACCTTTTATTTCGCCTATGGCTCGAATATGAACCGCGCCGGAATGCAGGCGCGATGCCCGCGCGCGGTCGCGATCGGCACCGCTGTTCTCGAAGGCCATCAATTCTTCATCGGCATTGACGGCTGGGGCTCGGTCGAGCGCGTGGCCGGCGCGAAAGTTCTCGGTGTGCTGTGGCGGATTTCGCCGCGCGACCGCGCCGCGCTCCATGCCTATGAGCTGCTCGATAAGGGACTTTACCACGTCAGGATCTTGCCGGTGCGTTGCGGCGCGCGCCTGGTGCCGGCGATGACCTATCTGCTGCGCCGGCGCGCCCATGGCCGGCCGAAGCCCGGCTACATCGAGCTGATCGGCGCCGCGGCGCGCGATTGGGATTTGCCGCAGGATTACATTCGCTCGATCGAGCGCTGGCCGCAATCGCGCCGGCCCGGCACGCGCGACGTTACGGTGGACATGTCCATATGAGCCCTGCGCGGATCATCAGGCATGTCCTGGTGCGCGGCTACGTCCAGGGCGTCGGCTACCGCGCTTTCGTCGAGCATCATGCCCGCCAGCGCGGCCTCGAGGGCTTCGTGCGCAATCGCAGCGACGGTTCGGTCGAAGCATTGTTCGCCGGGACGCCCAGCTCGGTTGAGGGAATGATCGACGCCTGCCGCGTCGGCCCGCTCAGTTCGCGCGTCGATGCACTCGATCAGCGCGACGGCACTGAGGCCGAGCTGTCGCTGCGCAGGCCGGGCGACACGTTTTCCTGTTTGCCGACCGTGTAATCGGCGGTGGCGCCGAACAGCGGTTCGAACTCCCGTCGCAGTACCATGTCGAGATCGGACATCGTCGCGGTCAGGCCGAGATCGGCGAGGCTGGTGACGCCGTAGCGTTGATCCGAAACCCCGCACGGCACGATGTCGGAAAAATTCACCAGCTCCGGCTCCACATTGATGGCGATGCCGTGCAGCGTCACCCAGCGCGACACCCGGATGCCGAGCGCGGCGATCTTGTCCTCGCGGCCTTCCCCCTTGTTGGGTCGACGGACCCAGACGCCGATGCGATCTTCGCGCCGCTCGCCGCGCACATTGAAGGCGGCGAGGCTGCGGATGATCCACTCCTCGAGGCTCGCCACGAAGCGCCGCACGTCGGGCCCGCGCCGCTTGAGGTCGAGCATCACATAAGCGATGCGCTGGCCGGGCCCGTGATAGGTCATCTGGCCGCCGCGCCCGGTCTGGAACACCGGAAAGCGTGCCTCGATCAGGTCGCCTTGCGACGTGCTGGTGCCGGCGGTGTAGAGCGGCGGATGTTCGAGCAGCCACACCAGTTCGCTGGCGCGGCCGGCGGCGATGGCCTCGGCGCGCGCCTCCATCTGGGCGACCGCCAATTCGTAATCGACCGCGGCATCGCTGATGCGCCAGGCAACCGGTTGCGATCCGGCCGGCGCCGGCAGGCCAAAACAGAGTTCGTTGCGCGCGTTAACCACGCGGTAACCATAGCATGATGACCTTCCTTCAGAGCGCCCGCGCGAGCCGGGCGAAGGGAGCTGACGTGGCCACAATCGATAAAGTCGCCGTTGATATCACTGTCGTTCTTGGCACAGCACTGATGCCGGTGCACCAGGTGCTCCGGCTCGGCCGCGGCGCCATCATCGAGCTCGAGGCCACCGAGGTGGACTCGGTCAGCATCCTCGCCAACAACATGCCGGTCGCAAAGGGCACGGTGGTCGTCAACGGCAACCGCATCGCGGTCGAGGTCGGCGAACTGCTGCCGCGCGCCCCGGATATGCGGTAGGCCGGCTAGTCCACGACGCAAGGCATTCTGGCTGCGATGTCGATGTCCCGGCTGGGACAGTGGTGCGGCCAAGAGGACTCGAACCTCCACGGGTTGCCCCGCTAGCACCTCAAGCTAGTGCGTCTACCAATTCCGCCATGGCCGCATGAGAAAAGCGCCGCCCGTCAAGCCGGCGCCTCGAAGCGCCGCCGATGTAACAAATAGGGTGTTGAGGGACAAGGCCTCTAAACCGCGCGTTTCGAGCGTTCCTGGTTATCATTGCCAGCTTTCCGGACCCCTACGTACCGGATCATGGTCGGCGTTGCGCCATGCCGCCGCCGAGCGGTCGGGAGACCGACTTGTTTTTCTGCGGTGGCCGGGCGGCGGCGACGCCTCGCGGACCCTGCGCGGCCAGCCTTGCGCGTTCGGATTGGCGGCCCCGCGACCTGCGGCGAATGCAGAAGCGGCCGCTTGCCCTCGGGCACGACCTGGACAATGCGATAGCCGCCGGCTTTGAGTTCCTTCAGAAGCTGCGGCAGGGCCAGGGCGGTCGCCGGCTGGACGTCGTGCAGGATAAGAACGCCGCGGCCCTTGCGGTTCAATCGTGCCATCGCCTTCTGCACGATGCTCTCCGGAGTGGCGACGCGGTACCAGTCGTCGGCATCGAAGTCCGCGCTCCAGATCGCGATCGACCTCGAGCCGAGATAACTGTCGACCTCAGCGATCCGCAGCAGCCCCGGTATGCGGAAGAACGGCGCGACCGCACGCGGATTGCCGAGCGCCGCCGAAACCGAGGCGATGCCGGAGTCGATTTCGCTCTGCGCTCGCGCCAGTGGCATCTGATCGAAGGTGAGGGGATGATTTTGGCTGTGGGTGCCGATGACGTGACCTTCGGTGTAGGCGCGGCGCACCATGTCGGGGAACTGGTTGGCCTGGCGTCCGATGATGAAGAAGGTGGCCTTCACGCATTCGGCCGCGAGCGTCTTGAGCACGCTGTCGCTGTAAGGCGGCAGCGGGCCGTCATCGAACGTCAGGACCACTTCATGATCGTTGAGCGGCAGTTGCGGAAATTGCGAATACTGCATGCCGCCGATGCGACTGTAGTCGCGCGGGCTGATCGCAAGCACCCGGCTGGTGCCCAGCGCCTGCCGGTTGCCCGGGCACGACGCGGCTTCAGCCGGCACGCCGATCGTGATCGCGGCCAGAAATGTCGCCAGCGCCAGGCACCGCATGCAGAACCCCGTCCCTGTTGCCGACTATGCGCGGACGGAGGTAGCGGGCCACTGCTACGAAGTATTAACCATAACGGCGCTGGCGAGCCTTTTGACGTTGTTGGCGCAGCCGCGGCAGAAGGTACCAGTCAGTGCAATATTCCGCGGCTTCCCGCCGGCACGACGTGGACGATGCGGAAGCCGCGGCGCTTGAGCTCGCGCAGGAAGGCCGGAAGCATGCTCGCGGTCTGCGCCTTGGTGTCGTGAAACAGCACGATGCCGTGGTCGACCGCTTCGACGCGTTGCAGGATCAGATTGAGCTCGGCCTGCGGGGTCATCTCGTTCCAGTCGCTGGCCCAGACATCGGCGCCGAATACCACAATGCGGCGGCGAGCCATTTCGTCGAGCAGGTCCGGGCTCGCCGCAAATCCAGGGAACCGAAAGAACGGCGTCGCCGGAGCGGTGCGGCGCTGACCATAGAGAACGAATTCATCCTCTTCGATGCCGTGATTGATTTCGGCCAGGGCGGCCGCGATCGGCAGTTTGCTCAGGATCGGATGGGCGTAGGTATGATGACCAACGCTATGGCCTTCCGCCAGCTCGCGCCGCACCAGGGCCGGATGCGCCTCGCTATTGCGCCCCAGCAGGAAAAACGTGGCGCGCACGCACTCCGCCTTGAGCGCGTCGAGCACCCGCGGCGTGGTCTCCGGCATCGGGCCGTCGTCGAAGGTAAGCACCAATTCCTTGCGCTGCAGCGGTAGCGTCTGCGGAAAGTGCTTGCGGCCGACCCGCGGCGTCGTGCCGGCGTCGACCTCGAGCACCCGCTCGGTGCCGAGCGCATTGGGCGTCGGGCAGGATTGCGCCGCGGCGGCAAGCGGCGCCAACGCAACGAGTGCGGTGAGGAGGAGGCGGACCATGGCGTTTCCGGTGGCTGCGACTGTGGCGATAAGACGGGATGCTCGCAACAGCGGGTTTGCAACGTGCTTTACGCTGGTCACCTTTGATTCACCTTGTTTCCTGAGCGGGAATTAACCGTGACTGCCTAGCCTCGGCGGCTGATTGTCGCGTGGGGGACAGGGTGGACCGGGACACTGACAGCGCGCGCTCCGGCGCGGCCGATCCGCTTGGCGATCCGCAGCCCAAGGCCCTCATTAGCCGCCAGCGGGCCAAGACGCGCTGGCACTTGTCGGCGTCGCGGCTGGTCGTGCTGCTGGCCCTGCTTGGCGCCGCGGCGGCGCTCGGCTGTGCGTTCGCCGGGTTTACGCTGGCGCAGCAAAGCGATGAACGCCATGCCGAACGCCACCGCGCGGCACTAAGCGCCACGGTCTCCGAATTTCGCGACCTGTTCGGTGTGGGCGAGGCGGTCGATCCGCGCTTCATGCACATGATTGCACAGAGCGCCGGGCTGAAAAATCTGCGTTTCGAGGGCGACCCGGCGAACGACGCCCACGATATGCTGCCGGTGATCAGCACCGAAGGCCGCATCGTTGGCTTCCTGACCTGGGAACCCGACGCACCGGCCACCGAACTGATGCAGCGGCTGATGCCACTGATCGCCGCCACCGCATTCGGACTCATCGGCTTCGCCGGCTACTCGCTTAGGCAGCTGCGCCGCTCCCGCATCGAGCTTGCCGCGAGTGAAGAACAGGCCCGCCGCATTGCCGAAGAAGATGTGCTCACCGGCCTGCCGAACAGACGCAAAATACTGGCGCTGCTCGACGAGGCGATGGCCGCGCGCATCGGGCAAAAGCCACTGACCTTTGCGCTGTTTGAATTGTCGGGCCTGCATGACATTGACGAAGAAATCGGCATGATCCGCCGTGAGGAATTTCTGGCCGAGGCGATCCTCGGCACCAAGCAGCATTTGCCGGCAAACGCCACGCTCGGCCGCATGGGCACCACGGAATTTGCGGTGATCTGTAACGGCGATGTCGAAGCCCGCACGATGCTGCGCATCGTGATCAGCGCCATCGCCGAGACGCGCCACGCCGATACCGAGATTCGCATTCGCACCCATGGCGGCTATGCGCAGGCGCCGCGCGATGCGACCGGGAGCGACGAGTTGGCGCGCTGCGCCCGGCTGGCCTTGCGCGCGGCCAGCGAGAAGGGCCCCGGCGCCGTCGTCGCATTCGAGCATTCGATCGACGTCATGTCGCGCGATCAGCATTTCATCCGCCGCGAATTGCCGCGGGCTCTTGGCGCTAATCGTCTCGATCTGCATTACCAGCCGATCGTTGCCGCGGACGGTTCGCGCATCACCGGCGTCGAGGCGCTGCTGCGCTGGACCCATCCGGAGCGCGGTCCGATTGGGCCAGCTTTGTTCATTCCGGTCGCCGAGCAGATGGGGCTGATGGATGCGCTCGGCGCCTTTGTGCTGCGCCGCGCGCTGAGCGAAGCGCGGCGCTGGCCGGGGCTCTACATCGCGGTCAACCTGTCGCCGGTGCAGGTGCGAGACCGACGCATCGTCGATCTGGTGCGCGAGGTGCTTGAGGAAACCGGCATCGAGGCGTCGCGGCTGATGCTGGAAATCACCGAGGGCGTGTTGATCGACAATCCGGAGCAAATGATCGAGCGCATCGCAGAGTTGCACGCGCTCGGCGTGCGCATCGCGCTCGATGATTTTGGCGCGGGCTATTCCAATCTCGGCTATTTGCAGCGGTTCGCCTTCGACAAGCTCAAGGTCGACCGCAGCTTTGTGTCGGCGCTCGGCCGCTCGCCCAATGCCGGCGTCATCATCCAGGCGATCGTCGCGCTGGGACGCGCTTTGGGCGTGACCGTGCTGGTCGAGGGCGTCGAAACCGAGGAGCAGCGCGTGCTGCTGCGCCTTGCAGGCTGCGACGAGATGCAGGGCTTCCTGTTCGCCAAGCCGGCGCCGGCGAAATCGATCGACCGCCTGATCAGCCAGCGCAAGACCGGCAAAGCCGCCGCACGCGCGGTCGCCTGAACCGCTGACAGCGGCCCATCGGAGTTATACAGTCGCGCCCGCGCGCCATTCGCGCTGCCGGGAGTGACGCATGATTCCGAATGCCTGGAGTGGATTCGATTTCGGCCTCGGCGAGGAGGTCGAGATGCTGCGCAAGACTGCGAGCGGTTTCGCGCAGGACAAGATCGCGCCGCGCGCCGAGGAGATCGACCGCAGCAATCAGTTTCCGCGCGACCTGTGGCCGCAGATGGGCGAACTCGGGCTGCTCGGCGTCACCGTCGAGGAAGAGTATGGCGGCGCGGGCTTAGGCTATCTCGAGCATTGCGTGGCGATGGAGGAAATCTCGCGCGCCTCGGCATCGGTCGGGCTGTCCTATGGCGCCCATTCCAATCTTTGCGTCAACCAGATCCGCCGTAACGGCAGCGAGGCGCAGAAGCAGAAATATCTCGGCAAGCTCATTTCCGGCGTCCATGTCGGCGCGCTGGCGATGTCGGAGCCGGGCTCCGGCTCCGACGTCGTGTCGATGCGTACGCGGGCCGAGAAGAAGGGCGACCGCTACGTCCTCAATGGCTCGAAAATGTGGATCACCAACGGCCCGGAAGCCGACACGCTAGTAGTCTATGCCAAGACCGATCCGAACGCCGGCCCGCGCGGTATCACGGCGTTCCTGATCGAGAAGGGCATGAAGGGCTTCTCGACGGCACAGAAGCTCGACAAGCTCGGCATGCGCGGCTCCGACACTTGCGAACTGGTGTTCGAGGATTGCGAAGTGCCGGTCGAGAACGTGCTCGGCAAGGTCGGCGGCGGCGTCAATATCCTGATGTCCGGCCTCGACTATGAGCGCGTCGTGCTCGCCGCCGGGCCGCTCGGCATCATGCAGGCCTGCATGGATGAAGTGATGCCCTACGTTCATGAACGCAAGCAGTTCGGCCGGCCGATCGGCGAATTTCAGATCATGCAGGGCAAGATCGCCGACATGTATGTGACGATGAACGCCGCCAAGGCCTACGTCTATGCGGTGGCGCGCGCCTGCGACGACGGCCGCACCACGCGCGAGGACGCCGCCGGCGCCATCCTCTACGCCGCCGAGAATGCCACCAGGCTGGCGCTCGACGCCATCCAGTGCCTCGGCGGCAATGGCTACATCAACGATTTCCCGACCGGGCGCCTGCTGCGCGACGCCAAGCTCTACGAGATCGGCGCCGGCACGTCCGAAATCCGCCGCATGCTGATCGGGCGGGAGCTGTTCGAGAAGACCAAATAGGTCATATTGCTCGGCCAATGGCCGATTGGGCCAAAGGCGTAGGTCCCGCCGTTAACCTCTCATGCGCACGAATCAGCTAGCTCGCTGGCCGAGATCACCGAACTGGGGGATGTGGGCCATGATGCGGGTGCGGCTCAAGGCGGACGGGCGGATCGTCGAGGTCCTGCCCGACGGCAGCGAGAAAACCGTCGACTACAGCGATCCGGCGGCCTTCGTGCGCGAGGTGCGCTCGCGATGCGGGCTGACGCAGACGGCATTCGCGCAGAAAATCGAAGTGCCGGTCGAAACCGTGCGCAACTGGGAGCAGGGCAAGCGGGCGCCGCGCGGGCCGGCCCGCGCGTTGCTCAAGTTGATCGCGACCGCGCCGGACGCGGCATTCGCGGCCTTGGGAGGAAGACGAAGAGCTGGCTAGGCCACCACCCGCTGCTGCGGGCGATAGCGCGCGATCCGCATCAGCAGGAACATCGCGAACAGCGTCGCGACATAGGCGACAAGCTGCATTTCGGTCGGCCGCTCGGTGTAGCCGATCAACGTGTGCAACAGCTTGCCGAGGATTGTGCCCTCCGACAGCAGCCATGACGTGTCCCAGACCGTGCGGTCGAGCGCGACCAGGACGCCAGCGTTATTGAGGAACTGCACCGACTGCGCCGCCATGCCGGCAGCGAGCAGCGCGATCAGCCAACTGGTGACCGAGAAGATGTAGCGCGTCGGGATCGCGAGCAGTCCGAAATAGGTGAGGGCTGTGAAAGCGGCGCCGGCGAACACGCCCAGGATGCCGCCGACCAGCAGCGCCGACCCTGACGTTCCGGTGGCGAAAATCCCGTACAAGAACAGCACGACCTCCGAGCCTTCGCGCAGCACCGCGATGCCAACGACGATGGCGAGCGCGGTGAGCGGCTTGGCGCCTTCGCTGACCGCGTTGCCGACCTGGCGCATCTCCATCGCGATCTCCCGGCCATGGCGCGCCATCCAGGCGTTGTGCCACATCAACATGATGACCGCGACGCCGAGCACGCAGGCATTGAACAATTCCTGTCCCGCGCCTTCGAAAGCCTGCGAGATCGCGCCGGCAAACACCGCCACCACGGTGGCGCCGAGAACGCCGGCGATGATGCCATAGGTCACCATGCGGCCGCGTCCGACGACGCCGCGGGTTGCCGCCATGACGATGCCGACGATCAGGCCGGCCTCGATGACTTCGCGAAAGACGATGATCAGTGCGCCGAGCATGTTTTTATTCCGCGATCACCACGCCCTTGGCGGTGTCCTCATGATATTCGCCGATGAACGGATAGCGCCCGGGCTTGAGCGGCCCGATGCGGATTGTGCCCTTCGACTTGCCGGGCACGACCTTTTCGACCTTGAGCGCCGAACTGTCGAATTCCTCCGGCGTCGCGTCATTGTTGGTCAGCGTGATCGTGACCCGCTTGTTGGCCGGCACCTTGATCTCCGCTGGCTCGAATTTGTGATCGGTGAGGCTGAGGGCAAAATCGTCCGCCGCCTGAGCGGCTGCCGGAATGGCCAATATCGACGCCGCGGCGAGTAGTAAGAAAGCAAAACCGGTGCGCATTGTTGCTTGGTCCTGTTCGATGAGGTCCGCACAAAAGCACTAAAAGCCCTTGATGCAAGTATTGTTTTTCACTCTTGAATTATTCTAATGTAAGGACAGCCGCCAACGTCTTGCCGTTGCTGCGAGGTCCCAAATCGCTACGCGGCAACATTCGCGTGATCCTTTGCTCGCCAGGCGGTCTTCGGAGCACCCCGGGTTGGCAGGTCACCGACAAGCGGGCATTCTCCGGCCGCCTTTCAAATGAAATCCGCAAAATAGTCGGGAGTTTTTCATGTCCGTTCTCAGAGCGCCGATCGTTGAAGCCAATGGTGCGAGGATTCCCGCGATCGGGCTCGGCACCATGACACTGAAAGGCGACGAGGGGACGCAGGCGATCAAGACCTCGCTCGATCTCGGCTACCGCCATCTCGACACCGCCGCGGTCTATGACACCGAGCGCGAGAATGCCGCGGCCTTGGCGGCCTCGGGCGTCAAGCGCGCCGACGTCTTCATCACCACCAAGATCCGCCAAGACGACGCGCTGCCGGACGATTTCGCCCGCAAGGTCGACGAGTGCCTGGCCAATCTGAAAATGCCGCAGGTCGACCTGTTGCTGATCCACTGGCCGAGCAAGACGGTGCCGATCAAGCTCACCATCGGCGCGCTGTGCAAGGCCAAGAAG
>Ga0265313_10000366_pt1 | contig 49088 bp, 46 predicted proteins | sample 4123metaG_FD_203122 | JGI IMG/M metagenome (GOLD analysis project Ga0265313, IMG submission 203122) | Rhizosphere microbial communities from Carex aquatilis grown in University of Washington, Seatle, WA, United States - 4-1-23 metaG | ecosystem: Host-associated > Plants > Roots > Rhizosphere >... | reverse complement strand
GGCCGTACGGCGTTTGATTGCAGGAATTCTGCATCGCGGAGATGTCACCGATCCTCTTGCTTTGATCGGTGACAAAATTGCAATGTGTACGCGCCGACTGCGCATCGTGGACGCGGCACACGGCACGCAACCACAGGCCTCGTTCGATGAGCGCTTTCTCGTTTCCCTGAACGGCGAGATTTACAATCACATCGACATACGCCATGAGCTGGAGGCGCTCGGCGTGCGATTTCGCACCGGGTGTGACACCGAGGTTGTCGCAAACGCGATCCGGGTCTGGGGCGCAACCGGTATTAAACGCTTGGCGGGCATGTTTGCCTTCGTCGCCGTCGATACTGCAACCGGCGAGTTTATTGCCGCGCGCGATCCCTTCGGAGTCAAGCCGCTCTATCTAATACGATCGGGCGAAGGTTTTCTGTTTTGCTCGGAAATCAAACCGCTGCTGGAGGCAACCGAAGACGGTGAGGTTCTCCTGTTGCCCCCGGGTTTTATGCTCACTCGCAATTATTGCGGACGTCATTACGTGCTGCCGTCACCGACAACGTTGTCCGCCTCGTCGCCTGCGGAGCTGGATCAGATCCTGTCAGAAGCTGTGCGCGTTCGCCTGCCGCCAGAACTTCCGGTCTGCGCGCTATTTAGCGGTGGCATCGACAGCACGTTGATTGTTCACTACGCGCGGCGGTTCCGACCTGAAATGCCAGCTTATATCGCCGTGGGATCGAATGCGCCCGATCGCATCTATGCGGAGCGCTATGCTGAATTGACCGGTCTCGACCTGCACCAGGTGAGCGTCGATGTACGCTCGGACAGCACGTTTTCGTTGATAGAAGCCGCGGTCGACGCGGTGGAGGCGTTCGAACCCGCCGTAATTCGTCCCAGTGTCTATACTTATCGCATTTCGCAGCGAATTCACGGCGATGGCTTCCGGGTCGCTTTATGCGGTGAAGGTGCCGACGAACTGTTCGCCGGTTACGAGCCGTTGGAAACCGCCTTCACACAAGCAAATACGGCCGGCTCCGGCCTGCGCAGGCAATGTCTGGGCATGATGCATCGCGCGAATCTGCAGCGGGTCGATCGCTGTTCCATGCGGTTCCAGCTTGAAATACGCGAACCGTTTCTCGATCAGTCGCTCGTTGCCTTCGCGACCGGACTCGACAGGTCCGCTTTGCTCGAACGGACAGTTGATGCACTGGTGGGGAAAGCGCCGTTGCGAAACCTGTATGACCTGTATCCTTCGCAACTCCCAACGTTTATCCGAGATCGGCGGAAAGCGCTCTTTCATGAAGGCGCGGGCGCCAGCGTGGAACAGTCGGGTTGGCTTGACCTGTTCGAGGCTGCCTTGTCGGACGCCGATTTTCGTGACGGACAACGACAGTTTGCCGATTTCAGTATTGCGACCAAAGAAGAGTTGTTTTGTGTGCGCGCGCTTGCGGCCAAGATGGATGTAAAGCGCGTGCCTCATTTGCGCGGTCGGCTTCGCCTGGATTTGCCCCGCGCAGCCTAGCCAGGTGTCGGTTGCCAGCCAATCTGCCTCGACCGGTTACGTTCAACCCGGAAGCATCAGCAGAAGCGGAAGACCGCCGGCAGGATTCTGCTATCCGGCTTTCAGGTAATAAAAAAGGCGGCGGGTCCTACCCCGCCGCCTTCGCCAGTAGCCCTGTACCAGAAGCAGTCTTAGCCGAACAGTTTGAGCACTGACTGGTTGGCGTCGTTAGCGATCGACAGTGCCGAGATTTCCAGCTGCTGCTGCGTCTGCTCGGTGAGCAGGTTCGCGCTTTCCTGGTTCTGGTCGGCCGCCACCAGGTTACTGGCGCCGGTCTGCAGCGTGTTGATCATGGCCGTGGTGAACGTCTGCCGGGTCGAAATCGTCGACGAGTTGGTGCCGAAGGTCTCGGTCTGGGTCTGCACGGCCGAGATCGCGGTGTTGATGTTGGTCACCAAGCTCGAGAGCGTGCTGGTATCGAAGAAAGAGCCGGCCGCCGAACCGCTGATTGACGACAGGCCGAGTCCGGCCGAGTTATAATTCACGCCGTTGATCGTCAGCGAGCTGGTGGCTGTCTCGTTGAAGTTGATCTGCAGATTGTTGCCGCCGATCAGATTGACGCCGTTGTAGCCGGAGTCCGCGGCCAGCTGATTGATCTGCGTCAGCAGTGTGTTGTAGTTGCTCTGGAGCGACGTCCGCGTTGTGCTGGTGCCGGAGACTGCTCCTGTGGTGAGGCCGAGCCCTGTCGAGGTGGCGTTGCTGGCAATTGTGAAAGTGGTCGAGGTGGAGCTCAGAACCAGGTCGCCGCTGCCATTGTCGGTTGCGGTGACAGCGCCGTCGAGGGTGGTGGTGCTGGCGCTGTTGATTGCGGATTCAATGGCGCTCAGGGCCTCGCCCGAGCTGATTGTGATCGTGGCGGTCGAGGTCCCGACGCTGAGCAGCAGACTGCCGGCGGCGGCGCTGGGAGCGCCGGCGGTGGAAAGGTCCACCGCTCCGGTCGTGACGCCCGCCGTCGAAAACGGTGCCGACTGCGCCTGCTGCACGGTGGACAGCGCCTGCTGCAACAGGCTGGTGATGCCCTGGAGGCCATTGGTCGCGGCATTGATCGTCTGCAGGCCCTGGCCGATCTGGTCGAGCAGCGAGCTCAGGGAGTTCGCGCTGTTGGTCAGGTTTTGCGACGTGAAGAAGGCGCTCGGGTTGTCGGCGGCGGAATTGACCGCCTTGCCGGTTGCCAGCGCTTCCTGGGTTGTCGTCAAATCGCGAGAGGTCTGCTGCAGTGACAGCAGGTTTTGCCGAATACCTGATGTCAAGGTGATATCAGACATAATCGTATACCCTTCTGGTTACAGGCCGTACTGGCTTGCACTTGCTGGACGTGCCGTACCGGCTCGATCCAAAATCGGTGACCGAATATTTACCGTAATAAGGTTAATGGATTGTTGCAGTTCGTGCGGAGAGGTATTCGACGAAGGCGAGTCCGACATGGTCCGCGGGTGTGGATTGGCCCCCGTCCAAGAGGGGCCTGCGGCCGGTAACGTCTTAGTTGGAAAACTGAGGCACTAGCCCCGCCGCCAGCGGTCGAGGGGTAGCCGCAGACGGGTCAGGTCACATTGCAGGTTGTGGGCTTGCTGAGATTGGACGGCCGCGTCAACCAGCCGTCGAAAACGCTGAGAAGACCATCCTGCTCAAGCTCACTCGCTCCGCATGGCCGCGCGAAGGCTCGGGCGCCGTCTTTTCATTTCGTCGTCGGCCGCCAAGTGGGTCGCCTGAGGGAGGATGTCGCGAGGAAGCGGTATGCTCGCCGGCCGAAGTCCGTCGGATACGCCCAAAATCAAAACGGCGGGGCATTTCTGCCCCGCCGCATGCCAGCAGGCCTATACCACAAATTTTAGCCGAACAGTTTGAGCACTGACTGGTTGGCGTCGTTAGCGATCGACAGTGCCGAGATTTCCAGCTGCTGCTGCGTCTGCTCGGTGAGCAGGTTCGCGCTTTCCTGGTTCTGGTCAGCCGCCACCAGGTTGCTGGCGCCGGTCTGCAGCGTGTTGATCATGTTGGTCGTGAACGATTGCCGGGTCGAGATGGTCGACGAATTGGTGCCGAACGTCTCGGTCTGGCTCTGCACGTTCGAGATCGCCGAATTGATGTTGGTGACCAGGCTCGAGAGCGTGCTGGTATCGAAGAAAGAGCCGGCCGCCGAACCGCTGATTGACGACAGGCCGAGCCCGGCCGAGTTATAATTCACGCCGTTGATCGTCAGCGAGCTGGTGGCTGTCTCGTTGAAGTTGATCTGCAGATTGTTGCCGCCGATCAAATTGACGCCGTTGTATCCGGAGTCCGCGGCCAGCTGATTGATCTGCGTCAGCAGTGTGTTGTAGTTGCTCTGCAGCGACGTCCGCGTGGTGCTGGTGCCGGAGACCGCTCCCGTGGTGACGCCGAGCCCCGTCGCAGTGGCGTTGCTGCCAATAGAGAAAGTGGTAGAGGTGGAGCTCAGCACCAAATCCCCGCTGCCATTGTCGCTCGCGCTCACGGCGCCGCCGAGCGTGGTGGTGCTGGCGCTGTTGATCGCGGATTCAATGGCAGTCAGGGCCTCGCCCGAGGTGATGGCGATCGTGGCGGTCGAGGTCCCGACGCTGAGCAGCAGATTGCCGACCGCGCCGGTGGGAGCGCCGGCGGTTGCAAGGTTCACCGATCCCGTCGTAGCTGCCGCCGTCGAAAACGGATCCGATTGCGCCTGCTGCACGGTGGACAGCGCCTGCTGCAGGAGGCTGGTGATGCCCTGGAGGCCGTTGGTGGCGGCGTCGATCGTCTGCAGGCCTTGCCCGATCTGATCGAGCAGGCTGCTCAGCGAGTTAGCCGAGTTCGTCAGGTTTTGTGACGTGAAATAGGCGCTGGGATTGTCGGCTGCGGAATTGACCGCCTTGCCGGTTGCCAGCGCTTCCTGGGTCACCGTCAAATCGCGAGAGGTTTGCTGCAGTGACAGCAGGTTTTGCCGAATACCTGATGTCAAGGTGATGTCAGACATACTCATGTACCCTTCTGGTTACAGGCCGTACTGGCTTGCACTTGCTGTACGTGCCCGTACTGGCGAGTGCGTGGTCCGATCAGGAAACGACCGGCTGCCCAATCCATGACTTGTTTCGCTTAAAGACGCGTAAAAACCCCTATTACGAGGCTTAATCCGAGTTTAACGGCGCGGACTCTCTATTCGGCCGGGATTCAACACAGATCAAATAATTCAGCCTTCGCCGTGGCGCGGCCACAACGGTTTCCGTCCATTTCGACCATTGCTGCACACTTGCGTAATCGTTCGTTAACCGAATTGTTTGCTATTGGTTAACCAGGTTTGGAGTGTTTTAAACATCCCTCCGGAAAATCGGTCTTGAACTGATGCTCGACAAAACTATCGAGGCTACACCTGCCGACCAAGGGGTCTCCGGCAGCCGCCCCGTCAACCTTGTCATCGCCACGCCCTGCTTTGGCGGTCAGGTCTCAGCGGTCTACGCGCTGTCGCTCCTCAATTTGCAGACGCGCCTCCGGCGCTACCGCGATCTCAAGCTCAAGGTGATGATGAGGGACGGCGATGCGCTGATCACCCGATCGAGGGCAAGCCTGCTGTCGCAGTTTCTCGATGACCCGACCGCTACGCACCTGCTGTTCATTGACGCCGACATCGGTTTCGAACCCGAACAGGTTCTGCGACTGATCGAATGCGGTGCCGACATGTGTGCGGCCGTCTACCCGATCAAGCGCATCGATTGGCAACGCATGAAAAACGCGCTGTCAGGTGCGCATCCCAATCCCGCGGCGTCTCTGCAATATGCGTTCGAGGTTGCCGATCCGAACGCGGTTATTGTCAACTCCGGCTTCATCAAGGTCCGCTACGCCGGCACGGGATTTCTCATGATCCGGCGCGGGGCGCTCGAGCGCATGTGTGCTCACTATCCGCAACTTCGCTACAAGCGCGATCACTCGACCGATGCTGCAACTCAAAGCGACAACCGATTTGCCCTGTTTGAATGCGCGATCGCCGAGGACGGCACGTATCTCAGTGAGGATTTCGCGTTCTGCAAGCGCTGGACCGACATGGGCGGCGAGATCTGGGCCGACCTAGACAGCCGGCTCCATCACATCGGACCAATGACGTTCTGCGGCGATCTGGCTTCGCAATTTACCCAGGTAGAGTCGGCAGGGGCGGCGTCGGTTACTGCCGAGCGGCTCACGCCAGCATGTTGACGAGACTGCCGGCGACACCGGAACCCGCCAGCAGCGAGGCGGCTGAACTCGCCATTTCGGTTGTCGGCGTCGCATAGCTCTTCGCGGTCTTCGTATTGCTGCTTGTCGTGGCCGACGTGGTCGCCGCAGGAGCCGGCGTGCTCGCGACTGGAGCGGTCTTCTTGGTCGGCTTGAAGGTCTGGTTACCCACGCCGAAGCCTAAGTTGGAGGCGTAGAGCCCTCCGATGAGGATCACGTCCGTGGTGTTCTTGCTGGTGAGCACCAGATTGCCATGGGAGCTCAGCGCCGCGGTCACCTGGGCACTACCAAAACTGTTGGTATTAATCGCCTTAATCAGATCGCCGACCGTGTCGGTTCCGGTCGAGGTATACGATGTCGTGTGCATGCCGGCAGTGACGCTGATCTTGCCGCCGGCAAGAACCCCGAGAAGCGACAGCGAGGTGTTTGTTGAAAGCGCTGCCGTTCCGGTTCCGGTGGCCGCGACGGGGATGGTCTGTGTCGCGGTCGTTGAGGCAGTGGTGGACGATAGCGGCTGCCCCGTATTGCCCGACAGTACATTCTGAATTTCTTGCGAGAGTTGCGTATTGACCCGATGCAGAGCGGTTGAGTTGGCGATCCTTGCGAGGCCCTTCCCAAGATTGGCTTCGGCCGCGGCCATCGCGTTATTTACGGCATCGGCGGCAGCGATATCCTGCTGCCAGAACGAAGTGTTGCTGCCGATGCTGCCGATACTCATGGACGATGTCTTGCGGCCTTTGGGATTGGCTCCCGTATGACCTAGCGCGGTTAATACCGTGTGTAGATGAGAAACCCTTACCTTTGATTAACCATGTTGGCCGATGTTCAAGGAACATCGGATGCGGGGTGACGGGTCGCGCGCTGCGTTCGCCATTGCAGCAACATATCTGGCCGCGGCCGAAATGGCCTCCAGGTGATCCAAGCATGACCAATGAAGCGATTGCACGGCCTCTGCGCGCGCCCGACGCCGTTGAGCAGGCGCTGGCGCTGCATCAGCGCGGGCGGCTGGGTGAAGCCGCGCGGATCTACGATGCGTTGCTTGCGGCCGATCCGGACAATTTCGATGCCCTGCATCTTTGCGGCGTGCTGCGGCACCAGCAGGGCCGCTCGGTCGAAGGCTTGCGCCTGGTCGGTGCCGCGCTCGCGGCACGGCCCGGAGTGGCCGACGCGATCATCAATTACGGTGTCATTCTCCAAGCGCTCAGGCGCCACCAGGAGGCGCTTGCCGCGTTCGACGCCGCTTTGGCACGGTGCGCCGAAAGCGCTTCGGCGCACTATAATCGCGGTCGATCCCTGGCCAGTCTCGGACGCCACGATGATGCGTTGGCGAGTTACGAAAAGGCGCTCGCGCTCGCGCCTTCGCACATCGACGCCCGGCTCTATCGCGGCAATGCATTGGTCGCGCTGGGGCGCTGCCAGGAGGCGCTCGACGATTACGACGCGGTCCTGGCATCGCAGCCGCGCCATGCGATGGCGCAAACACGGCGCGGCAATGCGCTGATTGCGTTAAAGCGGCACCAGGAAGCGCTCGCCGCTTATGACACGGCGCTGGAGCTCTTGCCCGATGACTCCGAGGTGCTCAACAACCGCGGCGTCGCGCTCAATGCACTTGGACGTTGGGCAGAGGCTCTCGAGAACTGCGAACGCGCAATTTCCATACGGTCCGATTACGCCGACGCGCTCTACAACAAGGGCAACGCCTGGGTCGGACTCCTGCGGCCTGAGGAGGCATGTGCAAGCTTTCGGGAGGCGCTTGCGCTCGATCCGCGGCGGCTCGATGCGCTGAACAATCTTGGGCTGGCATTGCTCGATCTGAAAAAGCCCGAGGAGGCGTTGGAGAAGTTCGAAGCCGCACTGGCGATCAATGCCGACCATCAAGAAACACAGCAAAATCACGCCAACGCGTTATTGCGGCTCGATCGCTTCGAGGAAGCGCTCGCGGCCTGCGATAAATGTCTCGCCCAAGAACCTGGGCAGCCGGATGTGCTGAACACGCGTGGGGTCGTCCTTGGCAAGCTCGGCCGCCATGCCGAAGCCTTGGCGGATTACGATGCGGCACTGGAGGTCAAGGGTCGCGACGACATCGAAGTCAATCGCGGAACCGCACTGCTCAATCTCGATCGCATCGAAGAAGCACTTGCCTGCTTCGACGCGGTCATCGCGCGACAGCCCGGCAACATCCCCGCTCTGATCTACCGCGGCAACGCCTGCATAAAGGATAAGCGCTTCGACGAGGCGTTGACGAGCTATGAGCGGGCGCTGGCTGTCGACCCCGGCAACCCGATCGCGCACACGGATCGCGGAGTAGCGCTGAGCTTGCTCGATCGTTTCGAGGAAGCGATCGCCAGTCACGAAGAGGCCATCCGCATCGAGCCGCACATCGTTGGCGCGCACATCAATCGCGGCAACGTGATGCTCAAGCTGACGCGCTTGCAGGAGGCGCTGGAGGCCTACACGGAGGCGCTGGCGCGCGAACCGGTGAACTCCGAGGCCAATTTCAACGCGGCGATCACGCGTCTGTGCCTGGGCGATTATCGCGAAGGCTGGAAGCAATACGAGCACCGCTGGGGGACGAAGCATTTCGCGGGTCATCGCCCCAACTATCCGCAGCCCATGTGGCGCGGCGAAGATATTGCCGGAAAGAGAATCGTGCTGAACGCCGAGCAGGGCATGGGCGACGTCATCCAGTTCGTGCGCTATGCGCCGCTGGTTGCCGAACGCGGCGCCGAAGTTGTCCTCGCGGTGCCGCGTGCGCTCAAAACGCTGGTGGAAACAGTGCCGGGCGTTTTTCTCGTTGCGTCCAGCGGCGACGGGCTGCCGGAGTTCGATCTATATTGCCCGCTGATGAGCCTGCCGCTGGTCTTTGGCACCGAGCTTGCAACAGTGCCGGCGAACATTCCTTATCTGCGGCCTTATGCGGATCGCATCGCCGCGTGGCAACCGCGCTTGCCCGACAACGGAAGGGCGCGTGTCGGGGTGTGCTGGGCAGGCAATCCTGGTTTTGGCAACGACCGCCATCGTTCGATCCCGCTCGAACGCTTTGCCGCGCTGTTTGACGTGCCCGGGATCGATTTCGTCAGCCTGCAAAAGGAAGTGAACCCGGCGCACGTGGCGCTGTTGGAGCAGCACGGGATATTGCGGCTTGGCGAGCAATTCGAAGATTTTGCGGACACCGCCGCCGTCATCGCGATGCTCGACCTTGTTGTTGCGGTCGACACTTCGGTTGCCCACCTCGCAGGCGCGATGGGCAGGGTGACGGCTCTTCTGCTGCCGTTCTCGCCCGATTGGCGTTGGCTGCTCGACCGCAACGACAGCCCCTGGTATCCGACCATGCGCCTGTTTCGACAGAGCTCGACCGGGGATTGGGGCGACCCGCTTGGGAAGCTGTGCCGGGAGCTCGAGGACGTAGCACGGCGTCCCCGCTGAGTTCGGTTGACCGCACTCGCCCAGGAATCGGGTGGCGCTGCGCGCTGTGATAACAGCACTTGCGTCTTAATCAGAACATTGCGGGTGACGTAATGACAAGCCGTGTTGTCAGGACCTATGGGACCGTCGGCGCAGACGAACAGAAGGCGATGAGCGGCTTGGAGTTTGTCCAGGGTCTCGTCAATAGGACGCTGCCGCTGAATACGATGGCGGAGACGCTGGTCTACGACGTGATCGAAGCGGTGAGCGGCCGCGTTGTCGTCGCCGCCAAGCCGAATGGCGCTCATCTCAATCCCTCCGGCACGGTTCACGGCGGCTACGCGGCGACGCTGCTCGATAGCTGCATGGGGCTCGCGATCCGCTCGACGCTGGACAAGGGCTTCGGCTCGACAACGCTCGAATTCAAGATATCGCTACAGCGGCCGATTACGCCGGAGACGGGCTTGATCTCCGCGGAGGGCGTTGTTCTCAGCCGTGGCCGCCGTATCGGTACGGCCGAAGGGCGCATTATGGACGAGCAGGGGCGGCTGCTCGCCCACGGCACGACGACATGTTTGATCTTTGAGAGCTGAGTTGGAACGTAGCGTTTCGACAGAAACAGGTCGCTACCCGCAATTCCACATCGGTCCGATCGGGGTCGGCGTCCAGCACGGGCCAAAGCTGCCGCCGTTGTAGCGGCCGCGGTAATATCCGGGCCGGCCGAAATAGTAGTGGCCGCGATAATCCCAGTAGCTCGGCACGTATTCGGGACCGTCGCCAATGACTCCCCGCGGGCCATAGATGGGAACGTTGGTGTTCGGCGGCTGATGATAGCCGGGCAGGAAGCCGTAGCCGTGCCAGTGATAGACCGGCCGCTTCTTGTGCGGCGGCGCGGCCAGCGCAAGAGCGGGCACGAGCGCCAAGACAATTGCGCTCGATAGAAAAATTCGATGTGACATCATCACGATGCGGCTTCCAGTTCGCGTAAACGGGCGTGATGATACGCCGGAACCGGCAGCCCGAGATTGCCGCGCAGCGTTGAACTTTCGTATGCGGTACGGAACAGTCCGCGCCGCTGCAATTCGGGAATAACGCCATCGACGAAGTCGTTCAGGCTGCCGGGAAAGTACGGCAGGATGACGTTGAAGCCGTCGGCGGCGTGCTCTTCGACCCACTGCTGCATCGTATCGGCGATCTGCTCGGGCGTTCCCACGACTTCAAGGTGGCCGCGCGCACCGGCGAACCGCTGGTAGAGCTGGCGGATCGTGAGGTTTTCCCGCTTCGCCATCTCGGCCACCGCGTCGGCGCGGCTCGCAACCACGTCGTTTTTGGGTAGTTTCGGCAGCGGGCCATCGAGTGGATAGCCGGTGAGATCGAAGCCGATGCGGCGCGACAGCAATCCAAGCCCGACGTCCGGATGGATAAGGTCCTGCATATAGGCATATTTTTTCTTTGCCTCTTCCTCAGTCCCGCCGACGGTGACGGCCAGTCCCGGCAAAATCTTCAGGTGATCGGGGTTGCGGCGGTATTTCGCCATGCGGCCTTTGACGTTGGCGTAGAAAGCCTGGCCGTCTTCGAGTCGCGATTGAGCAGCGAAGATGACTTCGGCGGTTTCGGCGGCGAGCTCCATGCCGTCTTCTGATGCGCCGGCCTGTACCAGCACGGGCTGGCCCTGCGGTGAGCGCGGCACGTTGAGCGGACCTCGTACATCGAAATATTTGCCGTGGTGATCCAGCACATGCATCTTGTCGGGGTCGAAGAACGCTCCGGTGGCACGATCGCGCACGAACGCGTCGGCATCCCAGCTGTTCCACAGGCCGACAACGACCTGGGCGAACTCGCGCGCCCGGCGATAGCGTTCGACCTTGGGTGGGTGCGCGGTGCGGCCGAAGTTTTGCGCCTCGGTTTCGTTGCCCGAGGTGATCAGGTTCCAGCCGCCGCGGCCCTCGCTGACCAGATCGAGCGAGGCGAACTTGCGCGCCAGCGCGAACGGTTCCTCATAAGTGGTACTCGCGGTGCAGACCAGGCCGATGTTGCGGGTGAAGCCGGCAAGAGCCGCCATCTGGGTGAACGGCTCGATCCAGGCGACGTAATGCATGCGGTGCAGTCCGTCGGGACTGGTTGTCCACGCGCTCTGCGTGTCGGCCGAAAACATCATGTCGAAACAGCCACGCTCCGCCGTCTGGGCCATTTCCACAATGCGCTTGAAGTTGACGTTGGCGTCGGCGTGCGAATCGGGGTGACGCCAGGACGCCACGTGGTGGCCGACCGGCCGCACGAACAGGCCGAGCTTCATGTGATTGATCTTGCTGCCCTTGCTCATTTTGTGCTTCCCAACCGGCGTTCTCCGCGTGGGCCGCGACCGTTACGGCGCGCGGCCGTGCCACCGGCGATAATCGGCACGCCTCGCGCCAAGATCAATGGCGTATTTTTCGGTGCCCCCATGCCGCGCCGGGGGGCTCCGACCTTGGGTTGCAGTCCGGATTGCGCTCAGGCGGCCGCGAGACGAGGCAGGATCAGAGGCCGACGGCCCGCATCGAGCTCGGCGACCTTGTGCGCGATCGCCGGATTGGCGCGCATCAGGCGCACCCGTTCGTCCAGCCGCTCGCCGGCTAGGACCAGCGGAAAATTGAAGCTGTCATGAAACATGAAGTGGCGGGAGGACCAAGACGGCCGCGTGCATTCGAATGAAAACTGCGATGCGAGCGTCTCCGGGGGCCATTTGAGGCCGTGGCGCTGCAGCATCGGACGGTAGGTGCGAGAAATAAGGTCGTCTTCCTTGTAGGTGGTGAGCGGAAACTCGGCGGTGTTCTGTTGCAGGAACCGCATCAGCCGCATTGAGCGGATGGCGTTGCCGTTGCCGACGTTGAGGCCGTCGTCGTACCACCACGGCGCGCCGATATAATCGTATTGCAGAAACTCGTCGCGCCAGCAGCTGGGATTGACGATCCAGCCATCCCAGTGAATCAAAATCATCCAGCCGGTTGAGATGTGTTTGGGCAGTTCGTACCAGAGAAATTTGCAGCACTCGGCGATGCTGGGCCATTTTGGAACCTTGACCCAGCGCGTGCCCGGCATTGCCAGATCGGTGTCACTGAACACGACGGCGTCACCGAAATCGATGCCGCGCATGGAGTCCGCAATCGCGAGCCGGGCGAGGTCGGGACACTGTACGTCGATCATGACCAGCGTCAGTTCCGGCAGTTGCAGCTTCATTGATTGGCTCCTGCGGCAGAGCTAGCTGCGTTTGCGACGTAGTCCTGCAATGCCGCGGCGACGCGGCCGATCACCGGATCCCAGCTGCGCGATTTGTCCTGCCGGAATTGCCGCACACTCGGATACCAAGGACTGTCATCACGGTCGAGCAGCCAGCGCCAGCATGTGTTGTATCGATTGAGTAGCCACATCGGCTTCCCGAGTGCGCCGGCAAGGTGCGCGACCGACGTATCGACCGCAATGACGAGGTCGAGATTGTCGATCAGCGCCGCGGTGTCGGAAAAGTCGTGAAAGTCGCTGCTCCAGTCGATGATGCGATGGCGCAGCGGGCTGCTCCGCAACTGCGCGATCGCGTCCTCGCCTTTCTGCAGGCTCACGAACTCGCAATCGGCTACGTCGAGCAACGGTGCGAGTGAGTCGAAGGTGACGCTGCGCTGTCGGTCGATGAGATGTGCGTTAGGCAGCCGCTTGCGCGGATCGCCGGCCCAGACCAGTCCAACTCGGGGTTGGCCGTGCGGGCCGAGCCGGGCGCGCCATCCATCTCGCTTGGCTGCATCCGACGACAGGTAGCGGGTTTCACCCGGGATCGTGTCGAGTTCGGTGTTGAATGCGAGCGGCAGGCTCAGGAGCGGGCAATGCATATCGAAAGCGGGCAGGGGATCGCCCTTCGCAATGACCTCCGTGCCGGACGACAGCGTCCGCATCAGTGCGACGAGCGGCTTCTGCACCTCAAAAATTACACGTGCGCCGCGGGCGGTCACGCGCGGCACGTAACGGCAGAACTGCAGGGTATCGCCCAGTCCCTGTTCGGCGTGCAGCAGGATGGTCTTGCCGGCGATGTCATCAGTCCCGATCCATTGCGGCTGTGCAAAATTGCGGCCTTCGGAATTCAGTTGATCCGTGAGCCATCGCCATTCGTATTGCTTCCATCCGCGGCCTAGATCGCCGGTAAGCAGCAGACAATGCGCCGCATTGAAATGGGCCTCGGCAAAATCCGGCCGCAGCGCGATCGCGCGTTCGAAGCTCGCCACCGCCTCCTCGAAGCGATCCAATTCCCTCAGCGCATTGCCGCAATTGGAATAGGCTTCGGCAAAGTCTTGCCGCAGCCCGTAGGCCCGCTGGTACTCCTCAAGCGCTTCTTCGAAGCGATGCAGTTCTTGCAAGGCATTGCCGCGATTAGAGAGCGCCTCGGCAAAATCGGGCCGCAGTGCCAGTGCGCGATCGTAGCTCACCAGAGCTTCCTCGAAGCGATGCAGATCGTGCAGGACGGTCCCACGGTTGGAATGCGCTTCGGCGTAATCTGGCTTTAAGGACAGGGCGCGATCATAGCCCGCCATCGCTTCGTCCAGGCGTTTCAGCTTGCGCAGCGCATTGGCGCGATTGCAATGCGCCTCGGCAAAGTTCGGCTGCAGCTTAAGTGCGCGCTCGCAGCTCGTCAGCGCTTCTTCGAAACGCTTCAGTTCGCAGAGCACATCGCCACGGTTGGAATGCGCTTGGGCGAAGTCCGGGCGCAGCGCGAGCGCATGGTCGTAGCTGGCGAGCGCTTCGTTAAAGCGCAGCAAAGCTTTAAGCACATTGCCCCGGTTTGAATGGGCCTCGGCGTAATCGGGCCGCAACACGAGCGCGCGCTCTAAGCTCTTCAGCGCCCCCTCGTATCGCTTCAATTCCTGCAGCACGACGCCTTGATTGTTGAGGACGAAAGCATTGTCGGGGCTCGATTTGAGCGCTCGCTCGATGTGCTGCAGTGCTTCGGCATGCTGGCCCCTCTGCAAGAAGATGGCGCCCAGCAATTGCCGGCTGTCAAAATGATCGGGTAAGGCGGCAAGGATTTGGCGATAAATCTGTTCGGCCTCGTCTAAGCGGCCTGCTTGGTGCCGCGCCAGTCCGTCGGCAAAGGCCGATGTCAGCGAGGCAGCTTTCGCCTGGTGCGCATGGGTGGGCCTCATCCGAGCCGTTCGGGCCGCCAATTTTGTTTTCTTCAACATTGTATGGCCCGCGCGCCAACGTCAGAATTACAACGTGCGGCTTACGGCGAGCGGCCGGCCGTGCTTGGGATTGGGCGCCACGGTGCAGCCCGACGCGCCGTAGATTTGCGGCGACGACTTTTTGGCCAGCTGGCCGGAGAGCCGCCGCACGATGCCCTCGGAAACGGCATGCGCCGTCGCCAGTACGGCCATGTTCCTTTGCAGCGTTGTGCGCAGTTCCTCCTGCGCGCTCTTGAGTGTGGTGCAGCGGCCAGGTACGGCCTGCATGATGAACTTGGCGTGGGCTTTGATCCGCTCGCTGGCAGCGTAGAGCCTGCCCGCCAGAGCCTTCTTGGTGGGTTCGATTTCGGCGGCGCTGCGTACCTTACCGGCACGCACCAGCATCGTTTCCTTCTGCAGCAGGGCTGAGAGATCCGCGAACAGGTCGGTCAGATCGTCGACCGCGCGCTCGGCTTCGGCTTTGCTGGTGATCGGGGTCATTGGGCATATGCTCCTTTACCGTGCAGTCCCTTGCCGACTGTTCCGCCGCCGGTCGATGCTTTGACGTCTATTCCCTGGTGCCGCAGCAGTTCGCTGTAAACATCGGTGGCAATGCCGATGCCGCCGCTCTTGGCGAAAGTCTTGGCGTATTGGTCGGTGAGGAACGAGCGCCACACCTTCAGTGCGCCGCTGCCGCCGAACGGACCATCGCCGTCGATGCCCGTGAACATCTGCTGGAACATGCTGTTAAGGAACATGGCCTCGAAATCTTCCGCGGCGTGTTTGGCCTTGCCCTTGGTTTTCATCTCGGCCTGAACGCTCGCGAGACCGGCATTGCCTAATGCCGATAGCGAAGAACCCAGTTCCGAGGCGCTTGTCGCTGTCATCACATCACCTCGATGTCGGCCTGGATTGCGCCGGCGGCCTTGATGGCTTCAAGGATGGTGATCAAATCGCGCGGCCCGATGCCGAGCGAATTGAGCCCGTCGACGATCTGCTGTAGCGAGACGCCCTCGTGGACGAGCGCGAGCTTTTTGCCTTCTTCCTGAACGCCGACCCGGCTGCGCGGCACCACGACGGTGCGACCGCCCGGCGCAAACGGCTGCGCTTGGCTCACCTGCGGCGCCTCCGAGATGGTGACGGTGAGATTACCCTGCGCCACCGCGACCGTAGAGACGCGCACGTCGCGGCCGATGACGATGATGCCCGAGCGTTCGTCGATGACGATTTTGGCGGCCTCATCCGGCTCGACCTGGAGCTGCTCGATGTCAGTGAGCAACTCGACCACGTTCTCATGCAACTTCTTCGGTAGCGTCAGCTGCACTGTCGACGGATCAAGTGGCTGGGCGACCGGCAGGCCCATGTAATCGTTGATCGCGACCGCAATCCTCTTGGCAGTAGTAAAATCGGGGTTGCGCAGCGCGATCCGCAACTGGTTCATCGTGTTGAGCGAGAATTCGATCTCACGTTCGATGATGGCGCCGTTCGGCAGTTGTCCAACGGTCGGAACGCCGCGGGTGATGCTGGCGGCCTGACCCTGCGCTTGGAACCCCCCTATGGAGAGGGAACCCTGTGCGACCGCGTAGACGTTGCCGTCGGCGCCGAGCAGCGGGGTCACAAGGAGGGTGCCGCCGGCGAGACTTTTGGCATCGCCCATGGCTGAAGCGGTGACGTCGATACGTGTGCCCTGGGTGGCGAATGCCGGCATGTTTGCAGTCACCATCACGGCGGCGACGTTGCCGGTGCGGATCTGCTGGCCGCGAATATTGACGCCGAGCCGTTCCAGCATCGCTTGCAGCGATTGCTTGGTGAAAGGCGCGTTGTTGAGCGTGTCGCCGGTGCCGTCGAGGCCGACGACGAGGCCATACCCGATCAGTTGGTTCTGACGGATACCCTCGACATTCGCCAAGTCTTTTATACGCGACGTCGCTGCTGCTGGCGGCACGGCAATGCCGAGCGCGACCAGCGCGGCTAGCGCGGTCTTAATCGTGCCTCGCATCTCTTGCTCCCCAAGAGGTCGGACGCAGTTCCAGATGCCAGGAGCGTGCCAGCTGCTGCGAATTTCAATAAGGCACTGAATTTATGAGGTAATTGCTCGCAGCTTGATGTGTTACGTGAGCACGCGAGCGAGCAGCCCTTGCCGGGGTTGGGCAAGTTTTGCCGCCCTTTACCCGCCGTTAACCATAAACCGACACCTTATCGCAATGCGCGTCTACGGACCCAATGGAACTGCGCTCGCAACGACGCCGTCGCCAGCGCGCCGCTCGTCAGGTGGAACCTTCAGCCTGTCGGAGCCGGCGAGTCAGCAGCCGCAAAGTGCGGCGGTGGCATTGCGGACGCTTGGCGGCATCGATGCACTCATCGCGCTGCAGGGGGTTGAGGACCCGGTCGAGCGCCGCCGCCGGGTAGTCAAACATGGGCGCCGGGCGCTCGACGCGCTCGACGAGGTCAAGCTGGGGCTGCTCTCCGGCACGCTCGACCAGGGGACGATGCTCCGGCTCAAGGCCGTAGCGGCCGACCTGAAAGAAGGATCGGGTGACGTCAGGCTCGATTCAGTGGTCGCGGAGATCGATCTGCGGGTTGAAGTTGAGCTCGCCAAAGCCGGCATGTCTTAACGGCAAGCCGCTGAAATCCCGGCCATTTGTTCGGCGTTAAATTTTTGCTGCAGTGCAAAATTGCTGCGCTCGGTCTTTAGCCTGTTGGCAACATCATTCTTATTGTCTCTGTCATAGACGCTCGATATATAGGCCAGCCTCGCGGGGGAGGGCCCCGCACCAGTTGCGTGCGCGGAGTGAGGGCATATGCAGTCGGTCAAGAGCAAAAACGGTCGATCCGACGACAAGTTCATCAAGAACGGCAAAGGCACGCCGATAACGTATCGGCCTACCGACAAAGAGCCGTTCATGAATGAGCGCCAGCGCGAGTATTTCCGCATCAAACTGATGGAATGGCGCGACGACATTCTCAAGGAAGCCAAGGAGACGCTGCAGCATCTCCAGGACGAGAGCCAGAATCACCCCGATCTTGCCGACCGCGCGTCTTCGGAAACCGATCGCGCCATCGAGCTGCGGGCCCGCGACCGGCAGCGTAAGCTGATCTCCAAGATCGATGCCGCGCTGTCTCGCATCGAGGACGGCACCTATGGCTTTTGCGAGGAGACCGGCGAGCCGATCTCGATCAAGCGCCTCGAAGCGCGCCCGATCGCGACGCTGTCGGTTGAGGCGCAGGAACGCCACGAGCGCCGCGAGCGGGTCTACCGCGAGGAATAGTTTTGCCCCTTGTTTGCGCAGCTTTGCGGCCGATTGCTGCGATTCAATAAGACTTCGGCAATCCCAAAACCCGCTCGGCGATGAAGCACAGGATGAGTTCGCGTGACACGGGAGCCAGCCGCGGGATCATGCTTTCGCGGAAATAGCGCTCGACGTGATACTCCTTGGCATAGCCGAAGCCGCCGAGCGTCATGACCGCAGTCTGGCACGCCTTGTGACCGGCTTCGGCCCCGAGATATTTGGCGGCGTTGGCGGCGGGGCCGGCCGACTCGCCGTGGTCGTAGAGCCAGGCGGCCTTGAACACCATGAGATCGGCGGCCTCGAGCTCCATCCAGCATTGCGCCAGCGGATGCTGGATCGCCTGGTTTTGTCCGATCGGCCGGTCGAACACGACGCGTTCCTTGGCATAGGCGGTGGCGCGTCTGAGCGCCGCGCGGCCGAGCCCGATCGCCTCGGCGGCGACCAGAACGCGCTCCGGATTGAGCCCGTGCAGCAGATATTTGAAGCCCAAGCCTTCTTCGCCGATGCGATCGTCGAGCGGCACCTCGAGGCCATCGATGAACAACTGATTGGAGTCGACCGCGGCGCGCCCCATTTTGTCGATCTCACGTATTTCGACGAAGCGGCGATCGAGCGTCGTGTAGAACAGGCTTAAACCGTCGGTCGGTTTCTGCACCGCTTCGAGCGGCGTGGTGCGCGCCAGGATCAGCATCTTGTCGGCAACTTGCGCGGTCGAGATCCAGACCTTCGTGCCGTTGAGAACGTAATGGTCGCCACGGCGCTCGGCGCGCGTTTTGAGCTTCGTGGTCTGCAGGCCGGCGTCGGGCTCTGTTACCGCGAAGCAGGCTTTCTCCTTGCCGGCGGCCACCGGTGGCAGCATGCGGGCTTTCTGCGCATCGGTGCCGTACACCACGACCGGGTTGAGCCCGAAAATGTTCATGTGCACCGCGGACGCGCCCGACAGTCCGGCGCCCGAGCTGGTGATGGCCTCCATCACGATCGCGGCTTCGGTGATGCCGAGGCCCGCGCCGCCATAGGGCTCCGGCATGCAGATGCCGAGCCACCCGGCGTCGGCGATGGCGCGCCTGAACTCTTCCGGAAACTCACCGTCGCGGTCGTGCTTGAGCCAGTATTCGTCACCGAAGCGCGCGCAGACCTTGGCCACGGCGTCGCGCAGCGACAGCTGCAAATCCGAGAATGCGAAGTCGATGGCGGAGCCCTCCGGCTGGAATTTTAAGGCTTTGTTTACCACGTCTGGATACCGCTCGTTAACGGTTTAGACGCCGTAGGCGAGCCATCCGGATGAACGCGCAGCTGCTTGTGCCGCCAGACGTGTCGCGCCTCGTTCGTCGCGCGCAACGCGCGCAGCAAGCGGGCGAGCTGGATAAAGCTGAGCGGCTCTACAATACGGCGCTGGCGGAGCAGCCGACCGGTTTCGACGTGCTCCATGGGCTTGGAGCGATTGCGCTGCAGCGCGGGCGACCCGGCGCGGCGCTGCCGCTTGTTCAGGAGGCGCTCAAAACCGATCCTGGCCGCGCCGACGGCTTCGCCAGCCTGGGACTTGTGTTCTATGCGCTGAAAGATTTCGAGCGGGCGCTGACGAGTTTCGACGCGGGCCTGTGTCTTGCGCCTGACAATGTAGAGCTGCGCAATCGCCGCGGTGTAGCGCTGTTGGAACTCGGCCGGGCCGGTGAGGCTTTTGAAGAGTTCGAGCGCGTTCTGGCTGGAGCGCCCGACCATTTTGAGGCGCTCGGCAATCGCGCCAACACGCTGTTCAAGCTCAACCGACCGGTCGAGGCGATCGAGCTTTACGACCGGGCGCTCAAACTAAAGCCGGGTAATGCGCCGCTATGGACCAACCGCGCCATCGCACTTCGCCGGCTGGAGCGGCCGCACGAAGCGTTGCTGAGCGCCAAGCGCGCACTCGCCGCGCAACCGGATTTCGCCCCCGCACACTTTGTCGACTCCACGGTGCGGCTTTATCTCGGCGACTTCGGCGCGGGCTGGCGTGGCTACGAGTGGCGCTGGGGCGGAGTGATGGCGAAGGAGCGCCGCAAGCTCACGGCGCCGCTGTGGCTCGGGGAAGGGGACGTTGCCGGCAAGACCATTCTGCTCCATGCCGAGCAGGGTTTTGGCGACGCGATCCAGTTCGTGCGCTATGCGCCGCTCCTTGCCGCACGTGGTGCCCGCGTGTTGCTCGAAGTCCAGCCGCAACTCGTGCGGCTGTTGTCGGGTCTGGCCGGTGTCGCGCAGGTGCTGCCGCGCCAGGCGCCGTTGCCGCCATTTGATTTGCATTGTCCGCTGCTCAGCCTGCCGCTCGCGTTCGGCACCGCGCTCGACAGCATCCCTGCCGCCGTCCCCTATGTGGCGCCAGCCGCGGAGGTCGTTGAAATCTGGGAGGAACGCCTGGCCGGGACGCCCGCCAAAGGCAGGCCGCGGGTCGGTCTGGTCTGGTCGGGCGAGCGGGCGCATGACAACGACCTCAATCGTTCGATGAGCCTTGCCGGGCTCGCGCCGGTGCTCGATCTGCCGCACCTGCAATTGATCAGCCTGCAGCATGATGTACGCGACTGCGACGCGCCGCTGCTGCAGATGCGCCCCGATATCGTGCAGATAGGCCAAAATTTTTCCGACTTTGCAGACACGGCCGCCGCCGTCGCGCAGCTCGATGCTGTGATTGCCGTAGACACCGCGGTTGCGCATCTTGCCGGCGCCATGGGCAAGCCGCTCTTTTTGCTGCTGCCGTTTGCCGCCGATTTTCGCTGGTTGCGCGAGCGCAGCGACAGCCCGTGGTACCCGACCGCGCGGTTGTTTCGTCAGCAGCAATTCGGCGATTGGACCGGCGCGGTCGAGGCGTTGGGGCAGGCCTTGCGTCACGCCACCTTCATGCCGGCGGAGCGGCTGTCGGCGTGACAAAATAGAAGTGTCGCAGCCGCGTCATTCGCCCTGGCAATGGTCCGAAATGCCGATCAGGCCGAACCCAGGGAGAGCATCATGAGCGGTCACGACATTCACAAACACCATGAAAAGGCGGCCGAGCACCACGAGCACGCGGCCAAGCATCACCGCGAGGCCGCGAAGCACCACCAGGCGAGCGGTCCGCAAAAGGCGGCCCATCATTCCAAGATCGCGCACGGTCACGCGCTGCATGCGACGGAGCATCACGCGCATGCCTCCAAAATGCACGCCCAACACCACGGCTGATTCAGCGGCAAAGAATCGCGGCCTCCGGCGGGGAGCTGCCGGAGGCCGCGCTGTCGCGGGGTCGCCTGCGCACTGCGAACCCCGGGGAGATCGGCCGTCAGACGACGGAAAACGAATGCTCAAAACGGCAATATGACATTGGTCACCTGCTGCCCCCACGGTTGGGTTTGGATGTTCGTCAGCGTGCCCTTGCCGCCATAGGCAACGCGCGCCTCGGCGATCTTGGGCAGATCGATCGTGTTGTCGCTTTGGATATCTTCCGGGCGCGCGACGCCGGCGATGAGCAATTCGCGCATTTCGGAGTTGAGCCGTATTTCCTGCTTACCCTCGATCACCAGATTGCCGTTGGGCAGGACCTGGGTGACGACGGCGGCGATGTTGGTGACCAACTGATCCTGGCGGTTGATAGAGCCGTTGCCCTGCATCTGGGTATTGCCGTCGGCCGCCAGTACCGAGCCTGGCAGGACCGCTTTGGCGGGGTTGGCGATGGTGTTGGCACCGATGAAATTGGTGATGTTGGAGTCTTCCGTGGTGCTGCGGGTCAGCTGCGTCTGGTCCTGAAATTCCGCGGTGTCGTTGACGTTGACCTTCACGGTGAGAATATCGCCGACCTGGTGCGCGCGCTGGTCGTTGAAAAACGCGCGCGAGCCGTTGCGCCACAACGAATTGGGATTGTAAGTGGCCGGTTGCGGCGTTGGCATCGGCATCTGTACCGGTTTGTATCCTGGTTCCGTCGTCGGGTTCTTCACGGGCGACAGCTTCGGCGTCTCGCCGAGATGCGCCAGCTGATTGAAGGTCGAGCACGAGGAGGAAAACACCGCGACCGATGACAGCAGCACGCAACGCAAAATCACGACTCGATGGCACATGACACTAACCTTTCACTGCGTACTGCTACTCCCGACGCTCCACTGCTGCGACGGCGCGGCCCGACTCCGGCCCGTTTTGCGAAAGATGCATGGCTGTATTTGCCACCATAACGCGACCGGGGCCGCTGATCACACCCTGGACGACACGCTTGGTCTGCTGATTGAGCACGTTGATGGTGTCGCCGAGTGCACCGGATTCCTGTGCCTGGCCGCGCAGCGTCAGCACCAGGCCGGGCGCTTCATAGACCAGCGTCACAGTGTCGTTGCGCTGCACGATGTTTGGTTTCATCAGATCGGAGACCTGGATCGGCTGGCCGGGGCGTAATTGCCGCCGTGCCGCTTGCCCGATGGCTCCCTTCATGTCGGCGAGGCCGCCGGACTGCGCTTTCGGCCGCCGCAGCACAGTAAGCTCGGACGCCTGCAGCACCTCGCCGCGCTCGATAGGGTGATCGACGGTAATGGCATCGACGGTCTGGATCGCGACGCCGGTGAAATGCGCGGGATGGCGCTGCAGCACCAGGCTTGACGGTAGGCCGAACGTCACATCAAAGCGGCCGCTGCGTGTGTCGTAGTTAAGCGCCAGCACCTGCAAGTCGCCCGAGGCGCGCGCTTCGACTTCGAGCGGATGCACTGGCATGTCGAAATTGAGCGAGATGTCGTGCGCGTCGCCGATCTGGTATTGCGTGGAAAGCACACGCGCGATGCGATCGGAAATGTCCTGCGCTGTGATGGTGCGGCTTGCGTGCGTCACTACCACCTCGGCGAGACCGCGGGTGTCGATGTCGATGAGCTGATGCGGCCGGATTGCCTCAATGACACGATCGGTCGATACCGCACCGGTGGTGCCGAGGTCGGGCGCGCGGAACACCGGAATGTCGGCGACCGGACCGGCGTTCTCGATAAGGTCGCCGATACGCACGACGTCGCCCGCGACCGTGACGGTGGCGCGCAGCGCCGGCCGCTCCGATTGCGCCAGGGCCGGCGTCACAGCGGGTATCAAGGCCGGTACGGTGAACGTCAGCAGCAAAAGAACACTGCGAATGGCTGTGCGGATCATGGTCTGGATCCTTCTCATCGCGCCAGCTGCGATGTTGTTTGCAGCATTTGATCGGCGGCGGTGACGACCTTGGAATTCATCTCGTAGGCGCGTTGCGCGGCGATCAGATTGGAAATCTCAGTCACCGCCTCGACGTTGGACTGTTCGAGGCTGCCCTGTAGCAGCGTGCCGGCGCCATTGGTGCCGGGCGTTCCGTCCTGCGGCGTGCCGGAGGCCGGCGTGGCGGTGAAAAGGTTGCTGCCGTTGGCCTGCAGACCCGCATCATTGATGAACGTCGTCAACGTGAACTGGCCGAGGATGCTTGACGTCGTGCTGCCCGTCGGCGTTACCGAGACTTGGCCTTGCTGATTGACCGTCAGCCCGGTCGATCCTTGCGGCACCGTGATGGTCGGCTGCACGAGGTTGCCCTCGGCGGTGACGATGCGGCCTTGCGAGTCCATCTGGAACGAACCGTCACGGGTGTAGCTGAAGGTGCCGTCCGGCATCAGTATCTTGAACCAGCCGGTGCCCTGGATGGCGACATCGAGCGGATTGCCGGTCTGCGCCAGCGAACCTTGCGTCATCAGCCGTGGCGTCCCCACAGTCTTCACACCGGAGCCAAGCTCGATGCCAACCGGCAGGATGTTGCCCTGATCGGAGGCCTGCGCGCCGATGCGTTGCACGTGTTCGTAAAGCAGGTCCTGAAACTCGGCGCGCTGGCTCTTGTAGCCGGTGGTGGTCATGTTGGCGATGTTGCCGGCGATGACCTGGACCTGCAGGTCCATGGCCGCCATGCCGGTTGCCGCGGTATCGAGCGCACGCATCTAATGTCTCCTCAACTTGCTCGATTTCAGGCGCTGCCCGATGTGGGCGTCTGCGAAAGCTGGCTCAGCGCGTTTTTGCGTTGCTCGCTCTGCTGCTGCAGAACATTGGCAATGTCGGTGTAAGACTGGGTGATCTGGAGCATGCGCGTCATTTCGCCGACGGCATTGACGTTGGATTTTTCGATCGCGCCTTGCACCACGCGGGTACCGACCGCCGGCGCTCCCGGATTGACCCCGGGCGGCGCGAGAAATGTGCTGCCGCCGTCTTTCTCCAAACGGCTCGGCTGATCGAAGGAGACGAGCTGCAGCCGGCCGCGCTGCGAATCCCCGATGCTGTTGCCTTCGCGCACGGTGATGATGCCGCTCGGGCTGATGATCACGTCATGATCGGTGTTCTGAAACGTGATCGGGCCGTTGTCGCCCATGACCGGAAAGCCCTCGCTGGTGACGAGCTGACCGGAGGCGTTGGTATTCAGTGCACCGTTGCGGGTGTAGCGCACGCCGCGCGGCGTCTGCACCGCGAGATAGGCGTTGCCGTCAATGGCGACGTCGAGCGGATTGCCGGTACGCTGAATGGCGCCGGGGGCGAAATTGATCCAGCTGGCGCGGTCGGTGACGAAGCTGATGCGGCGGTCGTTGCCGGCAAAATCGTCGTCGCGCGCGTCCGGCATCAGGTATTCGGCAAACAGTGTATTGTCGGCCTTGTAGCCGGTGGTGTTGATGTTGGCGATGTTGTTGGCAACGACGTCGAGCTCGTGACTGAGCGCCATCTGCCGCGACAAGCCGACGAGAAGCGCATTCTCCATCGGATACTCCCCTTGAGCCTTGCGCGATGTCCCCGCGGCACCGCGATGCCGCCTGCTCTCCCAAGCTGCGGCAAGGAGCGGAGTGCAGAAGCCGTGCCAAGCCAAATATCCCAGTGAAAACAATCTTCTGGGTGCCGCACTGGGAGCCGGTGGGCGGGCAGAAAAAGCCGTTATTTACCTTCCACCCGGCAAAAATTTCCGGTCGCGCGGTTCCCGGCAAGCATCTGTTAACCATTGCGACCTAGCTTCGGCGATGACGGTGCCGCAGCCTTGAGGCGCTGACAAAAGCGCCTGCAGCGTTGGTTGTTTTGCGTCCTGCCGGCTGTGCGCGTCACCGAGCCGAGCGGGAGCCGTCATGGCGAAGAAACCAGCCAAAGACGAGAGTGACGAGGCTGACGCTGAAGCGCCGGCCGCGGCCGAGGGCGAAGAGGGGGCAAAAAAGCCTTCAGGCCTTAAGCGCTTTCTCTCGATCAAGTTCATCGCCATCGCGGCGGTCGCGTTCATCGCAGTGGGCGGAATCGGGGGCGGCGCTTGGCATTTCCTCGGCGGCAGCCGCACCGAAGCGGCGCCGGCCGCGAAGATCAAGCCGCCGGTCTTCTTCGAAATGCCGGACGTGCTGGTGAATCTGTCGTCGACAGGCAACGACAGGACCCAATATCTGAAGGTCAAGGTCGTGCTCGAATTGCCGAATGAGGCGATGAAGGCGCAGATTGAGCCGCTGATGCCACGGCTAATGGACACCTTTCAAACGTATCTGCGTGAATTGCGGCCGACCGATCTCGATGGATCCGCCGGTCTTTATCGCCTCAAAGAAGAACTGACCCGGCGCGTCAATGCCGCGATCTCGCCCGATCACATCAATGCCGTGCTGTTCAAAGAAATCGTAATCCAGTGAGTCTCCGCCCGCTCCGATCTCCGCACGCGCGGAACTGATTGGGCTAGCAAGCCTACGGACAGGGACAACGCTCCGGCGATGGCGCAACAAAAAGACCAAGTCGATCAAGACGCGCTTGCGGCCGAATGGGGCGTAGCGCTCGAAGCCGAACAAGATGCCGCCGAGGCCGAAAAGACGGCTGCTCCGGCCGAGGCCGAGGGTGGCGCCGATGCCATGGCCGCGCATTGGGCGACGATGGTCGACGATGGCCATGCCGTGCCCAACACCAAGGGCGGCGCCGAACGCATCCTCACCCAGGAAGAAATCGACTCGCTGCTCGGTTTCTCGCTCGACGACGTATCGCTCACCGACAATTCCGGCATCCGCGCCATCATCGACTCCGCGATGGTCTCCTACGAGCGGTTGCCGATGCTGGAGATCGTCTTCGACCGGCTGGTCCGGTTGATGACGACCAGCCTGCGCAATTTCACTTCGGACAACGTCGAAGTATCGCTCGACCGCATCACCTCGGTCCGCTTTGGCGATTATCTCAATTCCATACCGCTGCCCGCGATCCTGGGCGTGTTCAAGGCCGAGGAGTGGGAGAATTTCGGCTTGGTGACGGTCAATTCGAGCCTGATCTATTCGATCATCGACGTGCTGCTCGGCGGCCGGCGCGGCCAGACCGCCATCCGTATCGAAGGCCGTCCCTACACCACGATCGAATCCAACCTCGTCAAGCGCATGATCGAGGTGGTGCTGGCCGACGCGGAGCTCGCTTTCAAGCCGCTGTCGCCGGTGAAGTTCAACATCGATCGGCTGGAGACCAATCCGCGCTTTGCCGCCATCTCGCGGCCCGCCAATGCGGCGATCCTGGTGCGGCTGCGCATCGACATGGAGGATCGCGGCGGCAACATCGAGCTGCTGCTGCCTTATGCGACCATCGAGCCCATCCGCGACGTGCTGTTGCAGATGTTCATGGGCGAGAAATTCGGCCGCGACCCGACCTGGGAAGGCCATCTCGCGACGGAAATCGGCTTGGCAGAAATTGCAGTCGATGCCGTGCTTTACGAGGCGCGGCTGCCGTTAAAGCAGATGATGAAGCTCGATGTCGGCGACACGCTGATGCTGGAGCTGAAATCCGATGCGCCTGTCATCGTGCGCTGCGGCGACATTACGCTGACTGAAGGCCGCATGGGGCGGGTCGGCGACCGGGTCGCCGTGCGCGTCGCCAAACCAATACGCAAGCCGACGACGACCTTCGCCATGTTCGAGATGGCGGGCGGATCGGGCGGTCCGATGGAGGCATCATGAGCGACGTACTGGGAATGATCATCGAAGGACTGGTCGCAGTTCTTCTCATGCTGACCATCGGTTATTGCATGCTGTTGAACAAGCGACTGAAGCTGCTGCGCGCCGACGAAGACGCCTTGCGCGCCACCATCGGCGAACTGATCACCGCCACCGAGATAGCTGAACGCGCGATCTCGGGGCTGAAAGCCGCGGCGCACGATTGTGAGACTGGGCTCGGCGAACGGCTCGGCCGCGCCGAGATTTTGAACACCGAACTGGACCACAAGCTTGCCGCAGGGCGGCATGTGGTCGGTGACCTGATGCAAATTGCGACCGCCGGCCGGCGCGTCGCGCAAAGCCCGCATGTCCAGCAGCACGTTCAGCCGGCCCCACCGAGTCAGCACGGTCAGCCAGCTGCCGCGCCGTTGCAGGACGCGAAGGCAATTGCGGAAGCCGCGCAGGCGTTCAGCGAGCGGCTGCGCCATAAGGCGATCGGTCGTGCTGCATGATGCGCTTCGTCCGCGATCTGCGCCTGATTCCGATCGCTCTATTCGCGAGTGTCTGCCTTCTGGTCATTAAAGTCGCCGACCTTGCGCTCGACGGCAGCCGCTGGATTTCCGGCGATGTACCGGCGAACCGGGAGGGCGTGCTGCGCCATGCGTCGGATTTGCAGAACGGCGCCGGCGGCAAGCAATCCTGGGCGCAGCAGATGTTCAACTTCCCGGTCAACGGCGAGACCGGCCGGACTGATGAAGCGCCGCGCACCGACCTGCCATTGCCGCGCGCCGAACTGGCGCGGACGAACCGCCCTCCCGCACCCGCGGACGATGGCGACATCACCGGCTCGATTGCCGCCGAGCCGGCTGCTCCGGCTGCGGCCGGAGCCAAACCGGCGCCCGCCAAACCCGGTGCGGAAAAGCCCGGACCAAAGGAGCCGCCGAAAACGCCCGATGGCATCGTTATCCCGATTGACGGCGCCAAGCTTCCGTCCGGCGCTGAGCGGGAAATTTTGCAGCGGCTGCAACAGCGCCGTGAGGAACTGGATAAGCGCGGCCGCGAGCTCGATATCCGTGAGAATATGGTCAAGGCTGCCGAGCAGCGCATCAGCGCGCACCTCGCCGAGATCAAGGAAGTCGAGGGACGGATCAAGACCGAGACGGTGCAGAAGGACAAGGCCGAAGCGGACCGCTTCAAGGGCCTGGTCACGATGTACGAAAGCATGAAGGCGCGCGATGCCGCCAAAATCTTCAACGGCCTCGACATGGACGTACTGATCAAGGTGGCATCGGCGATGAATCCGCGCACTATGGCCGACATCATGGCGCAGATGTCGCCTGATGTCGCTCAGCGCCTGACGATGGCGCTCGCCAGCAAGGCGCAGGGCCCGGCGAAGATCGAGGGCGCGGCAGAATTGCCGAAGATCGAGGGCAAGCCGACGATGCCGTGAGGCCGTTCGCGGCCGGATATCCGCTGCCCGGCCGACCCGAGCACGGTGTCGGAGAACTGCTTGCACTGCCTCGCGCTTGGCTGCCAACTCATTATAATGTGAGGCAACGTCCGCCGGTCAGGGTCGCGCAGCGCGCCCGCCGGTGGCGCCCGGAGAACGCCTGGAGAAACGCTCATGTTCCTGCGCAATTACTGGTACGTCGCCGCGAGCAAGGACGAGATCGGACGCGAGCCGCTCGGCCGCACGATTCTCGGCGAGCCGATCGTGTTCTATCGCACCGAGGCCGGCGAGCCAGTGGCGCTCGAAGATCGTTGCGCGCACCGGCACCTGCCGCTGTCGATGGGCAAACTGCATGGCGACGCGCTGCAATGTCATTATCACGGCCTGCGCTTTGGCTCGGATGGCCGGTGCGTCCGCATTCCCGGTCAGGAGCGCATTCCGCAAGGCGCCAGGGTGCGCACCTATCCGGTGGCCGAGCGGTATCATTGGCTGTGGATCTGGATGGGCGATCCCGCGCTGGCCGATCCTGCAGCCATCGCCGACTTCCATTGGCTCGATGACCCCAATTGGGGCGCCAAAAGCTCGTATTTGCACGTCGAGGCCAACTGGCAGCTTGTCGTCGACAATCTGCTCGATCTCACGCACTTGGCGTTCGTGCATGAGACCACCATCGGCAACCTTGCGCTTGCGGAGCACGCCAAGGTCAATGTCACGCGCGCACCCAACAATGTGGTCGTGACACGCTGGATCATCGATCAGGACCCGCCGCCAACCTTTCAAAAGGTCGGCAAATTCACCGGCAAGGTCGACCGCTGGCAGATCATCGATTTCACTCCGCCGGCGTTCCTGCGGCTCGACGTCGGCGCTACCCCCACCGGCACCGGAGCGCCGGAAGGCAAGCGCGTCGGCGGCATCGGCATGCGCAACCTCAACGCCATCACGCCGGAAACGGAGACCACCTCGCACTATTTCTGGGGACAGGCACACGATTTCGATGTCAACAATGGGGAGCTCACCAACAAGATCTTCGAGCAAATCCGCACCGCCTTCCTGGAGGATGTGGCGGTGTTTTCCGCGCAGCAGCGCAATCTGAATATTTTTGCCGACCCGCCCCAGGTCGATATCGCCGCCGACGCCGGGACGATAGCGGCGCGCCGCATCCTGTCGCGGCTCCACGACGAGGAACAGGCGGTTGGACGAGTTGCGGCGGAGTAATTCGGGCCAAGCGCGCCCCTTGACGACGCCGGACAGACGTAATCGTGGCAATTTGGGCCGCGAATTGCCTCTATAACCTTCTGGAATCATTGAAATTAATGCGCCGTTAAACGCGCGGCCTTACCTTAACGTCGCAGCGGTACGGAGCGCAGCATCGGCGGCCGGGAAGGCATGCCGGCCTCGGTTGGCGAGGCGTCGGTTGAGTTTTGTCATGGCGTTCGGTTGCGTTTTGTCTGTGTCCGCTCACGGTCGCGAGCGCGGCCATCTGAGACCCGCGGTGCCAAGCCGGCGAACGGCGGCATCGGTCGGCGCATTGCTCTCGGTCCTGATATTGCTGCTCGCCGCCGTGGTGCCGAGCCCGGCGGTTGCCGATCCAATCAAAGCCAATGTCGTTGCCGGGACGAACGGCGGTTATGCGCGACTCATCTTCAGCATGAGCGATTTTAATGACGTGAGCGTGCGTCAGACCGGCAATGTGCTGATTATCAGCTTCAAGACTCCGATCGATATTTCGGTCGATCGGATGGCTGCACAGGCGGCCGGGTACGTCGGCGCCGCGCGGCGCGATCCGGACGGCATGGCGGTGCGGCTGGCGCTTGCCCGCAAGGTCACCGTCAAGGCAATGGCGGTGGGGCAACAATATTACGTCGATCTGTTACCCGATACCTGGCAGGGACAGCCGCCGGGCTTGCCGCAGGAAGTCGTCGACAACTTGACGCGCCGGGCGCGTGACGCCGAAAAGTCGCTCGAGCGCGCCCACCGGCTCATGACGCTTGAGAAAATACCGCCGGTTCGCGTTCACGTCGCGACGCAGCCGACCTTCGCGCGCTATGTGTTCGACATCCCCACACAGATTTCGGTGTCCAGCCATCGTGAGGTGAACGGACTGACGCTGACCTTCGATGCGCCGCTCAATTTCGATCTCGGCGATGTGCTCACCGCGTTGCCGCCGACCGTCGGCGCGATCAAGACGCAGATCAAGGACGGTGCCGCAGCAGTACGATTCGATTTTGCCGCCAAGGTTGATGTGCGCAGCTTCCGCGATGAGACCGGATATTCGGTTGACATCGTGGACCCCAACGCCAAGGACGATGCCGGCAAGACGCTGCGTATTATTTTGCCCCAGGGCGATGGACCGCAGTCTTCTGCAGGTGATGGGACGAAGACGCCGTTCGGTCCCGCAGCCGCCGCGCAAGGTGCAGGCGACAGCAAACCGCGCCCAGGCGAAAAGCCGGGCGCAGCAGACTGGGAAAAGCGACCAGCCGACAGATCAATGGCAGTCCCGCAGGCAGCGCCACCCAAAGGGGTAGCTGCTGCGCCGGCGGTTTCGGTGCCACCACCAGCGAGGATAGCTGCGGCGCCCACGCCGCCACCTGCGGCGCAACGGCCAGCGGTCCCGAGCGCGCCGTCGCGGGCCCGGCTCGCAGTCCTGCCGTCGCCCGCGGCAAAACCGGCCGCCACGCCAGCAGGTTTCGTACCCGCGACCGAACCCGGTCGTGCCGCATCAATTACCCCGGCGGGGACCGCGCCTGGCGCGGCAAAAGTGGGGCCGGCTCCGCCGCCGGCTGCAAAACCGGCCGCTGCGGCCCAGCCGCCGCGGAGTCCCGCAAAAAAGGCGGGTGGGCCGGAGGGCAAAATTGCCGTTGAGCTTGAGCGCAACAACGAGAACCTGAAACTCACCTTTGACTTCGCGACACCGACGGCGGCTGCGGTCTTCAATCGGGCCGACACGTTATGGCTGGTATTCGACTCGAAGGCGGACATCGATCTTTCCGCGTTGAAGGACGAGGCAACCCACACCATTCGCAGCGCCGAACTGACGCGCGCGCCCGATGCCGACATCGTGCGCATCAAGCTCGATCGCCCGCACCTGGCGAGCGTCGGCGCCGATGGGCCGGCGTGGACCCTCGAAGTTGGCGACTCGGTTGCGGCGCCGGCGCACGCGCTTGATCTCAACCGCAGTCTGATCGGCACCAACCGCTCGACCATGAGCATCCCGCTCGAAGCGCCGCATGAACTGCACCGCATCACCGATCCGGAAGCGCGCGATCAGATTCTCGTCGTCACCGCGTTTCCTCCAGTGCGAGGGGTCATTCACAAGCAAACTTTCATCGAGTTTCGCGCTCTTGCCACCCAACAAGGGGTCGCGGTGGAACCGCTCGCCGACGATCTCAACATGGCCCTCAGTCCCGGCAAGGTCATTATCAGCCGCCCGGGTGGCTTAACGCTGTCGAGTTCGCTGCAATCGCTGCTGCGTGGCAACGGACTGCATCCGTCGACATTCGATCCGCAACTCTGGGGCTTCGACCGAAAAGGGCCCTACGAAACGCGCCAGTCACAATTGATCGCCGCTGCCGCCGCCGCACCGGAGAATAAGCGGCTGGCGCCGCGGCTCGACCTCGCCCGGTTCTATCTCGCCCGCTCGATGTATGCCGAAGCCAAGGGTGTACTCGACGTCGTCATGGCGCAACAGCGGCCGGGGACCGAGGACGTGACCCCGCGCGTGCTGCGCGCCGTCGCCGAGGTCATGATGAACCGTGCCGATGGAGCGCTCAAGGATCTCAGCGATCCCACTGTCGGCGATCAGCACGATGCGGCGCTGTGGCGGGCGCTCGCCTATGCCCGGCAGGGCAAGTGGGCCCAGGCGCACCAAAGCTTCAAACCGGTCGAGAGTGCCATAGCAACGCTGCCGATCGAATTGCAGCGCTTTGCGCTCAAGGAAGAACTGCGCTCCTCGATTGAGGTCGGCGATTTTGCCACGGCGGAGAATGAGCTGAACGATTTGCAGACCATTGGCATACCGGAGGATCTACAGCCGCAAATTTCGGTTCTGGTCGGGCGTCTTGACGAAGGCCTCGGCCGGCCCGAGGACGCGCTCGGGGCCTACCGGTCGGCCGCCGAGTCGCCGGACCGGCCCGCTGCGGCGCAAGGCCGCCTGCGCGAAACCGCGCTGCGCTATTCGCTCGGTGATCTGAAACGCGACGAAGTTATCGCCGATCTGGAATCTCTCACCACCGTCTGGCGCGGCGACGAGACGGAAATCGAGGCGCTACAAATTCTGGCGCGCCTTTATACCGAACAGCACCGTTACCGCGACTCGTTCTATGTGATGCGGAGCGCAATGGCGGCGCATCCGGATTGGGATATGACGCGCCGCATCCAGGAGGAGGCGGCCAAGACATTCGACGCGCTGTTCCTCGCCGGCAAGGGCGATGCCATGGCGCCGATCGATGCGCTGTCCCTGTTCTACGACTTCCGCGAACTGACGCCGATCGGCAGCCGCGGTGATGAGATGATACGCCGGCTCGCGGATCGGTTGGTATCCGTCGATTTGCTCGATCAGGCCGCCGGCTTGCTGCAATATCAGGTCGACAAGCGGCTGCAGGGCGCGGCCCGCTCGGAGGTGGCGACGCGGTTGGCCGTCATCTATCTGATGAACCGCAAGCCCGACAAGGCGCTCGCGGTATTGCGCGGGACCCGTTCCGGCAACCTTTCGACCGAACTGCGCGATGAGCGCCTCCTGCTGGAGGCGAGGGCGCTATCCAACCTCGGGCGGCACGCGCTTGCGCTCGAGGTGGTTGCCGACATCAAGGGTCCGGAGACGATCCGGTTGCGTTCCGATATTTATTGGGCGGCGCACAAGTGGCGGAAATCCGCCGAGCAGATCGAACTCTTGTACGGCGATCGCTGGAAACAGTGGCAACCGCTCACCGACGTCGAACGTTCCGACATTTTGCGCGCCGAGATCGGCTATGCGCTCGCCGAGGATAAGCTTGGCATCCAACGCTTCCGCGACAGATACGCGCCGAAAATGGCCGGCACCCCGGACGCCCGTGCCTTTGAAATTGTCTCTGCGCCGCTCGGCAGCGCCGGCGAGGATTTCAAGGCAATCGCCCGCGCCGCCGCGGCCTCAGACACGCTCGACGACTTCCTGCGCGACATGAAGGCGCGTTATCCAGAATCCAACCCGGTCTCGTCAGGACCGCCGGATTACGGGCCCGAAAAACCGGCAGCGCCGTCCGCTCCGCCGCAGACGCGGCCTGCTGCGCCCGCTCCTGCGGTACCGGGCATATCTTCCGCGCCGGCGACCACATCCAGTGCCGGTGGGCAGACTGCATTGCGCTAAGCTTGCTTGAAGGGCGGAATACGGTCGGGCAAACTCGTTCTCTCCTTCACGTGGAGTGACGAGACGATATGACCGCAGCCCCCGATGCCACAGCCGACTTGAAAGCCGATCTGGCGAAAATCCGCACCGACGTGGTGGGCAGCCTGCTGCGCCCGGCGGCACTGCGCGAAGCGCGCATGCGATTCGATGACGGGACAATTGCGGCGGCTGAGTTTCGGGCGATCGAAGACCAGGCGGTGCGTGACGCGGTGCGGCTTCAGGAGGATGCCGGCCTCGATGTGATCACCGACGGCGAAATGCGCCGGCTCAATTTTCAGGACAGTTTCGGCGCCTCGGTCGAGGGCTACGACGCGAGTCGCTCGACGGTGAAAGTCTATGAGCGCCGGGTCGAGGGGGCCGCGCCGGGCCAGCGCTGGGATATCAGCCAGATGCACGATGTCGGCACGGCGGTATCGCATCGCCGCCCGACGAAGAGCCGGCTCAGGCTCGCACACAATCTGCCGCTTGAGGAATATCGCTTCGCCGCTGCCGTCGCCCGCAAGCCGGCGAAGGTTTCCCTGATTGGACCGGATCGCATTTCGCAGCGTTTCGCCTACGAAAGCTCGACGGCCGTGTATCGCGACATAGACGATTTTCTCGCCGATGTCGTCGCCATCGAGCGGCAGATCGTTACGAGCCTGGTGGAAGCTGGCTGCCGTTATGTGCACATCGATGCGCCGGGGTTTACCGCCTATGTGGACGCGCCGTCGATGCAGCAGATGCGGGATCGCGGCGAGGACGCCGAGCGGAACTTTGCCAGTTCGCTCAAGGCCGAGGCGGCAGTGGTCGCAGATTTTCCGGGCGTGACGTTCGGCATTCATCTATGCCGCGGCAATCAGCGCAGCATGTGGCACCGCGAAGGCTCCTACGATGTCATCGCCGAACGGCTGTTCAACACGCTGCCGCATGACCGCTTTCTGCTCGAATACGATACGGAGCGGGCCGGCTCGTTCGCCCCGCTGCGCTTTGTGCCGAAGGGCAGGGTGGTCGTGCTCGGCCTGGTCAGCACCAAGGGACCGGAGCTGGAATCGGCCGACGCGCTCAAGCGCCGCATTGATGAGGCGAGCAAGGTTCTACCTCTCGATCAGCTTGCAATTTCCCCGCAATGCGGCTTTGCTTCCGACGTGGTCGGAAATCTGCTCAGCGCCGACGATCAGAAGCGCAAACTGGAGCGAGTCGCTGAAGTAGCGCGGGCGGTTTGGGGATAATGCGTAACGCTACGTTCCGTAGCTCTGGATCAGCGATCCCGCCACCAGCGTCCAGCCGTCGACCAAGACGAAGAATATGAGTTTGAAGGGCAGCGACACCACGACCGGCGGCAGCATCATCATGCCCATCGACATCAGTACCGAGGCGACGACGAGGTCGATGATGAGAAATGGCAGGAACAGCAGGAAGCCGATTTCGAAGGCGCGCTTAAGCTCCGAAATCATGAAGGCTGGAACCAGAATGCGCATCGACAGGTCTTGTGGTTTGTCCGGCGCCTTTTCGCCCGACATGTCGATGAACATTTTCAGGTCGTTGGGCTGCACATTCTTTTCCATGAAACCGCGCAGCGGCCCGCTTGCGCGGTCGAACGCCTGAGTGACGGTGATCTGATTGGCAAGGAGCGGCTGGACGCCCGCGTCGTAGGACTTGGTCAGCACCGGACCCATGACGAAGGCCGTGAGGAACAGCGCCAGCGAAATGACGACCGAGTTGGGCGGTGCCGTCGCGGTGCCAAGTGCCGTACGCAGGAGCGATAGCACCACCACGATACGCGTGAACGAGGTCATCATCACCAGAATCGAGGGTGCGAGCGACAGCACCGTGACCAGCGCCACGAGTTGCAACACGCGCTCGTTCAGTCCGCCCCCGCCCGCGGCAGCGCCCTGACCGAGATTGATGCTGATATCCTGCGCGGCGAGCGGCGTCGCCGAGAACAGAAGTGCCGCTACTGAGGCCGCCACCGCTATGAACCGGACGCGGCAGCCTCCAAAAATCTTCATTCAGCTCTGCATTAGTTCTTTGCTGTTGGGCGGCCGAGCAGGCTCGCCATTTCCTGTTCAAGACTGTCGTAAAGCGCCTTGCCGGCGGGCGCCTGTTTGGCATCTGGGCGCACCGGCGGTTTCACTTCGGGCGTGCGCGCATTGCGCGGTGCGGAGCCGTTGGGGGGTGGGGCGGCCACTGCCGGAGCGGGCGCCGACGGCATCCGCGGTTCGCGCGGCTCGCTACGTTCGGTTTTCGCAGTAGGCTTCCGCAAGGCGGCCTCAAGCTGCTGCGCCATTTCGGCGAGGCTGCGGTCGGCTGCCGCCGCGGCATCCGAGGTGGCGGGCGGGGCGGCAGCGATGCGCGGCTCCGGAACCGGTTCCGGCCGGGGCTCTTGTCGGGGTTCTTGTCGGGGTTCTTGCCGAGGTTCTTGTCGTACTTCTTGCTTCGGCTCGGCCCGCACTTCTGGACGCGGCTCCGGTGGCTGTGGCCTTGCGTTGACCTGCGGGCGAGTGCGCTGCGGCGCGGCGGGCCGAGTCGAAAGTTCGTCGGCGAGCGCGGCGAGCGTATCGCGTGGCGCGCGCGGCTGCGTTTCACCCTGAGGCTGCAACGGCCACGCGGCAGGTTCTTCAGGAACTGGCTCGCTGCGTGCCATCCGCGGTGCCGCGGGCGGAACCGCCGCCTCGGCCTGCAATGGCCACGCAGTGTTCGCGGCGGGCTCGGGCACCGGTACTGGAATGGCGCGCGGTTGCGGCGGCTCCACCATCGCGGGCGGTCGCGCCATGGCGACTTCGCGAGTCGCCGGCGTGGCGCGCACGATATTGGATTCGACAACGATGTCGCTTGGGCCGCCGATCATCACCAGGTGTTCGACATTGTCGCGGCGCACCAGAATGAGGCGGCGGCGTCCATCGACGCTGGCGTAATCGACCACGGCGAGACGCGGCTGGCGGCCGCGCATGCCGACTCCGCCGAGCCGTCCGGCACCGAGCCGCCGGACCAGCCACGCGGCGACGCCGATCAGCCCCAGCACAACGATGAAGGCGAGAAAGAACTGCACCGGAAAGGGGATACCCCCGAACAACGACATCTCACTCCTCGCTGCGTCGGATCGTCGAATGGACCCTTGGGCAGCCTAATGCGATCCCAATGGTTAACGACGCCGGAAACATTTGCCGCCGCGAATACTAACAAAGAATTAACGGTCGTGGGGCTTTTTACGCACAAACGCCGTCACACAAGGATTGTCATGGTAAACGGCGGATTGATGGCGGGATGCTCGTTGGAACCCGTTTTAACCGCGCATTAACCATACGCCCGGCAAAGTCTGCCCAGTTCTGGAGGACGGAGCCGATGGGAATCGTCGATATTCCGATTTTTTCGATGTTGCGCGCGCGCATGGAGTGGCACCAGGAGCGCCAGCGCGTACTCGCCGAAAACGTGGCCAACGCCGACACTCCGAATTACCGGCCGCTTGACTTGGCGCCGCCCAATTTTCAACAGGCGCTGACCACCCCGTCGGTCACACTCGCTCGTGACAATCCCAACCACATCGCAGCGGATGGCGGCAACGACGGTTTTTCCACTCAGAACGAACCGCATTACGAGGTGCGACCGGGCGGCAATGCCGTCAATCACGAGGACGAAATGATGCGTGTGGCGTCGAATCAGATGGATTTCGACGCAGTAGCGAACCTCTATTCCCGCAGTCTGGCGCTCATCAAGCTCGCCGCCGGCGGAGGCTAAGACGAATTCTTCACACAACGCTTCGGTCGTAGGGGGCGCGTTCAAAACGTTGCAAGGGCATCGGTCATGGACTTCATCAAGTCGCTTCAAATCGCCGCATCGGGATTGCACGCGCAGATCGGACGCATGCGCATCATCACCGAGAACATTGCCAATGCCGATTCGACCGCGACGACGGCCGGCGGCGATCCATACCGGCGCAAGATCGTCACCTTCAGTTCTGTGCTCGACCACACGCTCGGCGCACAAGTGGTCAAACTCGGCCGCGTGCAGCCCGACAATTCCGATTTCCGCATCAAGCATGAGCCCGGCAATCCCGCCGCCGATGCCAACGGCAACGTCAAATATCCGAACGTCAATTCACTGGTTGAATTGACCGATCTGCGCGACGCTCAGCAGTCCTATCAGTCCGACCTCAATGTCATCACCGCGACGCGTCGCATGCTTCAGCGCACCATCGACATCCTCAAGAGCTAGGTGACCCATGGCGATACCGGCCAGTCCCATTTCCGCGGCCAATGCCTACGCGAATGTCGGCCGTCTTGGTACGGGCGCAGATCCGAGCGGTCTTGCGTCGTCTCCCAATGTCGCAACAGACGGACCGGACTTCAGCGCGATCCTCAAAGATGTGATGCACGCGGTGTCCGCATCCGGCGCCAAGGCCGACGCGCAGACGCAGTCTGTCGCTATGGGCAAAGCCAACATGGTCGACGTCGTTACGGCGGTCGCCGAATCCGAAACCGCCATCGCGACGCTCGTCTCGGTGCGCGACAAGGTGATCGCGGCCTACCAGGACATCTTGAGGATGCCGATCTGACGCTGACATGCCTCGCAGGTGCGGGGCATCAGGCGGGGTGGGGCCTGCTCGAAGCACGCCCGCATATGGGTAATGACAACAAGGACGGGAGCACCACCATGATGAGCGGGCCGGAGGTTCTGGATGTGGCGCGGGACGCCATCGTGACGCTGCTGCTTGTTTCGGCGCCGCTGATGCTGGTCGGACTGGTTGTCGGCGTCGTCATCTCGCTGCTGCAGGCGCTGACGCAAATCCAGGAAACGACGCTGGTCTTCATCCCGAAGATACTGGCGATCTTTTTGGCGCTGTTGATCGCGCTGCCCTTCATGGCCGACGCCATGCATTCGAATTTCATGCGGATCGCCGCCCACATCACCAACGGTTAAACGGTCGCGGCTGTGACCATCGATCTGTCGTTCCTGCCCGCGCTCGGCGCTGCGTTTCTCCTGGTGTTTGCGCGTATCGGTACCATGCTGATGCTGCTGCCGGGCCTCGGCGAGCAGAACATTTCCTCGCGTATTCGCCTGACAATCGCGCTGGTCCTCGCGGCCGTGCTGCTGCCGCTGCACCGGAGCGCCTATCACATCGATACCGGCGCACTCGGTCCCGACATCGTCATGCTGGTGGAGGAGATTTTGATCGGCGCGGTGCTCGGGCTGACCGCGCGGCTGACAATATCGGCGCTTGATGTCGCGGGTTCGGTCATCGCCCAGCAGCTTGGGCTCGGCTTCGTTACCGCGGTCGACCCGACGCAAGGCGAACAGGGCGCGCTGGTCGGCAATTTCCTGACCATGCTCGGGCTGACACTGATCTTCGCCACTAACATGCACTACCTGGTCATCGCCGCGCTCAACGACAGCTATAACGTGTTCATGCCGGGCGAAGTGCCGTCGACGGGCGACGTCGCGGCGCTGATCACCCGAACCGTCGCCGGTGCGTTCCGCATCGGCATTCAGCTGTCGGCGCCATTTCTCGTCTTTGGCCTGTTGTTCAATATCGGCCTGGGCGTCCTGTCGCGGCTGATGCCGCAGATGCAGGTCTTCTTTGTGGCGCTGCCGCTTTCCATCATGGTCGGGCTGTTACTTCTGGTGCTCGGTCTTGGCGCCATGATGGGATTTTTCCTTGATTACGTCGCAGGCATGCTGCACGCGCTCGCCCCTCACGCTTGACGGTGCGCCATGGCCGAACCGCAAGACGACAGCGAACATACAGAAGACCCGACACCGAAGCGGCTCGATGAGGCGATCCAGCGCGGCGACGTCGTCAAAAGCGTCGAAGTCAACACCTGGTTCATGATCGCTGGCGGAGCGTTCGCGCTGATGGTGTTCGCGCGGCCGGCGGCATCCAGCTTGCAGGCGACGCTGCGCGGCCTGCTTGCCCATTCCTATCAGATTCCGACCGACGGTCCGGCACTCGTTCACATGACGCGCGGCTTGCTGATGAACATACTGGCGGCGCTCGGCGTCCCGCTGGTTCTGCTCGCGGTTGCCGCGCTTGCCGGCAGCGCGATCCAGCATCGCATCGTGCTCTCGGCCGAGTCGCTGCGACCGCAATTGGCGCGAATTTCACCGGTGGCCGGACTTGGGCGGCTGTTTTCCAAACAGGCGCTGGCCAATTTCGCCAAAGGTCTCGTTAAGCTCGCGCTGTTCGGCGCCGTGCTCACCGCGCTGCTGTGGCCGGAGCGTCTGCGTCTTGCCGGCCTGATCGGCATCGATCCGGCCATGATTCTGCCGTTCACCGACGCGCTCGTCATGCGAATGCTCGGGAGTGTGGTGGCGATCCTCGCCGTCGTGGCGGCGGCCGACTATCTGTTTCAATACCGGCAGTGGTACGAACGGCAGAAGATGTCGGTCCGTGAAATGAAGGAGGAGTTCCGGCAAACCGAAGGCGATCCGGCGATCAAGGGCAAGCTGCGCCAATTGCGCAATTCGCGCATGCGCAAGCGCATTATGGCGGCGGTGCCTAAAGCCTCGGTGGTTATCGCCAACCCAACCCACTTTGCCGTGGCGCTGCGATACGAGCGCGGCATGAATGCGCCGATCTGTGTCGCCAAGGGCGTCGATCTTCTCGCGCGACGGATTCGCGAAATCGCCGAAGCGCATGACATTCCGGTGATCGAAAACCCGCCGCTGGCACGTGCGCTGCACGGCACGGTCGAGATCGATCAAGAAATTCCGCCCGAGCATTATCGGGCCGTGGCCGAAATCATCGGCTACCTGATGCGGCTGCGGCGGCTGGTGAGCCGGCCCAACTGAGCGGAATCCGGGTTTGGCAGCGAACCTTGCGAGCGCGGCATAACCCGCGAGAATCACGTATCTTCGACGCCGCGCGGGGAATGCAGCCGATCCCAATTCCCACCTGGGGCGCCGGCCGATGGTGCGCCTCTTGCACGGGACGGGCGCAAAGGGCACTGAAGGCGAAACATGACGCATGAGGCCATGACCAGAAACGGCTTCGGTCAACAGGCCAATGGCTCGGCCCAGGGACGTAGCGCGCTTGACCGTAGCGCTGCTGCGGGCCGCGGCGGCAGCATCGTCCTCGTGCTGCTGGTTGCCGGCTTCCTGATTGCCGGCGCTGCCGGGATTGTATTCCTCGGGCGCGAACGTGCCGAACCCTACATTCTGATTTTCCTCGCGATTCTGGCCACGATCGGTGTATTCGGCCTGTTCGCATTCGCCAGCGGCATCCTGCGGCTGTCGTGGTCACAAGCCGGCAATCCACTCATCAAGGCCGTGCTCGACGGCGCGTTTGACGGCATCGTCGTAACCGACGGCGATGGGCGCGTGATTTATGGTAATGCCGCGTATCTCGACCTGATCGGGGCTGCCGACGCTCGCGACGCCCGCCCTGTGGAGCGAGTCTTCATTGGCGATCCGGACGCCTCGGAGGCGATCTATCGGCTGCTCAAGGCGGCTCGCGAGGGCCGTCGGCTGCAGGAAGAAGTCCGCATCGCCTCGGCCCATGGTCGGCCGGCGCGCTGGCTGCGGATGCGCATTCGCCCGCTGGGGAGCGCGGCCCACACCCGCAATCTCACGGTCTGGTCGCTTAACGACATCACGCGCGACCGCGAGCGGCAAGAAAACATTTTTCAGGAGCTGCAACGCGCCATCGATTACCTCGATCATGCGCCAACCGGCTTCTTCTCGGCCGACGTCGGCGGCAACATCGTTTATCTTAACGCCACGCTCGCCAACTGGCTTGATCAGGATCTCGCTCAGGTCGGCTCCGGCGGCCTCAAGCTTACTGACCTCGTCTCTGGCGATGGCGCTGCGCTGCTGACAACGTTGCGCGCTACGCCCGGCGAGGTGAAGACCGAGATCGTTGACCTTGATTTGAAAACCCGCTCCGGCCGGACGCTGCCGGTTCGCCTCCTTCACAGATTGGCGTTTGGTCCTGACGGTCTGCCAGGTGCCTCGCGCACCGTGGTGCTCAATCGTGCCAGTGATGACGGCAGCGAATTGCAGCGAGCCGCCGAAGTCCGCTTCATGCGATTTTTCCATCACACGCCGATGGCAATCGCCACAATCGACCGCGACGGCGGCATCGTACGAACCAATGCGCTGTTTGCCCGGCTGTTCCAGGGCATGATCGGCGGCGACGCCCGCAGCCGAACGGTCCGTGCCATCGTCGCTGAGCGCGACTGGCCGCCGCTCGAGGCTGCGATCGTCCAGGCGGCTCAGGGTAGGGGGGACATCGCTCCGGTCGACGCCACACTGGCCGGCCAAGGCGAGCGATCCGCGCGCTTTTACGTCACCGCCGTCGGCGAGCAGGAACGCGATCAGGAGACGGCCATCGTCTATGCGCTGGAGACGACCGAGCAGCGCGAGCTCGAGAGCAGGCTGATCCAGCAGCAGAAAATGGACTCGATCGGCCAGCTCGCCGGCGGCATGGCGCACGATTTCAACAACATGCTCAATCTGATCCTGCTCGCGACCGATTTTCTGCTCAACGCGCACAAGCCGACCGATCCATCGTTCAAGGACATCATGGAGATCAGGCAGAGCGCCAATCGCGCGGCCAGCCTGGTGCGGCACCTTGTGGCCTTTTCGCGTAAGCAAACGCTGCGCCCGCAGGTTCTCGATCTTGGCGAAATGCTGAGCGACCTTACCGTCGTACTGCGCCGGCTGATCGGTGAGAAGATTGGTCTCAAGGTTGTGCACGGCCGCGACCTGTGGCCGGTCAAGGTCGATCAGTTGCAGTTCGAGCAGGTCATCGTGAACCTCGCGGTCAATGCGCGGGACGCCATGCCCAATGGCGGCCATCTGGAGCTGCGCAGCGCCAACGTCACCGCCGCAGAGTGCGCCCGCTATCACACCAAGGGAATGCCGGCCGCCGACTACGTGCTTGTCGAACTTATCGATAACGGGACGGGCATACCGGAGGCGATCCGCGACAAGGTGTTCGTGCCGTTTTTTACCACCAAAGAAGTGGGCAAAGGCACGGGACTTGGCCTTTCGACGGTCTATGGCATTATCAAGCAGACAGGCGGATTCGTGTATTTCGACACTGTCGAAGGCAAGGGCACCACATTCCGCATTTTCCTGCCGCGCCATGTGCCGACGGCACAGGAGGTCGCCGCCGCTCCTGTTGCAACCACCGAGTTGCGGCCGGTCACCGATCTGACGGGCGAAGGCACCATCCTCTTGGTGGAGGACGAGGAGGGTTTGCGTGCGCTCAATGCGCGCGGTCTGGCTTCGCGCGGCTATACGGTGCTGCAGGCCGGTAACGGCGTCGAAGCGATTGACGTCCTGGAAAAAACCGATGCCAAGATCGATCTCGTCGTCTCGGACGTCGTGATGCCGGAGATGGACGGCCCGACACTTCTGCGTGAATTACGTACGCGCGATCCGGGCCTCAAGATCATCTTCGTGTCCGGCTATGCCGAAGATGCTTTTCAGAAGCATCTTCCCGCCGACGGCCAGTTCGATTTTTTGCCCAAGCCTTTCACGCTCAAGCAGCTCGTTGCCAAGGTGAAAGAGACGATGGCAGCGTAAGGCGCGAGCGCCACAATAATAAGAATCTCGCCGCGGCGGTTGCCTCGTAACGTTTTTCCCTGGCACGATTACTATCGCAAAATAGCGGCGCTGTTCCGGTGCGACACTCGCGCGCGCGGCGGTTTGCGCAGTGACCATCCGTAAAGGCAGCGCTTACTCATAGCGTGCAGCGCGCATTGCGGCCGCGCTGCAAAGTGCGGCTTCGGAATCTCTTGGGAGCCATGAGGAGGCGACATAGCAGCCGTGTCATCAATTCGTTGGGTCCGATCTGTCGCACGACTTACCGCACTCCTGGCGCTGCTATTTGGAGCAGACGACCTCGACGTGCGGATGGCGAACGGACTTAACGTCTTGGGTCCCGGTGTCTTCATTTCCGCCGCCGCCGCTGCAACGGCCGGGACGCCGAGTCCTTCCGCCCGGGCGGAGCCCTCGGTTAATTCAGGCGGCACGCTCAGCGGGTTGTTTAACCGCGGCGGATGGCTCGGCGGTTTTGCGGCCGGCTTCCTCGGTTCCGGTGTGCTCGGTGTCCTTTTCGGCCGCGGCCTGATCGGCGGACTTGGCGGCGTGGCATCATATCTGGGTCTACTGTGCCAGATCATTCTCCTGGCGATGCTATGCCGGCTGATCTGGACGCTGTGGCGCAGCCGCGACATGACCGGCGCTGCGGGGCTGTCGTCCCGGCAGTTGGCGGATCCGTATTTGCGCTCGCGCGATGATCTCCATTCCGGTTTTGACAATGGCCACAACAGCGGCCCCGCGACAAAGAGCGAGCCCGAAGTGACATCGCCGCGCAGCGGGCACAGCTGAGGAAATTCAGCAGAATATCGGGATCTAGCGTCAGAAGTGGGAGGGGATGCGGCCTATTTCGACGGCGTGGCGCTGCCGCATGCGTGCGGCGAACCCCAATGGGTGAAATCCGGCACGTCACATTTGGAACAGGCGCCTAGCGCTAAGCCCATACCGATCAAGAGGAATAGCCGAGCCGCGGCGGTCATTCGCTCAATACGCAGCACTACTCACCCCATCACCGTTTTGACGTAGCCGTGCAGGATAACCCGTCTCCGACTCCTGCACCACCCACGTGTCTTCAACAGGGTATCGGAGCAAAATTTCCTTTATCTTACCGGGGATGTAGCCCGGTACTAGTGTGCGTCTTCAAGGGTCGGCGGCCGGGCCTGTGGAGGAGAGACACATGGAAATTCGTCCAAGCGGCTCGGCGCCGTCGCGCCGCGGGCCGGCAGAATCATTCACCGGTATCGTCTGGCAGGACCCAATCATCGAGGCGCCGGCGCCGGCGCGGGTGCGTTCGGGTCTCGTACGTTTCGAACCCGGCGCACGCACCCATTGGCATACCCATCCGCTCGGGCAGACGTTGTTTGTCGTCTCGGGCAGCGGCCGTGTGCAGACGTGGGGCGGTGCGGTGCAGGTCATCCGCGGCGGCGACGTCGTCTGGATTCCGCCGAACGAGAAGCACTGGCATGGCGCCGGGCCAAATACAGTCATGGAACATGTGGCTATGCAGGAGGCGCTCGAGGGCAAGCACGTCGCATGGCTGGAGCCGGTCAGTGACGAGCAATACAAGGCCGCAAGTTCCTAGAATCGCTCCGCCCATTTCCGCGCAAGCGCGAAGCCAGAGGCTAAACCCATCCCCTCAAGACGTCGTCTGGGTCCCCGCTTTTGCGGGATGATCGGTTGGAGGATTACGACCATGCGCTACGAACTTTATTACTGGCCGAGCATCCAGGGTCGCGGTGAGTTCGTTCGCCTGGCCCTGGAGGAGGCCGGCGCTGACTATATCGATGTGGCACGCCGCGGCAAAAGCGGCATGGCGGCGATGATGAAAATTCTGGAGAACGAACGGTTGGCGCGCCCGCCATACGCGTCGCCGTTCCTCAAAGCTGGCAAGGACATCATCGCGCAGACCGCGCTCATTCTGTTTTATCTTGGTCCGCGGCTTGGCCTTGCGCCGCGCGATGAGGCGGGGCGGCTGTGGACGCACCAGTTGCAGCTCACCATCACGGATTTGGTCGTACACATCCACGACACGCATCACCCGGTTTCCGGCTGGCTGTATTACGAGGAGCAGAAGCCGGCGGCGAAGCGGCGCACGGCCGATTTCTGGCGCTATCGCGCGCCGAAATTCCTGGGCTATTTCGAACGCGTGCTCAAGCACAACGGCGGCCATTACATGGTCGGGCGACGGCTCACTTACGTTGACCTGTCGTTGTTTCAGATCGTCGAAGGTCTGCGCTACGCATTTCCCAAGCGCATGAAGCGTTTCGAGAAAAGGATTCCGCTGCTCGTGGCGCTGCACGATCGGGTCGCCAAGCGGCCGCGCGTCGCCGCATATCTCGCGTCGGAGCGGCGCATCCCGTTCAGCCAATGGGGCATTTATCGCTATTTCAAGGAACTCGACGATTGAGCATAAACGCGTGTTAACGCGCGGCCTCTCCAGCGCCGGTTTGGTCCCTAGGCGATTGATTATCGCCGCGGCAATCTTATGCAGAGGCAAAGACAGCAAAACCTGCACGACGTATCACGGGAGAAAATCGTGACGGCCATCGAAAATTGGGTAATCGACGGCAGCGCGGCAGCGTCCGGCATCGCCTGGATCAACGGCATCGGCAATCTCGGTGGCTTCTTCGGTCCGACCGCGGTCGGATGGATCAAGATCATGACCGGCAGCTTCTCAAGTGGGCTCTATCTGCTCGCCGGCATGGCGGTGGTGTCGGCGGTGTCGACATTCTGGCTCGACATCAAGAATCCGGTTGCCGAGCGCGAACTGGCGAGCGTGCCGGCGGAGTAGGATCGCGCGTTAAGCGGGCCACTCCGGCGGGTGCGTGCCGAGCGGAACGCTCTGCCGCGCCCAACGCGGCGGTGTTTCGCTCATGCTGGCGGCATGACGCACGCTGGTGAGTCGGCCAAAGCCGGAGGGTGTTTCCTCCAGCAGGTCGCGCACGTCATTAGATCGCGGATCGGGATACTGCGTCCCGTCAATGCGGCCGAGCGTGCGCAGCCAATACCCGGTCTGCGCCAGCGAACAACGCACGTGCCAGGAGCCGCCTTGCTCGGCGCGGCGCTTGAGCGCCGTCATCGCCGCGAAGGCAAGCAGATAGCCGGTGGCGTGATCGAGCTCCTGCGCGGGTAACTCACGCGGTTTGCTCTGGCCGAAGGCTTCGGCTTCGGCGGCGTTGAAGCCGCTCGCGGTCTGCACCAGGGAATCGAAGCCGCGGCGTCCGGCCCACGGGCCGGCGTGGCCGTAAGCACAGAGCGACACATAGACGAGCCCCGGCCGAATTTTGGCAGCTTCCTCGGGGCTGAAGCCGAACTCTGCCACCGCGCCCGGTCGGTAGCCCTGCACAAAGACGTCAGCGTCGTGGATCAGCGCAGCGAGCGTGTCGCGACCGCCTTGCTCGCGCAGATCGATCGACGTCGATAGTTTGCCGCGGCCGGTGTCGATGACGAGCGGCCGCATCGACGGCAGATGCGGCGCAGTGACAAGCAACACGTCGGAGCCGTGCGCGGCCAGCGTCCGCCCGCACACCGGTCCCGCAATGATGCGGGTGAGGTCGAGCACCTTGACGCCGGCGAGTGGCCGTCCGGCCGCGGGCAGGGGTTTGGCCGGCGCGTCGCCGATCTGCTCGATCGAAAACGGCGGCAGCGCGGCGACCGCCTGTCCTTGCGGGTGGTGATCCCATTCGGCGAACGAGCGGCAGGCGGTGACGACGAGACCGGCTGCGGCCGCCGCGTCTTCGAGTTTTTCCGCCTTCCAACCGTCGAGCGTGCGCTCCACCGCGGCGCGATCATGTTCGCAGCCGAGCAGCTTGAGCAAGCCACTGCAATGGTGCGGCAGATTAGTGTGGAGCCGCACCCAGCGCCCGTCGCCGCAGCAATAAAGCCCGGCGATGCTGTCGTGATATTCGGCCGGCACCTTGCCGTCGACGCGCAGGTAGCGCTCGCTGCGGAATTCGATAGCCGCCGCGCGCATGTCAACGGCGACGCGCTGGCGGCGGCCCGTGCGCAGCCGCCACAGCTCGCTCGCCGCCAATGCCGAAGCGGCGAGGGTCGCTTGTGCGGCAGTTCCGACCGCAAATGAAGAGGGCAGCACCGGCTCGGCGCCGGTGAGTTCAACGGCGTTTAGCGCCGCGTCATCCTGTCCGGCCGTTCGCCACAGGCCAGCGAGAACGTTTGCGGTTTGCGAGGTGTGCATGCTGGCCTGCTCCCGCTATCTGCGAAGCAAATGAAGGGCGGCGTCTCAGCCGATCTCGCTTGCGCCCGCCTGCGCCACTTCCTCGTCCTCGTGCGACTGCACGCCGGACACGCCGATCGCACCGACACATTCATTCTGATACATGATCGGGACGCCGCCTTGCAGCAATATTCCCGCTGGGAAATTGAGAAAAGCCGGCCGCTCCTTGATGCGATCTTCGAAGAATTTGCTCGGCCGTTTGGTCATCGCCGAGGCGCGCGCCTTGCCCATTGCCACTTCCGCAGTGATGGCTGCCGCCCCGTCCATGCGGGCAAAGCCGAGCAGGAAACCGCCGTCGTCGACGATAGCGATAGCCACCGGCCATTTGTTCGCTGCGGCTTTTGCCTCGCACGCTGTCAACATTTTCTTGACGTCGGCGGAAGTCAGGGTCTGCTTGGTACGCATGAATGTCTCCGTGGGTGCTAAGTGGCTATGACGGGATATGGCGCGTCAGCGCAGCGAGAAGCGGATCGGCACCGTCAGACTGATTTCCGCTTCGGTCATACTCTGCGGAAACGCCGGCATTGGCTGGGCGCGCATGACGAGCGCCATCGCCTCGTCATCGAGCGCGGCGTAGCCCGAGCCTTCCATGATGCGCCGCGATGTGACGTGGCCATTGCGGTCGATGCTGAAGGCAAGCGTCACGACGCCTTGCTCGCCGCGCGCCCGCGCCTCGCTCGGATAGCGCTTAGCCTGCTGCAGCTTGCGAAACAGTCGGCTCTCCCAGGAAGGCTCGATCCGCGGCGCGCCGCCTTTGACCGGGGCCGCCGTCACCGGTGCGGGCGGCCGTTGCTCCTCGAGCTGGACCGGCGGCTTTTTCTCCTCCGGCAGCGCGATGGCCGACGGTGCCGGCTCGGGCGGCGGCTGCTCTTCGACCTTGGGCTGCTCCGGCTGCTTCACCGGTTGCACGGGCGTCTCTTTCTGCTCGACCATTTCCTCGGGCGCGGGTGCAACGTCCGTCTGTTTGGCGTCGGCAATGCTGTCGATCGGCGCCAGCTCGAGCGAGATGACCGAGGAATCATCGCCGATGCGGTCTGATTGCGGCCACCACAGCAGCAATCCGCCGGCGACGGCGGCATAACCGCAGAACACCGCGACGCTGGAAATGATCCAGCGCCCCCGCGCGTGCGGATCGTCATCGAGCCAGCTGAGTGCGGATGGGGTCATTGGGCGCTGCGTGCTTCGAGCCCGACCAGGGCGATTTTAAGGTAGCCGGCGCCGCGCAATTCGTTCAGCAACGCCATGACGTCGCCATAAGGCACCGCGCGGTCGCCGCGCAGGAAAATGCGCTTGTCCTTGTCGGCGCCGGTCGCGGTATCGAGCGCGGCGGGCAGGCTCCTGCGCGCCACCGGATCATCGCCGAGCGTAAGGCTGCCGTCGGCCTTGAGCGTCACATAGATCGGCTTATCGGGCCGTGGCTGCGGCTGCGCCGTGGAGGACGGCAGATCGACCGGCGTGTCCACTGTAGCGAGCGGCGCCGCGACCATGAAGATGATGAGCAGCACCAGCATCACGTCAATGAATGGCGTGACGTTGATGTCGTGGACTTCGGTAAGTTCGTCCTCGCCGTGATCGAGACGAATGGCCATCGCTGTGTCGCCCGCTTACTCTGCCGCCTGGGCGAGCGGCAGCCTGGCGCGGTCGAGGTCTCGGCTGACGAGCCGCATGACCTGCGCCGAGGCGTCACCGAGCAGTGCGCGGTATTGCGCCGTCTGCCGCGCCAGCACGTTGTAGATCATCACCGCCGGGATGGCCGCCACCAATCCCATCGCGGTAGCCATCAGCGCCTGCGCGATGCCCGGCGCCACCACCGCGAGATTGGTGGTGTGTGCGTTGGAAATACCGATGAAGCTGTTCATGATGCCCCAGACGGTGCCGAACAGTCCGACAAAGGGCGCGGTCGAACCGATGGTGGCCAGCACGCCGGTGCCGCGCGCCATGCGGCGGCTGAACCCCATTTCGAGCCGCTCGAGCTGCCAGGAGATGCGCTCCTTCAGGCCGTCGCCGCGCACGC
>Ga0265313_10000365_pt1 | contig 49111 bp, 48 predicted proteins | sample 4123metaG_FD_203122 | JGI IMG/M metagenome (GOLD analysis project Ga0265313, IMG submission 203122) | Rhizosphere microbial communities from Carex aquatilis grown in University of Washington, Seatle, WA, United States - 4-1-23 metaG | ecosystem: Host-associated > Plants > Roots > Rhizosphere >... | reverse complement strand
ACGCGGCGAAAATCGCGCCGCCTCCCAGGATCAGCCACACCTGGTTGCCTTCCCAGACCGGGCCGACGGTGTTGATGACGATGCGACGCTCAACGTCGGTCTTGCCAATGAATGGCAGAAGGATACCCACCCCGAGATCGAAGCCGTCGGTTACGGCAAACCCGATCAGGAGAACGCCGAGCAGGAACCACCAGACAAGGCGCAGGATTTCATAGTCGATCATGATTCTCTCCTGATCACTCGGCCGGAGCCAGACGGGTAAATGCGCCGACCTGGCCGTCGTCCTCGACGTGCGGGCCCGCCTTGATCGCCCTGGTCATGAGGAAGATCTCCACGACCAGGAGCGTCGAGTAGAAGACGACGAAGCCGATGAGCGTAATGAAAACGTTGGTAGCGGACAGGCTGGACACCGCGAGGAACGTCGGCAGCACGCCTTCGATCACCCACGGCTGGCGCCCGACCTCAGCCACGAACCAGCCGAGCTCGGCCGCGATCCACGGCAGGGGCAGCGTCACCAGCGCAATCCACAGGAATGCCCGGTGCACCTGCAGCCGCCGCCGGATGGACAGCCAGAACGCGACGATGAACAGCCCGATGAAGTAGAAGCCGAGCCCGACCATGATGCGGAACGACCAGAACAGCGGCGAGACCGCCGGCACTGTCGTCCACGCCGCATTCTGGATATCGGCGTCCGTGGCGTTCTCGATGTCCGGCCTGATCTTCTTGAGCAGCAATGCGTAGCCGAGGTCGCCACCGGCGGACTCGATCGTGCCGCGGAGTTGCTGGTTGCTGCGGTCCGACTTCAGCTTCTGCAGCGCGACGTATGCGGTCAGGCCGTTCTTGATGCGCGCCTGCGCCTCATCGACCAGGTCGGTGATACCGGGCACTTGCTTGCTGATCGAGCGCGTCGCAATGAGCCCGAGCATCCACGGAACCCGGATCGCGTAGTCCGTGCGATGCGTCTCGGCGTTCGGCAGGCCGAAGATCGTAAAGGACGCGGGCGCCGGCTCCGTCTGCCACATCGATTCGATGGCAGCGATCTTCATCTTCTGGTTCTCGCCCGCGGTGTAGCCGCTCTCGTCACCGAGCACGACGACCGACAGCGCCGCAGCGAGGCCGAAGCTCGCGGCAACCGTCATCGACCGCTTGGCGATCGCCACGTGCTTGCCGCGCAGAAGGTAAAACGCGCTGACCGCCAGCACGAACACCGAGCCGGTGACGTACCCGGCGCTCACGGTGTGCACGAACTTCGCCTGCGCGACAGGATTGAACAGCACCGCCATGAAGTCGGTGACTTCCATGCGCATCGTGTCGGGGTTGAAGCGGGCGCCAACCGGATGCTGCATCCAGCCGTTGGCGATCAGGATCCACAGGGCCGAGAGGTTCGAACCGAGCGCCACCATCCAGGTCACCGTCAGGTGGCCGACTTTGGTGAGCTTGTCCCAGCCGAAGAAGAACAGGCCGATGAATGTTGCTTCGAGGAAGAACGCCATCAACCCTTCGATGGCGAGCGGCGCCCCGAAGATGTCGCCGACGTAGTGGCTGTAGTAGGCCCAGTTCGTGCCGAACTGGAACTCCATCGTGATGCCGGTTGCCACGCCCATGGCGAAGTTGATGCCGAACAGCACGCCCCAGAATTTCGTCATGTCGCGCCAGACCTGGCGACCGGTCATGACGTAGACGCTTTCCATGATGCCGAGCAGCAGCGACAGACCGAGGGTCAACGGTACGAACAGGAAGTGGTACATGGCCGTAAGGCCGAATTGCACGCGCGAAAGCGTAACGACATCAATCCCCGTCATGGTGTTTCCTTCTGGCTATCGGAGATGATCGGCGGCGCGATCAAATGCTGCGTGACGACGTCCGCATCGATCGCCGGGCGTTGTCTGGCGCCGAACACGAAAAAGGCCGCGAACAGCACGATCGCGGTCTTTATGACCACGACGACAGTGACCTCGCGGGTGAGTCGGTTTCCGAACATTCCCGGCTAAGTGCCATCACGGGAGCCGGCGTGACTTGATGCACCTCAAACCGGGGCAGAAAACACCCGGCGTCAACTATGCGGCGTCGCCGTCTACGAGCCGCCCGCCGCGATAACCGCCTGCAGCGCAAGGCTAAGCGCGTCCCCGATCAGCGGCTTCTCGACAATTCGCACGTGATTCTGTCGGGCGGTCGCCCGCAGCGCCGCGTCGGGGGCCGTTGTCACCAGGATTGCCGGCAGTTCGACCCCCCGCCCGCGCAGCGTCCGTATAAGATCCAGGCCGTTGCCGTCGGGCAGGAAGTAATCGCACACGAGGCAGCCGCGCAGCGGCAGGTCGGGCTCCGCCAGGAGTGCGCCCGCATTGGCAAAGATGCGTACCCGATAGCCCTCGGCTTCGAGCGAAAAGCGCATCGAACTGCGCACCGCCGGATCGTCCTCCACGACGAGAATCTCCGCCGGCAGCAGGGCGCGGCGAGGCCTGTTCGATTCGGTCGGCGCAAGGATCATGCTCCAGGACAGCACACCGGTCGCGGCAGTTCGTTGACCTGCGTCAAGCACTTAACCGAAACATCGCAGCCCTTACGCCTTGGCCCCGCTCATCGGCTCGATCCCGGCCTGCAGGGCCATCCTCACCAGCTCCGAAAGGCTGCCGGCCTGCATTTTCGACATCACGTTGGCACGATAGACCTCAACCGTGCGCGCACTGATGCCGAGGTCGAAGGCGATGACCTTGTTGGCCTTGCCCGCCACCAGTCCATCCAGGACCTGCCGTTCGCGCTCGGAGAGCGTCACCAGCCGCCGGTGTATCTCGTCAGCATGAGCGCGTTCGGCGAGAACACCGCGCTCGCGGTCAAGCGCATTCCGCACCGCTGCCAGCAGGCGCTCGTCATCGAAAGGCTTCTCGATGAAATCCATCGCCCCGAGCTTCATCGCCTCGACCGCGAGCGGCACATCGCCATGTCCGGTAATGACGATGACCGGCACGTCGAGCCCGCGCTCGCGCATCCGGCGCAGGAGGTCGAGGCCCGAAACCTCAGGCATGCGCACGTCGGTAACGATGCACGCCGCCTCGAGGCGTGGCAGGTCCTTGAGGAACGCCGCGGCCGACTCGTGGGCCCGCGCCGGTATGCGCGCCGTGGCGAGGAGGAACAGCACCGAATCGCGCACGGCGTCGTCGTCATCGACGATGTGCACCATCGCCTCAGCGCTCACCGGCCACCTCCTCCGCATCCGCCGTCCGCAGCGTGAAGCGGAAGACGGTTCCCCCGCCCGGATTGGGCTCGGCCCAGATGCGTCCGCCGTGGGCGTTGACTATCGTGCTCGAAATCGACAGGCCGACCCCCATGCCGTCGCGTTTCGTGGTTACGAACGGCTGGAACAGCTGGCCCGCAATTTCCTGCGCAATCCCTAGGCCGGTGTCGGCCACCGCGACCTCCACGAAATCGTCCGGCAGCGGGCTACTGGAGAGGACGAGCTCGCGCTTGTCGCTTTCGCCCATGGCATCGACGGCGTTGCGCATGAGATTGAGCAGCACCTGCTGAATTTGCACCCGGTCGGCCATCACCATATCGGCGCGCGGATCGAGGCGGAAGATGACCTTGACCCCGTGCTCCTTTGCCCCGACGAGGGCAAGCGCGCTCGCCTCCTCCACCAGTTTCGTCAGGCTTTCCACCCGCCGCTCGCTTTCACCGCGGCTGACGAAATCCCTCAGGCGTCGGATGATCTGCCCGGCGCGCAGCGCCTGTTCGGTGGCCTTGTCCATGGCGCCGCGCAGCTGCGGCGCAATCTCGTCCGTCGAATTCTCCAGGAGGCGGCGCGAGCCCTTGAGATAGTTCGCGATCGCCGTGAGCGGCTGGTTGAGTTCGTGGGCCAGCGTCGAGGCCATCTCGCCCATCGCCGTCAGCCGCGAGATATGGACGAGTTCGGCCTGCAGCTCCTGCAGGCGGGCCTCCGCCACCTGGCGCTCCGACAGGTCGCGGATGAAGCCGGTGAAAAATTGCGTCCCGCTCGAACGCACCTCCCCGACCGAGAGCTCCATCGGAAACGTCGAGCCGTCCTTCCGCTCGCCGACGACAACCCGCCCGATGCCGATGATGCGGCGTTCCCCGGTCGCGATGTAGCGGCCGATGTAGCCATCGTGCGCGTCCCGATAAGGCGCCGGCATCAGTACCTTCACGTTCTTCCCGATCACTTCCCTCGCCGATCGTCCGAACAGGCGTGACGCCGCCTTGCTGAATGAGGTGATTGTCCCGGCCCGGTCAATGACGATCATGGCGTCCGGCACCGTATCCAGGATGGACTGCAGGTGGGCTTCGCGCTCGCGCAGGTCGCGATCACTGGCATAGGCCTCGCGCTGCGTCGCGCGCAGCCACTCGCACATCAGCGCAATGCCGACACCGATCACGAGGAAGACAACGCCGTTGATGACATTGGCGGTCGCCGCCTCTGCCGCCCGCGTGACGAAGAGGTTTGCGCCCGCAAGCCCAAGCACCGTTGCCAGCAGTCCGGGTCCGAATCCGCCCCAGAGCGAAGCGATAAATACCGCCGGCACGAACAGGACGAAGGGCGGCGTGTCGCCCAGCACCCGCGCCAGCAACAGATGCCCGATGACGCTGACGGCGACGACGATGATGGCGGCAAGATATGCCTCCACCGGCGTCGGCTGGAAGGTCAGCCAGGCCCGGTAGCCCTGCCACCGCAAAGACCGCAGATCCACGCCGCTTTGTCCTGTCTCCGCGTGTCGTTGGGGGGATGTGTCCCGGTCCTGCTCCAAATTGCACCTCCGTAGAATCCCGTAGGGACATTACCCGAATTTCGGGGCCCCCGGTCCGCCGCTACCACTGTCGTCACCGAGGCCAAACCAAATGGAGCGGGTCATGGAACAGGCCACTTTGAAATTGCGCGTTAACGACGATCGCGGTCCCGTCGAAGGGATTTACGGCGCGGGCGAACACAGCCTGGCGGGCATATTCGCCATGCAGGGCGCCCTGATGCGCGTCGAGCGCAACGTCGAGGTCTACGGCGAGGAAGAGCCGGCCGAATACCTCTACCAGGTAGTGAGCGGCGCCGTGCGCACCTACAAGGTGCTTCAGGATGGCCGCCGGCAGATCGGTGCCTTCCATCTGCCCGGAGATATTTTCGGCCTGGAAGCCGATGAGGTGCACGCCTTCAGCGCGGAGGCGGTCTCTGATTGCACGTTGCGCATCGCGCGTCGTGCCTCGATCATGGCGCTCGCCACCCGCGATGGCGATCTTGCCACCGAGCTGTGGCAGCGCACCGCCGAGGCCTTCCGCCGCGCCCAGGAGCATATGCTTCTTCTCGGCCGCAAGAACGCCGAGGAACGCGTCGCGAGCTTCCTTCTCCGGATGGCGGCACGTACGGCCACCGGCCAGGCAATCGAACTGCCGATGTCGCGCCAGGACATCGCCGATTATCTGGGTCTGACCATCGAGACCGTTTCGCGCACTCTCACGATCCTTGAGAACCGCGCCGCCATTGAACTTCCAAGCTCGCGCCGCATTTTCGTCAGGAGCCGGAGCAGCCTGCAGCAGCTCAACGCCTGAGCGGATCTCCGGCCGCCTGACCGACACCAGCCGGCTGGGAAACGACTGAGGAGGGATAAGCCTATGTTCAGAACAATCATGGTACACGCGGACGGGCTCGACGGCACGACCGTCCGCACACGGCTTGCCGCAACGCTCGCCAGGCGTTTCGATGCATCGCTCATCGGCGTCGCCGCGACCGCGCTGCGGCTGCCCCTTGAGTTGTATGACGCGGCGCTGGGTACGGTTGCCCTCGGGCCGGATTACACCGAGATCGACCGGACCGAAGTCGAGGCGGAGTTTTCGCGCAACAAGACTGCCTTCGACAAGGCAACCGGCAAGGACGGCATCGAAACCCAGTGGCGCGCGATTTTCGCCGACCCCGGCGCCGTGATCACGGCGGCCGCAGCCGCCGCCGACCTCATCGTTCTCGGCAGTGGCGACCACACCCTCTTGGGCAACCTCAATGCGCCCTCCGCTGGCGACATCGTGCTTCACATCGGCCGCCCGATACTGGTCGTTCCCGCCAAATACGCCGGCACTGACGTTGGCAGCTCGATTGTCGTTGCCTGGAAGAACACGCCCGAATCACAGCGCGCCATATCTGACGCCCTGCCCTTCATGAAGCGCGCGACGACCGTCACCGTGCTCAGCGTCAGCGACAAGGACGGCGCCGATGCAACACTCGCCGACGCGGAGGCTTTTCTCGTCCGTCACGGTATCGCCGCCCGGACGGCGACACGGCTTCGCGAAAATTTGTCGGTCGAGGACATGATCCTGGAATTCGCCGCTCAGCAAAAGGCCGACCTGATCGTGGCCGGCGCATACGGCCACACGCGCCTGCGCGAATGGGTCTTTGGCGGCGTGACCCGCACTCTGCTCGACCGCGCGCCAGTGCCTTTCCTGCTCAGTCACTGACGGTACCGAAAAAAAGCCGGCGCGGTTGATCCCGCTCAACGAAGCCAACCGCGCCGCGCTTCACAACAGTGTCACCCCTTGAGATCCGGCCGGCTGGCCGGCAACGCCACCCTATTGCCCCTGGAGGACCACGCTCATGACAACCAAGTCCAAGGAAATTGCCTGGTTTGACGAAGTCGGCCGCGGCGACGTTGCCAAAGTCGGCGGCAAGAACGCATCTCTCGGCGAGATGGTGCGGACGCTTTCAGCCGAAGGCGTGCGCGTGCCGCCCGGCTTTGCCACCACCGCCGACGCCTATTGGCGCTTCGTCGACGAGAATGCGCTGCGCTCCCGCGTCAGCGATCATCTCGCCGCGCTGGCCGCCGGCCGCATATCGCTGGCCGAGGCTGGTCTCGCCATCCGCACCGCCTTCCTGCACGGCGAATGGCCGAGCGACACCGCCACCGCCATCGTCACCGCCTACCAGGAACTGTGCCGCCGCACCGGCCGCAACGAAATCGACGTGGCGGTGCGCTCCAGCGCTACCGCCGAGGATCTGCCGGAGGCGAGCTTCGCCGGCCAGCAGGAGACCTTCCTCAACATCCGTGGCGAGAAGGCCCTGCTCGACGCCTGCCGGCGCTGTTACGCTTCGTTGTTCACCGATCGCGCCATCGCCTACCGCCAGGCGCAGCACTTCGACCACATGAAGGTCGCGCTCTCGATCGGCGTCCAGCAGATGATCCGCTCCGACATCGGCGGCTCCGGCGTCATGTTCTCCATCGATACCGAGACCGGTTTCGATAAGGTCGTCATCATCGACGCCGCCTGGGGGCTCGGTGAAAACGTCGTTCAGGGTGCCGTCGATCCCGACGAGTACGAAGTGTTCAAGCCCCTGCTCGCCGATGGCAAGCTCACGCCGATCATCGAAAAGAAGCTCGGCGCCAAGGCGATCAAGATGATCTACGCCGTCGGCGACAAGCCGACCTACAATGTCCCCACCTCGAAAGCTGAACGCGCCGCGTTCGTTCTGAGCGACAGCGAAATCCTCCAGCTGGCACGCTGGGCCGTCGCCATCGAGAAGCATTACGGCCGCCCGATGGACATGGAGTGGGCGAGAGACGGAGAGACGAGCGACCTGTTCATCGTCCAGGCGAGGCCCGAGACCGTGCAGTCGCGCCGCGACGTCGGCACGTTCAAGTCGTACAGCATCACCAGGAAGGGCAAGCGGCTCACCACCGGCCTCAGTGTCGGCGACGCCGCAGTCGCCGGCCGGATTTGCCTGATCGAGGACGTCAAGGACATCGACAAGTTCGTCGATGGCGCCATCCTCGTCACCCGCATCACCGATCCCGACTGGGTGCCGATCATGAAGCGCGCCACCGCGATCATTACCGATCACGGCGGCCGCACCTCGCATGCGGCAATCGTCAGCCGCGAGCTTGGCCTGCCTGCCATTGTCGGCACCAGCAACGCGACGCACGTCCTCCATGACATGCAGGAGGTCACCGTCTCGTGCGCCGAGGGCGACGAGGGCTTCGTCTACGAGGGCACCGCAGACATCGCCATCAAGGCGCTTGACGTCACCGACATCCCGAAGACATCGACCGCCGTGATGCTGAACCTCGGTAACCCCGGCGCTGCGCTCCGCTGGTGGCGCATCCCCTCGAACGGCGTCGGGCTGGCGCGGATGGAGTTCGTGGTTTCCAACCACATCAAGATCCATCCCATGGCCCTGGTCCGCTTCGACACTCTTAAGGACGAGAAAGCCAAGGCCGAGATCGAGGCGCTGACAGTCGGCTACAAGGACAAGACGCAGTACTTCGTCGACCGGTTGGCGCTGGGCCTCGGGCGCATCGCCGCCGCCGCATATCCCAATCCGGCGATTGTCCGCATGAGCGACTTCAAGACCAACGAATACGCCGGTCTGGTCGGCGGCGCCGAGTTCGAGCCGAAGGAAGAAAACCCGATGATCGGCTTCCGCGGCGCCTCGCGTTACTACTCGCCGCGCTACCGTGAGGGCTTCGCGCTCGAATGCCGTGCGATCAGGCAACTGCGCGAAACCATGGGCTTCCGCAACGTCATTGTCATGATCCCCTTCTGTCGCTCTATCGCCGAGGCCGACAAGGTACTCGCGGTCATGGCCGAGAACGGGCTGAAGCGCGGCGAAGCGGGCTTGCAGGTCTACGTGATGTGCGAGATTCCCTCGAACGTCATTCTGGCGAAGGAATTCGCCAAGCGCTTCGATGGCTTCTCGATCGGATCGAATGACCTGACGCAGCTCACCCTCGGCGTCGACCGTGATTCCGGCGAGCTTGCCGATCTGTTCTCGGAACAGGACGAAGCCGTGGAGTGGATGATCGAGAGCGTGATCACCGCCGCCCACAAGGCCGGGGCCAAGGTCGGCCTTTGCGGCCAGGCGCCGAGCGACCATCCGGAATTCGCCGAGTTCCTGGTGCAGTGCGGCATCGATTCCATGTCGGTCAGCCCCGACAGCTTTATCGCGGTGAAGCAGCACGTCGCCGACGCCGAGAAGCGCCTCCACCGCGCCGCATAGCTCCACCGGACAACGCGAAATTCGCCTCCCGCCTTTGCGGCGGGGGGCGTTTTGCCGTGGCGCCGAGCAGCATCGAGCGGCGGCCGTATGGCCATGGCCGGGCAGACATAATTGCGTAACGCGATCGTGTTCGTTATCAGCGGATACTCCCGGCCCCGCCTGCTCGAACACATCCGATGACCGACGCCAGCGACACGCGCGATACCTCCGACGTTTCCTCCGGGCCGTCGCCACTCGCGGCTGAAACCTCGCCGACCGCCGTCTCGCCCGCCAAGAAGGCCAAAAGGGTTGCGTGCGCCATTTCCGGCAAGGAGCGGCCGCGGCGCGACCTGGTAATGCTCGAGGAACTGCGCCCGAGTCTGCTCGAGCGCATCAAGCTGGACTATCCGGACCTGCCGATGGACGCGCTGATCAGTCGCTCCGTCCTCGCCCGCTATCGCACCGCATACGTCGAGGATCTGCTCAAGGCCGAGCACGGCGAACTCACCGAGCTCGATCGCCAGGTCGCCGAAAGTCTCGCCACCCACGAGACGCTGGCTGAGGACACCGACGAGGAATTCGACGACCAGCGTACGCTCGGCGAGCTGCTGTCCGACCGGCTGGCAAGCTTTGGCGGTAGCTGGACCTTCATCATCTTCTTCGCCGTGGTCCTGGCCGTCTGGATCACCTTCAATCTCACCGTGCCCGCCGCGGTCCGCTTCGATTCCTTCCCGTTCATCCTGCTCAACCTGATCCTGTCGTGCCTGGCGGCCATCCAGGCGCCGGTCATCATGATGAGCCAGAAGCGGCAGGAGGCGAAGGATCGCCTGCGTTCGCAGAACGACTACCAGGTCAACCTCAAGGCCGAGCTCGAAATCCGGCACCTGCACGAAAAGATGGACCACCTCATCTCGCGGCAGTGGCAGCGGCTCGCTGAAATCCAGCAGATGCAGCTCGAGATCATGCACGAGATGGTGAAAGGAACCCGCAAGCCTTAGTCGCCTTGCATTCTGCAGGTCGACTGTGACCGCGAAGCCGAACTGGCGGTTATATCTCCAGCTTGCGGATCTCAGCCCTTCGCCCACTGGGCGGCGGCATCCTTGGCAAAGGCGGAATAGGCGCGCGGCGCGTGGCCAAGCAGTTTGGCTAGACGCTTGATGTCGTCGGTAGTCGCCACCGCACCGTCCGACTGATAGCGGGCGAACATCAGACGCAGGTCGAGCGCGTGCCAGGCGGGCAGCATGGTCTTCGTGCGCTGCTCCATCACGACGAGATCGTCGCCGCCGTAGCGGATCGTGCGGCCGAGGGCTTCGCTCCAGATGGTGGCGATACCTTCGCCGGTCAGGCTGTCCGGACCAACCAACGCATAGGTCTCGCGGCCGAGCGGCGTCGCAGCCTGCGCGCGACGAACCAGCTCGATCGCCGCGGCCTCGCCAATGTCGCGGATATCGACCATCGAGATGCCCTTGGCGCCGATCGGCGACCCATAGACGCCGGCCTTCAGAAGTCCGTCCTTCTGACGAAGATCGTTCTGGATGAAGTAGGCGGGACGCAGCACCGTCGCCGGCAGATCAAGCGCCTCGATCATGTGCTCGACCGTGTACTTGCCCGCAAAATGCGGCACGTCGGCATAGGCATCTCCGCCGAATACCGAGAGATAGACGATGCCTTTGACGCCGGCCTCGCGGGCGACGGTGAGCGTCAGCATGGCCTGCGTCAGTTCATCGGCGACGTTGGGGGCCAGCAGGAACAGAGTGCTGACGCCCTGAAGTGCCGCGCGCACCGAGTCCGGGTCGGCGAGGTCGCCGCGGACCGCCGTGACGCCGGCGGGAAGCTTTGCCGTCTCGGGCGAGCGCGTGAGGGCGCGGACGTCGGTTCTGCGACCTTGCAGATGGGCCAGCACCTGCGCCCCGATGGTGCCCGTGCTGCCTGTAACGAGAATAGCCATGTCGAATTCTCCTGATGATTTGGGCGTGCCGTAGGTCTTAATGAGCAACATAGCCGTTTCATTATTGTTCGACAGATGCCAATATCGAGATGTCGTGTCTCGAATATGGAACACTAGCGATGGATCTCCAGGCGTTATCCGACTTCGACATCGTCGCTGCTCATGGCGGGTTCGGCCGCGCTGCCCGCCTCTCCGGGCGCTCCAAGGCGACGCTGTCGCGGCGGGTCGCCGAACTCGAACAGAATCTCAACGTGCGGCTGATCGAGCGTGGGTCCCAGAGCCTGCGACTGACGGATGAGGGACGGGCGCTGCATGAGCGCACGCGCGGGCTGCTCAGTGAAATCGCCGAAGCCGGAGAAGCGGTCGTCCTGGGCGCATCGACGCCGAAAGGCAGGCTGCGGATCAGTGCGCCGGTCGTCTTCGCGCATGTGGCGCTTCCGCGGATCGGCGCCCGCTTTGCCCTGGCCTATCCGGAGGTTCAGCTCGAAATCGTTGCCGAAGACCGCAAGGTCGATCCGGTTGAAGACGGCTACGATCTGGTTATCCGGATCGATCCGTCGCCGGACGAACGTCTTGTCGGCCGCCGGTTCCTCCACGATGAACGCCTGATCGTGGGGCCGCCCGACATGCCGCGCCCAATTCCCGGAGGAGATGGCGACGAATTGGCGGTGCGCGCCGTTCTGCTCTCCGCGACACAGCCCGGGACCATCTGGCGGATGAAGTCCGGAACGGAGGCCGACATCGTCCTGAGGCCAGACCCGGTTCTGCGTCTCTCGACTTTGATGATGGTCCGCGATGCCGTGCTGGCGGGCGCCGGCGCGGGTCTATTGCCAAAGCTCCTCGTTGCCGACGACATCGAGGCCGGTAGACTTGCCTATTGGGGAACACATGCCGGTCCCGCCGTGGAGATCTGGGCGCTGCAAAGTTCGCGGCGCCTGATCGGCGCGAAGGTGCGCGCTTTCCTGGAGGTGGTCGACAGAGCGTTTCCGGAGAAGCGCTTCGTCGCGTCGCCGATATGAGCGGCAAAGCCAGTGGCACGCTGCGGCGGCGTGATGCCCCCCGCAAGACCTGCGCGGCATACCGCAGCTAAGGCTTCGCGTCCGACACCCGATTCAGTCGTGCGCTTATCGCTACCGACATGGGTGGAGTCAAACGCCGCCGCCCGATCCTCTTCCCGCTGGCGCCCTCGTCCCCGCCAGATCCATGCGCACCGCACAGAGGCCCGGGTTGACCGCGTCGACCGTGACTGCGAAGCCGAGCTTGCGGCACATCTCCAGCATCTGCGTGTTCTCGGAGAGCACCAAGCCCTCCAGCAGCTTCAGCCCCTCGGCGCGGGCATAGGCAAGCAGCTGCTCCATCAGGCTCCAGCCGATGCCCAGGCCCTTGAGATCGCTGCGGACGATCACCGCATACTCGCCGCGCGTATAGTCCGGATCGGCGACGAAGCGTGCCACGCCGAGCAGCGCTCCGGTCTGCGGGTCGATCGCCAGGAACGCCATTTCGCGCGCGTAATCGATCTGGGTCAGCCGCGCGAGAAAGTCGTGCGAGAAGGATTTTCGCGGCGCCAGCATGCGCAGCCTGAGATCGCGGTCTTCGAGCCCAGCCGTAAATTCGCCGTAGAGATGAGCGTCCTCCGGCCGGATCGGCCTCAGCAGCACCTCGCGGCCCGAGATCGTCGTCACCCGCTTCTCCCATGCCTGCGGATAAGGGCGAATGGCCAGCCGTTCGTTCGGCGCCTTGTCGTGGATGCGCTTGGCATCGACCACCACGCGCGCGTCGAGCGCCACCACGCCATCGGCGTCAGCAAGCAGCGGATTGATGTCGAGCGCCGCGATTTCCGGGCAATCGACCACCATCTGCGAAACCCTGACCAGCGTCAGCGCGATGGCATCAATATCGGCGGCAGCGCGGTCGCGATAGCCGCGGAGCAGCTTGGCGATCCGCGTCTGCTCGATCAGGTCGCGGGCGAGCTTGAGATCGAGCGGCGGCAGCGCAATCGCCGTGTCCGCAACCACCTCCACCGCAGTTCCCCCGGCGCCGAACAGCAGGAACGGCCCGAACTGGTTGTCCTCGTTGACGCCGATGATCAGCTCGTGTGCGTCCGGCCGCTCGATCATCGCCTGCACCGTGAATCCATCGACGCGCGCGGTCGGCACCTTCGCCGACAGCCGCTCGGCAATCCCCTGCGCCGCCTTCCTGGCGGCCTCGGCGGTGCGAATGCCGAGCACCACCCCGCCGACGTCCGACTTGTGCGACACGTCCCGCGACAGGAGCTTGACCACGATTGCCTTGGACCGGGTGAGGAGATCGGCAGCGACCTTCTCCACGCCCTCGACGTCAGCCGCAACGCGGGTCTCGACCACCGGAATACCGAACGCGGCGAGCACCGATTTCGCCTCCGGCTCGGTCAGCGTCGTGCGCCCCTCGGCAGCCACTGTGGCAAGGATTTTGCGCGCCGCCGGAGCATCGACCGCAAAATCTGTCGGCATGTCGGGTGGCACCCGCGACAGCGCCCGCTGCGCCTGTCCGTAACCCGTCAGGTAGGTGAGGCTCCGCACCGCCTCGGCGGGCGTGTCGTACGTCGCGATGCCGGCCGCCCGCAGCTTCATCCGCGCCGGTTCCGCGTCGTGCTCGCCGAGCCAGCTGGTGAGAACCGGCTTCGCCAGCGCCCCGCCGCCCGACAGCCGCCTGACCGTGTTCACCACCGCCTCCGCCGAGCCCTCCGCCGAGGCCAGCGCCGTCGGACAGGCCATCACCAGGAGCGCGTCGACGTTGGCGTCGCCGAGCACCGTCTCGATCGCCGCGTCATAGCGTTCCGGACCCGCGTCGCCGATGATGTCGACCGGATTGGCGTGCGACCAGGTCGCCGGCAGCACCGCGTCGAGCTTCGCCAGCGTTTCCGGCGAGAGCGCTGCCATCTCGCCGCCGAAATCCGACAGCCGGTCGACGGCGAGCACGCCGGCACCCCCGCCGTTGGTGACGATGCCGAGCCGGCCGCGCTCGATCGGCTTGAAGCAGGCGAGGGTCTCGGCCGCGTCGAACAATTCTTCCAGGTCGCGCACGCGCAGCAACCCCGCGCGCCGGAACGCCGCATCGATGACGCCGTCGGTACCGGCCAGCGCGCCGGTGTGCGTCGCCGCCGCCTTGGCTGCCGCCGGGCTCCGCCCCGACTTGATCACGATCACCGGCTTCAGCCGCGCCGCCGACCTCGCCGCCGACATGAACTTCCGCGTGTTGATCACCGTCTCGAGGTAGAGCAACACCGCGTTGGTTGAGCCATCGCCGGCCAGCATGTCGAGGAGGTCGGCAACGTCAACGTCGGCCATGTCGCCGAGCGACACCACCGTCGAGAACCCGATTCTGCGGTCGACCGCCCAGTCGAGCACGGCCGAGGCGAGCGCCCCGGATTGTGACAGGAACGCCAGGTGCCCGTCCTCGGGCGCAACGTGCGCGAAGCTCGCGTTCAGCCCGATCGACGGCACGAACAGCCCGAGACAGTTCGGCCCGATGACACGCAGGTTGAAGGGCCGCGCCGCGTCGAGCATCTGCTGGCGCAGGCCATTGTCCCGCGTCAGTCCGGCGGTCAGGACCACCGCGGCGCGGTTGCCCTTGGCGCCGAGTTCGGCGATCAACCCCGGCACGCTCGCCGCTGGCGTGGCGATCACCGCAAGTTCCGGCGCCGCCGGCAAATCGGCGACCGTCTTGAAGCACGGGAGCCCGTAGAGGTTGTCGTAATGCGGGTTGACCGGCCAGATGTCGCCCCGAAAACCGGCGTTGCGGATATTCTCCAGCACCTTGCGGCCGACCGAACCCTCTTTCACCGAGGCGCCGATCACCGCGATCGAGCGGGCGCGGAACGCATATTCGAGATTGCGGATGGTCATCTCTCGGCGCGCCTCTCGACCTTGTGAACGTCGGCCCACTTTAACGTCACCGGCCGGCCTTCATTATGAGTTCGAATTGATGATGGTTTGATGCAGGTCAACATACCTGACGCTTGAGCGGGCAGAAATGCCAGCGGGCCCCTTCTCCGGAGTAACGGGCCCGTGGTACGTCTCGCATCATAGCTCGGACCATGAGGGAGGCCGTCGGTGAGTGATCAAGCGGCGGTTCTGACACGCGACGGGCTCGATGCGCTGATCGCGGCGCTGGCCCGTGCCGGTTACCGCGTTCTCGGCCCGACCCGTCGGGACGAAGCCATCGTCTACGACGATATCGCCGGTGTCGCCGATCTCCCCGAGGGCTGGACCGACGAGCAGGATGGCGGCCGCTATCGCCTCAAGCGCCGCGCCGATGATGCCCTCTTCGGCTATGTCGTCGGCCCGCATTCCTGGAAGCAGTTCCTGCATCCGCCGCGACGCCGGCTGTGGCGTGCCGAACGCACCGGCGAGAACCTCGCCATCCTTCCCGAGCCCCTGCCCGAGACGCGATTCGCCTTCGTCGGCGTGCGCGCCTGCGAGATCGCGGCCATCGCCGTGCAGGATCGCGTCTTCCTCGGCGGCGAATACGCCGATCCGCAGTACCGCGCCCGTCGCGAGAGCGCCTTCATCGTCGCGGTCAACTGCGGCGAGGCCGGCGGCACCTGCTTCTGCGTGTCGATGGATACCGGCCCCCATGTCTCGAAGGGTTACGACCTCGCGCTGACCGAGATCGCAACGGATGGGGAGCGCCGCTACCTGATTGAGACCGGCAGCGACGACGGTCGCGCCATTCTCGCGCTTCTCCCCTCCCGCCTCGCCACCGACGCTGACCGTGCTGCCGCCACCGCCGCCACCGACCACGCCGCGGCCATGATGGGCCGCACGCTGGATACCGCCGGCATCCGCGATCTCCTTCTTTCCAATCTCGAGCATCCGCGCTGGGACGACGTCGCCGAACGCTGCCTGACCTGCGGCAATTGCACGCTGGTCTGCCCGACCTGCTTCTGCACCTCGACCGAAGACTCCAGCGACGTCACCGGCGCCGAAGCCGAGCACACCCAGCGCTGGGATTCCTGCTTCACCGAGGATTTCTCGTTCATCCATGGCGGCAGCGTGCGCGCCTCCGGGCGCGCCCGCTATCGCCAGTGGATGACCCACAAGCTCGCCACCTGGTGGGATCAGTTCGGCTCCTCGGGCTGCGTCGGCTGCGGCCGCTGCATCACCTGGTGCCCGGTCGGCATCGACATTACCGAAGAGGCGCGCGCCATCCGCGAGACCTCGTCGCCGGGAGTGACAACATGATCGAAGGCATGGAGAAGATCGTCGGCGAGCACCGCTTCTTCGCCGATCTCAATACGCCGACGATCGAGCTTATCGCCGGCTGCGCCCGCAATGTCGTTTTTCAGGCCGGCGAATATCTGTTTCACACCGGCGATCCCGCCGACGAGTTCTATCTCATCCGCCACGGCCGTGTCGCGCTGGAGGTCGTCGCCCCTGGCCGCTCCGCTGTCACCTTCCAGACTGTTGGGCCCGACGAACTGGTCGGCGTGTCCTGGCTCCTCCCGCCCTATCGCTGGATGCACGAGACGCGCGCCATCGATACCGTCCGTGCCATTGGCATCGATGCCAAGTGCCTCCGCCGCAAATGCGATGCCGACCACGACCTCGGCTACGACATGATGATGCGCTTCGTGCCGCTTTTGGTCAGCCGTCTGCAGGCAACCCGCATGCAGCTCCTTGACGTCTACGGCAAGCCGGCCTGAACGCGATGGACACCGCCGTCGACCCAATGGTTCCCACGGTCGCCAAGGTTGTCGCGGCGCGGCAGGAGCTCGCCGACGTCTGGACGCTCGATATCGATACCGGGGCCTCGGGGTTCAGCTTCGCCCCCGGCCAGTTCAACATACTCTACGCCTTTGGCGTCGGTGAGGCGGCGATCTCGATCAGCGGCGATCCCGCCCAACCGGAAAAGCTCGTCCACACGATCCGTTCGGTCGGCAAGGTCTCGGATGCCCTCGTCCGGCTGAAGCCCGGCGACCCGGTCGGACTGCGCGGACCCTATGGCGGCGGCTGGCCCATGCAGGCGGCAGCAGGAGCTGACGTTGTCATCATCGCCGGCGGCCTCGGTCTGGCGCCGCTGAGGCCGACTCTCTACCGCCTGCTCGCCGAGCGCGATCGCTACGGCCGGATCATCATCCTGTGTGGCGCGCGCGGCCCATCGGATATTCTCTACCGTGAGGAGCTGTCGAAATGGCGAACCCGCCTCGATGTCGAAGTCGAGGTCACCGTCGACCACGCCGACCAGACCTGGCACGGCAACGTCGGCGTCGTCACCACGCTGATCGGCAGAAGCGCGTTCGATCCGAAGAAGACGGTTGCCATGCTCTGCGGCCCCGAGATCATGATGCACTTCGCCGCCGTCGACCTCGTCAAAGCCGGCGTGCCGCCGGAAGCGATCTACCTGTCCATGGAGCGCAACATGAAGTGCGCCATTGCCCGCTGCGGCCACTGCCAGTTTTCCTCCGATTTCGTCTGTCACGACGGCCCGGTAGCGACGTGGGCCCGCCTCGGCCGGCTGATCCAGCTTCGCGAGATATGATCGATGACAGCGCGCCCCAAACTCGCAGTCTGGAAGTTCTCGTCCTGCGACGGCTGCCAGCTGTCGCTGCTCGATTGCGAGGACGAGCTTCTTGCCGTCGCCGGCTCGGTCGAGATCGCTTACTTCCTTGAGGCTACGCGCAACGAGGTCGCCGGGCCCTACGACCTGTCGCTGGTCGAGGGTTCGGTCACTACCCCCCACGACGTCGAGCGCATTCAGGAGGTGCGCCGGCAGTCGAAGGCGCTGGTCACCATCGGCGCCTGCGCCACTGCCGGCGGCATCCAGGCGCTGCGCAATTTCGCCGACGTCAAGGAATTCACCTCGGTCGTCTACGCCCACCCCGAGTTCATCTCGACGCTCGCCACCTCGACGCCGATCGCCGACCACGTCAAGGTCGATTTCGAACTGCGCGGCTGCCCGATCGACAAGAAGCAGCTGGTCGAGGTGCTCTCCGCCTTTCTCATCGGCCGCAAGCCGGTGACGCCCGCCCACAGCGTCTGCGTCGAATGCAAGCTCAAGGGCAACGTCTGCGTCATGGTCGCCCACGGCACGCTCTGTCTTGGGCCGGTTACCCACGCCGGCTGTGGCGCGCTCTGCCCCAGCCACGATCGCGGCTGCTACGGCTGCTTCGGCCCGATGGAGACGCCGAACGCGGTCGCCCTCAGCCGCCAGATGTCGAAGCTTGGCATGGATGAAGGGGCGCTGAAGCGCGTCTATTCGACCTTCAACGTCAACGCCCCGGAATTCCGCAAGGAAGCCGACCGCCATGGAACGTAGAACCATCAAGGTCGACTATCTCGCCCGCGTCGAGGGCGAAGGCGCGCTCGATGTCGTCATCCGCGAAGGCGAAGTGATCGAGGCGCAGCTCCGCATCTTCGAGCCGCCGCGCTTCTTCGAGGCGTTCCTGCGCGGGCGCATGTTCACGGAAGCGCCCGACATCACCGCGCGCATCTGCGGCATCTGCCCGGTCGCCTACCAGATGAGTGCCGTGCACGCGATGGAGAATGCGCTGGGCATCACGGTCGGCGGCCAGCTTCGCGCGCTTCGCCGCCTGCTCTACTGCGGCGAGTGGATCGAAAGCCACGTGCTCCACATCTACATGCTGCACGCGCCCGACTTCCTCGGCTACGAGGGCGCCATCGAGATGGCCCGCGACCATGCCGATCTCGTCAAGCGCGGGCTCGAGCTGAAGAAGGCAGGCAACAGCCTGATGACGCTGGTCGGCGGCCGCGAGGTCCACCCGGTCAACGTCCGCGTCGGCGGTTTCTACAAGGCACCGCGCAAACGCGATGTTCGCGACGCGATTGCGTATATGAAGCGCGCCCGCGATCTCGCGCTGGACACCGTGAAGTGGACGGCCGGCTTCGATTTTCCCGATCGCACGCGCGATTACGAGTTCGTGTCGCTGAACCACCCCGGCGAATACCCGATGAACGAGGGCCGCATCGTCTCCAACCGCGGCCTCGACATTGCGGTCAACGAATACGACGCGCACTTCGAGGAAAGCCACGTCGCCCATTCGAACGCGCTGCACTCGCACATCAAGGAACGCGGCGCTTATCTGGTCGGCCCGCTGGCGCGCTTCGCTCTCAACTTCGGCAAGCTTTCGCCGCTTGCCCGCGAAGCGGCCCATGATGCCGGCATCGCGCCGATCTGTACAAACCCGTATCAGAGTATCGTCGTGCGCGCGGTCGAGACGCTCTACGCCTGTGACGAAGCGCTGCGCATCATGGAGAATTACGAAGAGCCCGACCGGCCGTTTGTTCCCGCCGAGCCGAAAGCGGCGACCGGCTATGGCGCCACCGAGGCGCCGCGCGGGCTGATCTACCACCGCTATGCGATTGCCGCCAACGGCAAGATCGAGCACGCCCAGATCGTGCCGCCGACCTCGCAGAACCAGCCGAGCATCGAGGAGGATCTGCGCCTTCTCATCAAGGGCTGGCTCGATCTTCCAGACGACGAACTGCGCCATCGCTGCGAGCAGACGGTGCGCAACTACGATCCCTGCATCTCCTGCGCGACTCACTTCCTCGACCTGCGCATCGACCGGGGCTGACGGAAATGGTTGCCACGCGCATCGTCGGGATTGGTCATCTTGACCGCGGCGACGACGCCATTGGCCGGCTGGTCGCGGCCCGGCTGCGGGACACGGCACCGGCCGGGACCGAAATCGTTGAGACCGACGGCGAGGCGGGCAAGCTCATCGACCTGTTCGACGGCGCCGACACCGTCATCATGATCGATGCCTGCCTGTCCGGTGCAAAGCCCGGCACGGTCCAGCGCATCGACGCCGTGGCGACGCCCCTTCCCCGCTGGCTGGGCTCGACCTCCTCGCACGCCATCGGCCTTGCCGAATCCGTCGAACTCGGCCGCATCCTCGGCCGGCTCCCCGGCCGGCTGATCGTCTACGCCGTCGAGGCGGAAAGCTTCACGCTTGGTGCTCCACTGTCTTCTGCCGTCGCCGCAGCGCTCGAGACCCTCCCGGCCGAAGTCGGCGGCGACCTTCTGCCTCGGGTAGCCTGACCATGCACGAACACGCCCTCATGAACGATGTCATGCGCGAGATATTGAAGACCGCCGCAGCCGAAAACGCGCGCACGGTGACCGGCGTCTCGGTCTGGCTGGGCGCTCTCAGCCACATGACGCCACAGCATTTCGCCGAGCACTTCGCCGACGCCGCCGCCGGCAGCATCGCGGCGGGCGCCACGATCACCGCGACGACCTCGACCGACATTCACCATCCCCATGCCGCCGGCGTCATGATCGAGGGCATCGAGGTCGAGCCTGCACCATGAAGCCGACCGGCCCCGAAACCGGCACCGCCCTGACGCGCCAGCGTTTGCGAGTGCGCGGCCGGGTGCAGGGCGTCGGCTTCCGCCCGTTCGTCCATCGCCGCGCCACGGCGCTTCGCCTGTCCGGCTTCGTGCTGAATACGCCCAACGGCGTCCGGATTGAGGTTGAGGGCCCCTCCGATCGCGTCGCGGCATTCCGCGAAGCGCTGGCCCACGAACCGCCGTCTGGTGCCGCGGTCACCAACATCGCGCCACTGACGTTGACACCGCTTGGGTTGGAAACCGGCTTCGAGATTCGCGATAGCGATATTGCGGGATCGCCTTCCAGCCTTGCCGCGATCCCGCCCGATCTCGCCACCTGCCCGGACTGCCTCGCCGAAATCGCCGACTTCTCGTCGCGCCGCTATCGCTATCCCTTTACGACGTGCACCGCCTGTGGCCCGCGCTACACCATCGTCGAGAGCCTGCCCTTCGACCGGGCCCGCACGTCCATGCGGCTCTTTCCGATGTGCGCCGCCTGCCAGTCGGAATACGACGACCCGGACGACCGCCGCTTCCACGCCGAGACCATCGCCTGCGCCGAGTGTGGCCCCCGCCTTTCGTTGTGGGACGAGAACGCCAACACCCTGGCCAGCGGCGACGACGCCCTCCGCCAAACCGCCGACCTGCTCCGCGCCGGCGCCATCGTCGCCGTGAAGGCGCTCGGCGGCTTCCAGCTCATGGTCGATGCCCGCAATGAAGAAGCCGTTCGCCTTTTGCGCGAACGCAAGCATCGTCCGGACAAACCGTTCGCGGTGATGTTTCCCGACATCGCGTCGATCGCCGCCGAAGCCGACGTCGGGCCAGTCGAGCGAGCGCTTCTCGAGGCAAGCGCGCGGCCGATCGTCTTGCTCACGTCATGCCGGGGGGTGCGCACGCTTGCCGTTGCCCCTGCCGTCGCCCATGCCAACGGTCTTTTGGGGGCCATGCTGCCGTCGACGCCGCTCCACCACCTGCTTCTCGCCGAGCTTGGATTCCCGGTCGTCGCGACCAGCGGTAACCTCTCCGGCGAGCCGATTGCCACCGACGAGCGCGAGGCTGCCGCGCGGTTGCGTGGGGTTGCCGACGCCTTTCTCGTGAATGGGCGGCCGGTGCTGCGTCCGGTGGACGACTCGGTCGTCAGGGTCATTGCCGGCCGGCCGACGGTCATCCGGCGCGCGCGCGGCTATACTCCCCTGCCCGTCCCTGCGGACGTGCCCGCCGGCATCCTGGCGCTAGGTGCGCACATGAAGGCGGCGGTTGCCGTGTCGTTAGGCGCGGCCGGCGTGATCCTCAGCCAGCACATCGGCGACCTCGATAGCGCCGAGACCGAGCAGGCCTTTGCGCATGCCGTGGCCGACCTGCGCACATTATCCGGCACCACGGTGCGCACTGTTGCGCATGACCCGCATCCCGACTACGCATCGACGCGCTTGGCGCGCACGCTGAACCTGCCGGTCCTGGCAGTCCAGCACCACGCCGCCCACGTCGCCGCGGTCATCGCCGAGCACAGGCTGGCACTGCCGGTATTAGGCGTGGCATGGGACGGCACCGGCCTTGGCAGCGACGGCACGAACTGGGGCGGCGAGTTCATCCGCGTCACCGACGACGGCTGGCACCGCGTTGCGCACCTCGCGCCTATGCGCCTGCCGGGGGGCGACAAGGCCGCGCGCGAACCCCGGCGCGCCGCCGCCGCCGTCCTCCACGCGACCTTCGGCAGCGGCTGGGCCGAGATGGCCGACCTTGCCGCGGTCGCCGCCTTCACCGCCACCGAGCGCGGCGTCATGACGGCAATGATCGAGAAAGGCATCAACTCTCCGCTCGCCACCAGCGCCGGCCGCCTGTTCGACGCTGTCGCTGCGCTTCTCGGCCTTGTCCAGACGGCGACCTACGAAGGCCATGCCGCCACTGCCCTCGAAGCCATTGCCGACGACGACCAGGCTTCCGGCTATCGTTTCGATCTCCGGCCAACCGATGCCGGCCCGCTCGAACTCGACTGGCGCCCGGCGATCGCTGCGATCGTCGATGACATCCGGGCCGGCGTTCTCGCCGCCCGCATTGCTTCCGCATTCCATACCGGCCTCGCTGAGGCGATTGCCGCAACGGTTGACCGTCTCGGCGACAGGACGGTGGCGCTCGCCGGCGGATGTTTCCAGAACAGGCGTCTGACCGAACACACGATCGCCGCACTGTCTGCCGGCGGCCGCCGTGTATTCTGGCCGGAAGCGGTTCCTGCCAACGACGGCGGCATTGCGCTCGGTCAGGTCTGGTGGGCAGCGCGAACCGTGGGAGGCGCGTGATGTGTCTGGCAATCCCCGGCCTGATCCTGTCGACCGCGGGCGACGACCCGCTGATGCGCACGGCCCGCGTCGATTTTGGTGGCGTCGTCAAGGAGATCAATCTCGCTTACACGCCCGAAGCGCGCATTGGCGATTACGTCCTCGTCCATGTCGGCTTTGCGCTCACCGTGATCGATGCTGCCGAAGCGGAGAAAGTATTCGAGCATCTCGAACGCATCGGCGAGATCGAAGCCGAACTCCGCAGCGAGGCGGCACAATGAAATACCGCGAGGAATATCGCGATCCCGCCGCCGCGCGCCGTTTTGCCGATGCCATCGCCCGGACGGTCACGCGCCCCTGGAACATCATGGAGGTCTGCGGCGGCCAGACGCACGCCATCGTGCGCTACGGCCTCGATCAGCTGCTGCCTCCCGAAGTGACGCTGATCCACGGCCCCGGCTGCCCGGTGTGCGTGACACCCGTCGGCTACATCGACAAGGCGATCGAAATCGCCGGCCGCACCGACTCGATCTTCTGTTCGTTCGGCGACATGCTGCGCGTGCCCGGCAGCGAGACCGATCTGCTCGCCGTCCGCGCACGAGGCGGCGACGTGCGCGTGGTCTACTCGCCGCTCGACGCCGTCGAAATCGCCCGCGCCAATCCCGACCGGGAGGTGGTGTTCTTTGCCGTCGGCTTCGAGACAACCGCACCCGCCAACGCCATGGCGGCATGGCGTGCCAAGCGTGAGGGCCTGACCAATTTCTCGCTGCTGGTTTCGCACGTGCTGGTGCCACCCGCGATGTCCGCGATCCTCGACAGCCCAACCAGCCGCATCAACGGCTTCCTCGCCGCCGGCCATGTCTGCACCGTCATGGGCTATGAGGAATATTTTCCGCTCGCGGCCCGCTACCACGTGCCGATCGTCGTCACCGGCTTCGAGCCGCTCGATATTCTGGAAGGCGTCTATCTCTGCGTGCGCCAGTTGGAAGCCGGCGAGGCCGAGGTGGAAAACCAGTACGCGCGTTCGGTGAAACGCGAGGGCAACCGCCCGGCCCAGGACGTGATGCGCGAGGTCTTTCGCGTGGTGCGCCGGCAGTGGCGGGGGATCGGCGAGATACCCGAAAGCGGGCTCGGCCTCTCCGACGCCTATCGCGCCTTCGACGCAGAGGAGCGTTTCGGCAGCGTGGCCGCGAAGGTCGAGGTGGTCAGCGAGTGCATCAGCGGCGAGGTGCTTCGCGGCAACCGGAAACCCACCGACTGCCCGGCCTTCGGCAAGCGCTGCACACCGGAGCGCCCGCTCGGCGTGACCATGGTTTCCTCGGAAGGCGCCTGCGCCGCCTACTACAAGTACCGCGGCGCCGAGCTGGCGGCAGCGGCGGAGTAGCCATCGGTGCCGGTCGATTTCACGCTCACCTGCCCGGTGCCGCTCGCCGGCGATGAAACCATCAAGGTGGCGCATGGCGGCGGCGGGCGCGCGAGCGAGCGCCTGCTCGACACGATCTTCCGCCCGGTCTTCGACGGCCCGGAGCTGGAAGCCCGGCACGACGGCGCTGCCCTCGACATCGCCGGCCCGGTCGCCTTCACCACCGACGGCTATGTCGTGCGGCCGCTGGAGTTTCCCGGCGGCAACATCGGAACGCTCGCCATCAACGGCACGGTCAACGACCTTGCCATGTGCGGCGCGCGCCCGCGTTTCATCAGCGCCGCGTTCATTCTCGAGGAAGGGCTGGAGACGGCGCTGCTCGCCCGTATCGTCACCGCGATGGGCAACGCCGCCCGCGCCGCCGATGTGCGCATCGTCACCGGCGACCTCAAGGTAGTGGATCGCGGCAAGGCCGACGGCATGTTCATCACCACCTCCGGCGTGGGGACCATCGTCGCCAAAGCGCCGATCGAGCCACGGCGCACTGCCATCGGCGACGCGATCGTGCTCTCCGGCGACATCGGCCGCCACGGCATGGCCGTCATGGCAGCGCGCGAGAATCTTGGTTTCGAAACGGCCATAGAGAGCGACTGCGCACCCCTCGCCGAGCCGGTGCTGGCGCTGATCGCGGCAGGGATCGAAGTGCACTGCCTGCGCGACCTGACGCGCGGCGGTCTTGCCTCCGCGCTGGTGGAGGTCGCCACCACCGCCAAGCTCGCAGCCACTCTCGAGGAAAGCCAGGTTCCCGTTCAGGATAACGTCGCGGCGGCCTGCGAGATACTCGGGCTTGATCCCTTCCAGGTCGCCAACGAAGGCCGATTCGTCGCCTACGTCCCCGAGCGCGACCTCGAGCGCACCCTCGACATCCTGCGCCATCACACCGTCAGCCGCGAGGCCCGGCGGATCGGCACGGTGGTGGCCGGCCGGGCCGGCCGCGTCGCCTGCCGTAACCCGATGGGCGGCAGCCGGGTCATCGACATGCTGAGCGGCGAACAGCTCCCCCGCATCTGCTGAAGCCGACGGAAATGCCTGAAATCGCTGCATTTGCGACAAATCAAGGGTTCGCGGCTTCGGCTGCCCTAGCCTCAGGGTTCGAAATCACGACAGCCGAGGGAAACGCTCCTGTGCAAGCCCGCGACCTCATGAGCCGCGACGTGGTGCGGGTTACGCCAGAGACGCCGCTCCGCGACGTGGCGCGCACCCTGTTGCACCACCAGCTTAGCGCGGTGCCGGTGGTCGACGCCACCGGCGCAGTCGTCGGCATGGTCAGCGAGGGCGACCTCATCGGCCGCAAGAAAACCGAGCGCGAAACGCGCAGCGAGTGGTGGCTGATGAGCCTGGCCGAGGGCGAACCGCTGAACGAGGAGTTCCAGAGCCACATCCAGGGACCGCTCGCCGTCGCCCGCGAGGTCATGTCGAGCCCGGTGATCAGCGTCACCGAAGACACGCCGTTCGACGAAATCGCGGCGCTGATGGCGACGTATCGGATCAAGCGCGTGCCGGTGATCCGCGACGGCCAGATCGTCGGCATCGTGCGCCGCGCCGACCTCTTGCGCAGCGTCGGCGGCGGGCCGGACGCGCCGGTTCCGCGGCCGCCGGAGCCCACGGCCACGGCGACACGGACCGAAACCAGCGAGCAGACCGTAACCGCAGGCGACGGCCACTTTGCCGTCGCCGAGCGCGACGGCGATTTATCCGTCGGCGACTTCAAGCATCTGGTCGCCAACCACAAACTCGACCTCGACCTCGACCGCGCCCGAGAGCGCCGGGCCCGTGCCGAAGCGCGCCGGCACGATGTCGTCCGCATGATCGAGACGCATATTTCGGACAACGGCTGGCACGGACTGCTGCATCGCGCCCGCGAAGCGGCGGAAGCCGGCGAGAAGGAATACCTGCTGCTGCGGTTCCCAAGCCACCTTTGCAGCGACGACGGGCGGGCCATCAACGTGCCCGATCCCGAGTGGCCGACAACGCTGCGTGGCGAGGCTGCCGAGATTTACCTGCGCTGGGAGCGCGAACTGCGGCCGCGCGGTTTCCGGATCGTCGCCCGAGTCATCGATTTTCCAGACGGGATTCCGGGCGACATCGGTCTCTACCTCGTTTGGGGTGAATAACGGGGAAACGCGATCGCAGCGACCATTTGACGACTGGTGGCGAACCCCGGCACCATTCGGCAGCTCGCACACCCGATGGAGCAGTGATGAACAAGATCCTGTCGCTGGCGCTCAACCCGGCAATCGACGTCTCCAGCGACACCAGCACCGTGCTGACCACGCAGAAGGTGCGCACGTTCAATGAAACCTACGATCCCGGCGGCGGCGGCGTAAACGTGGCGCGGGTGGTAAGCGAGCTCGGCGGCGATGTGGAACTCGCCTATCTTGCCGGCGGCGTGACCGGGGACTTTCTGCAGGAGCTGCTGGACCAGCAGAAGATCAGGCACACCCGCATCCACATCGCCGGCAACACGCGCATCAGCTTCACCGTCCACGAGCAGAAGACCGGTCTTGAATATCGCTTCGTCGCCAGCGGCCCCTCGATCAGCCCGATCGAGCAGGAGCGCTGCCTTTCCGAAATTGCACATCACGACTTTTCCTACCTCGTCGCCAGTGGCAGCTTGCCCGCCGGCGTTCCCGACGATTTTTTTGCTGCCGTCGGCGCCATCGCCGCGGCGCGGGGCGCCCGCTTCGTGCTCGACAGCTCGGGGCGCGGGCTCAATGCGGCTTTGACGAAGACGCCGGTATTCCTGATGAAACCCAACCTCGACGAGCTCGAGGATCTGGCGGGCCGCAAGCTCGACCACCCGATGGCGTGCGACTTCGCCAGCGCGCTGATCCGCGACAAGGCGGCCGAAATCATCGCGGTGACGCTCGGCGCCGACGGCGCAATTCTGGCGACCGCGAACGGCGTTCTGTCCCTGCCGGCGATCAAGACGGACGTTCAGTCTGCCGTCGGCGCCGGCGACAGCTTTCTCGGCGCAATGCTTTTCGCCCTGGCCACCGGCTGGCAACCGGAAAAGGCCTTTGTCTTCGGCATGGCCGGGGGTGCTGCGGCGCTGCTCCGCCGCGGTACCAAACTGTGTCGCCGGGCCGACGTCGAACGCCTGTATCATGAAAGGCTGGAAGCGGTCGTTTAGAGCAATTGCAGGAAAAGTGGACACCACTTTTCCGTCCGGAATTGCGGAAAGCAAAGGAATCGAGAGCAATTCGCGATTCGATAAAATCGTGAATTGATCCAGCGAGAAAACGGCGGGCACGGCCTGCCGGTTCGCCCGTCAGCCCCGGGCAAATCACGAAATCTCCTTCAAATTCCCGAAGCGGACCCTAGGTTGGGGTCTTCGGGCGCCGGTTGCGCCCGTTCCTCATTGAACGGAGCGGACGACATGAACAGCTTCAAACCGATACTGATCGCGGTCGCCCTGACGTTGGGCGCCTTCAGCGCCGGCCGGGCACAGGCGGCCGACGGGGTCGTGGTTTCATCGAAGATCGATACCGAGGGCGCCTTGCTCGGCAACATGATCGCCGAAGTGCTCGAGCATGCCAAAATCCCGGTGGTGAACAAGGTCAGCCTTGGTCCCACCAAGATCGTCCGCTCGGCGCTGACGTCGGGCGCGATCGACATTTATCCCGAGTACACCGGTAACGCCGGCTTCTTCTTCGGCGTCGACAGCGACCCGGTCTGGAAGAACGCCGAGGCCGGCTACGAGAAGGCCAAGGCGCTCGACGCCGCCAACAAGATTATCTGGCTTACGCCCGCTCCTGCCAACAACACCTGGGCGATTTCGATACGCAAGGATCTGGCCAGTGCCAACAAGCTCGCCACGCTCGACGACTTCGGCAAGTGGGTAGCCGGCGGCGGCAAGGTGAAGCTCGCCGGCTCGGCGGAATTTGTGGAGAGCCCGGCGGCGCTGCCCGCCTTCCAGACCGCGTACGGCTTCAAGCTCACCGACGATCAGCTCCTCGTACTCTCGGGCGGCGACACCTCCGCCACCGAGAAGGCCGCGGCCGAGCAGACGTCCGGCGTCAATGCGGCGATGGCCTACGGCACCGATGGCCAGCTCGCGGCGCTCGGTCTCGTCGTCATGACCGACACCAAGGGCGTGCAGCCGGTCTACGAACCGGCCCCGACCATCCGCGCCGAGGTCCTGGCGAAATATCCCCAGATCGCGACGCTGCTCGCGCCGGTATTCCAGTCGCTGACACTGGAGACGCTGCAGAAGCTGAATTCCAGGATTGCAGTTGACGGCGAAGATGCGAAAAAGGTGGCTGACGACTACCTGAAGCAGAAGGGCTTCGTCAGCTAAAGCATGACGCTATCGTTGCCAGTCGCGCCGGCTCTGCCGGCGCGGCCGCGGGAGGCGGCCGGACGCTGGGTCGCGCTGACGCTGCTGCTGGCGGCCATCGCAGGTCTCGCCGGCTGCGGCTTCCTTGGCGTTGCGCCCAATCGCATCCTCTCCGCCGCGCCCGTCTATCTCCGGCAGCTGGCTCCCGGCTGGCCGGCGTGGACGATCGCGGGCGGACTTCTCCTCGCCGCGTTGGCCCTGCTACCACCGGCGCTCCCCCGCCACGCCCTGGCGCTGACTGGCTGGACGATCGCGCTCTTTGCCGCGGTGGCCGGCGCAGGTGCCGCGGCCAGCGTCACCATCGCCGCGCTGGCAACCCCCGCGGCCCGGGTTTCGCTCGGTGCCGCGTTCTGGCTGACGGTGCTCTGCGCCGGGCTGGCGATCTCCGAGAACCTGCGCCGGCTGCGCCTGCCGCTCGTCGCCCGGGTCGGGTTCTTCGTCGTGATCATCGCCGGGCTCGCCGCACTGGCCGCCCGCGGCTGGTTCCATGACCTGTCGCTGGTCCGCGAATGGGAGAACCGGCGCGACGCCTACGCGCAGGCATTTTCCGAGCACATCACGCTGGTCGCCGCAGCACTGGTCGTCAGCATAGCGGTCGGTGCCCCGCTCGGCATATTCGCCTCGCGCCGGCCGCGGGTTTCCTCGCGCCTTTTCGATACGCTGAACGTCTTCCAGACCATCCCCTCGATCGCGCTCTTCGGGCTGCTCATCGGCCCGCTCACCGCTCTCGCCGTCGCCCTGCCCCTTCTGCGCGCAGCCGGCATCGGCGGCATCGGCTTTGCGCCGGCGCTGATCGCCCTCGTCCTCTATGCGCTGCTCCCCGTGGCGCGCAGCACCGATGCGGCCGTGCGCAGCGTGCCGGCGTCACTGCTCGAGACGGCCACGGCAATGGGCATGACGCCGTTCGAGGTCCTGCGCCACGTGACGTTGCCGCTGGCGGCGCCGATCCTGCTTGCCGGACTGCGCATCGTCGTCGTCCAGCTCATCGCGCTCACGGTGCTCGCCGCGCTGATCGGCGCCGGCGGCTTCGGCAGCTTCGTCTTCATCGGGCTCGGCCAGACCGCCACCGACCTGATGCTGCTCGGTGCGCTTTCCGCCATCGGTCTGGCACTCGTTGCCGACGCGCTGCTGCGTGTTGCCTCCGCCGCCGCCCTCGCGCGGGTGGCATCGTGATCGACCTCGAGGACGTGACCAAACGCTTCGGCGCCGAGGTTGCCGTCGACGGCGTCTCGCTGGCGCTGGCTGCCGGCGAGTTCTGCGCGCTTCTTGGCCCCTCGGGCGCCGGCAAGTCGACGACGCTGCGCCTCGTCAACCGCATGATCGAGCCGGACGGCGGCCGCATACTGGTCGACGGCATCGACATCGCCGGACAGGATCCGGTACAGCTCAGGCGTCGGCTGGGTTACGTCATCCAGTCGATCGGCCTTCTGCCCCACTGGACCGTCGCCGAAAACGTCGCGACCGTGCCGCGGCTGCTGCGCTGGCCGGCGGCGCGCATTCGCGAGCGGACCGACGAACTGCTGCGGCTGATCGGCCTCGAGCCGTCGGCCTACCGCAGCCGCCGCCCGGGCGAGCTTTCCGGCGGCCAGCAGCAGCGGGTCGGGGTGGCGCGGGCGCTTGCCGCCGATCCGGACGTGCTGCTGATGGACGAGCCTTTCGGCGCGCTTGACCCGGTGACCCGCGGCACGCTGCAGGACGAGATGGCCGCGATCCATGCGGCGACCCGCAAGACCGTCCTCATGGTGACCCACGATGTCGATGAGGCCATGCGCCTGGCGTCGCGCGTGGTGATCATGGAGGGCGGCCGCGTCGTGCAGAACGCAACGCCGCGCGAGGTGCTCTCGGCGCCCGCCAATGCCTTTGTCGAGCAGCTGGTCGGCGGCGAAAGCGCGAGCTTCCGGCTTCTGCGCATCCGCAAGGTGACCGAGCTCGTCACCGCCGCGCCTCCAGGCCCCGGCGCGCCGACGATACCGGCCACGGCCAACCTCGACGCGGCGCTCGCGCGCATGCTCGCCCGCGGCGTCGAGGCGCTGGCGGTGGTGAACGGCGACGGAACGGTCGCGGGCACGTTGAGGCTGTCCGATGTCGTCCGCCACGACTGATCCGCGCGACAGAATTCACCTCGGCGGCGTGGCGACGTCGCTTGCCGTTCTGGTGGCGCTCATCGTCGCGATGCCGCTGACCGCGCCCCTCTTTCACTGGCTGTTTCCCACGCTCGACCGCCCGGTTTACGTCCGCGCGAGCTTTCTCACGCTGACGCTCGACCATCTGGCGCTGGTCGCCGGTGCAAGTGTGCCGATGATCATCGTCGGCATCGCCGGCGGCATCTTCGTCACCCGCCCTGCCGGGCGCGAATTCGCCGGGGTGATCGACACGATTACGGCGGTGGGGCAGACCTTCCCGCCGGCCGCGGTCCTGGCTCTGGCGGTTCCGGTCGTGGGCTATGGCGCGGCGCCGGCGCTGGTTGCGCTGTTCGCGTACGGGATACTCCCGGTGCTCGACAACACGATCGCCGGGCTGCGTTCGATCCCGCCCGCGGCCCTCGACGCCGCCACCGGCATGGGCTTCACCGCCGCCGGCCGCCTGTGGCGCATCGAATTGCCACTGGCCGCTCCGGTGATTGTGGCCGGCATCCGCACCTCGGTGGCGATTGCCATTGGCACGGCGACGATCGGCTCAACGGTCGGCGCGCTCACCCTCGGCTCGCCCATCATCGAGGGCCTGTCCGGGTCGAACACCGCCTACGTGCTGCAGGGAGCACTCCTCGTCGCCGCACTCGCCATTGCGGTCGACCGGCTGTTCGCGGCGCTCGACGGGTGGCTCCGCGCCCGCGCGCAGTAGCCACGCCAATCTCGGCCTCGAGCAGCCTCAGCTCCTGCCGGGCGGAAGACCGCCCAGGAAGCGTTTGAGATAGGGCGAGGGATTGGCTGGGTCGTAACCGACGACGAGATCAATCGTCGGCACCGGCTCGGCCAGCGGCCGCGCGACCACCGCAGCAGGCAGCAGCTGTAAGGCATACTCTGGCAGGATGGTCGTGCCCCCGGTCGAGACGACAAGTGACAGGGCCATGGAAACGTTCTCGGCCTGCACGTCGTCGGCAAACTCGACCTTTGCCGCTTTCGCATAATCGTCGATGACCGCTCGCAGCGCGGGTGCAGTGCGCGTCGGCATGATAAAGCCCGGCGTCGCCAAGTCGCTAGCGCTCACGGTGTGTCTTTCGGCCAGGGCGTGATCAGCAGGCAGCACCGCCACGAGCTTCTCGCGCGCGACCGGACGAAAGCTCAGCCCGGCATTCTTTTCTGCGCGCATGAACGCGGCGTCCAGTCGGCCGCGCTTCAAAGCATCCGACAGTTCGGGAGAAGTCAGGCTGGAGACCAACACCTCGAGGTCTGGAGCGATTTGCCGAAGCACTTGGAGCGCCCGGGCAAGCCAATTGATCTCGTGCCCGGTGAGGAAGCCCAATCCAAAGCTGGGCCGGGCCGGCATGGCCGCTTTACGGGCCGCCGCAACTGCCGCCTCGACCTGCAACAACACCGGCCGAGCGTAGTCCAGGAAGGCACGCCCCGCCGCAGTCAGTTCGACGCCCTTCTGGGTCCGCGTCAGCAGCGCCGCGCCGACTTCGGCTTCGAGGTCACGAATCTGGCGGCTGAGGGACGGCTGTGCCGTATGCAGCCGCCGCTCAGCCGCCAGTGAAAAACTCCCCTCCTCCGCGACCGCCACGAAATAACGCAGGTGCCGGAGCTCCATCTCTATGCCTTTTGAGTATAGCCAGAACCGATAAAGTCTTAGCACAATGGCGAAGCCGCTGCCATATCCGCTCAGTACGCAGGAGCAGACATGCGTGTCAGATATGGAGAGCGGAGATGGAGAAGATCGTAGTCATCACTGGCGCATTGGCCGGAATCGGTCGTGCCGCGGCGCACGCCTTCGCGCGCGAGGGGGCAAGCCTGATTCTTTCGGGCCGCAATGAGGAAGCCGGGCGCGCACTGGCAGCCGAAATCCGGGCAACCGGCGCCAGGGCGGAGTTCGTGCGCGCGGATGTGCGCAGTGACGAGCAAGTCGCCGCGCTCTTTGACCGCGCCGTGAGAGAGTTCGGCCGCGTAGACGTGGTGGTCAACAATGCCGGCACCGAAGGTCAGCCCGGCCGGCTGACCGAACAGACCGCCGAGAGTCTTGCCGCCACCTTTGAGACCAATGTCGCCGGCACGCTGTTCGGCCTGAAGCACGCGTTCCGTGTGATGAATGGGAACGGCGGCGGGGCCGTGGTGAACATTTCATCGACCTACGGTCACCGCGGCGGAGCTGGGGCATCCGTATACGCGGCCAGCAAGCATGCGGTTGAAGGACTGACGAAGTCGGCCGCCCTCGAAGGCGCACCGCTCGGAATCCGCGTCAATGCCGTGGCGCCGGGGCCGGTGGAGACCGCCATGCTGGATCGCTTCGCCGGCAGTCGCCAGCGCGCGCAGCAGATGGTGGCCGCCGTGCCAATCGGGAGGCTTGGCCGACCCGAGGACATTGCCGAAGCCATCTCGTTCCTTGCCTCAGACCGCGCCAGCTTTATCACCGGCCAGATTCTCGGCGTCGACGGCGGCAAGAACGCATAGGAGCCCTGAAATGGAAAGCCTCACGCTTTATCACGCGCCGTCCTCGCCTCATTCGCGGCGCGTGCGCATCTTCCTCGCTGAAAAGCAGTTGGAGATTCCCGCGGTGACCGTGGATCTCGGGAAGCGCCAACAGTTCAGCGATTGGTTCGCAGCCATCAATCCGCGCCTCCAGGTGCCGGTCTTGCGCGTCGGCGACGAAAGCATCACCGAGGTCCCCGCAATCCAACGCTACCTCGAGGAGGTTCAGCCGGACCCGGCGCTGCTTGGCCACCGGCCGCTGGATAAGGCGCGGATCACCATGTGGGATCGGCGCGTCGATCTGGACTTCTTCGCGCCGGCCCTGGAGGGCATCCGCAACGCAATACCCGGTTTGGCCAGCCGCGCCCTTTCGGGACCGTACGACTACGTTCAAATTCCCAATCTTGTGGACCGCAGCCGCAAACGCGTCGAAAACTTCTACACCGACCTCGAAGCGAGGCTTCGGTCGTCGACGTTCATCGCAGGCGAGGAGTTCTCGGTAGCTGACATCACCGCCCTCGTCGCGACCGATCTCGCCACCGGGGGATTGAAAATCCCCATTCCGGAGTCGCACGCGGGGACACGCCGTTGGTACAGCTGCGTCTCGTCGCGGCCAAGCGCCCTCGCCTGAGGTGCAGGCCCAGCGTCTTTGAGGAAGTGGCGCGCCCGGAGAGATTCGAACTCCCGGCCCTCAGATTCGTAGTCTGATGCTCTATCCAGCTGAGCTACGGGCGCGTGGCGTGTTTAGCTACTGAATGCCCCCTCCGAATGCAAGGGTGGGGCGCCAATTCGGTCAGAATGACGGCCGGATTACCCCGCTTTCCCGCGTCTGGGGACAGGCGGCGGCGGGCCGGCAACGGGATTATTCCCGTCCCGGCCGGTCGGGAATGATGATGCGGAACGTCGTTCCCGGCCCGCGCTGATCGGAGAGCTCGATCGAACCGCCGTGGGCGCGCACCAGTTCAGCCGCAATGGCCAGCCCAAGGCCGGTCCCGCCCGCTCGCGTTGTCCCCTGAAACGCGCGGAAAAGATTGGCACGGGCGTTGGCCGGCACGCCGGGACCGGTATCCGCCACTTCGATCGTCACCGCACCGTTCGTGCGCCGTGCGCCGACCGTGAGGCGGCGCACCACCGCCGGCGCCGCGTCGCCATCCAGCGCCTGGACGGCGTTGCGGCAGAGATTGAGCAGAACGCGGAAAAGCTGGTCAGGGTCGGCGTCAATCTCGAGATCGTGCGGCACGCGATTCTCAAAAGCGATGCTGGCATGCCCGACAAGCCCGAGCGAATCGGCGACATCGTCGACCAGCCGGTCGAGGGCGAGCAGCCGCCGCGCCGGCGCTGCCTCGCGCGCCTTGCCATAGGCAAGCACGGCCTGGGTGTAGGCGATGGCGCGGTCGAGCGTAGCGATGAGCTTCGGCGCGAAGCGCTGCACGTTCTCGTCGGGCAGCCCGGCAAGCCGGTCGGAAAAAAGCTGCGCCGCCGCCAGCATGTTGCGCAGGTCGTGATTGATCTTGGAAACGGCGAGCCCGAGGTCGGCAAGATGGCGCTGCTCGCGCAGCGTTCCCTGCAGCGCACCCTGCATGTCGGCGAGATGCTCTTCCGCCACGCCGATCTCGTCGCCCCGTCCGCTGGGTACGATCACGCGGCCGGAATCTTCCGGCTTCTGCGAGAAGGCGACCATGTTTTCGGTGAGCCGGCGCATCGGGCGCACCAGCAGCCGGTTGATCGAGAAGTAGAGGAGGCCGGCGGTGATCGCCGAAATGATCAGCGACAGCCAGATGATGTTGACCGAATAGCGCAGCATCGCATCGCGCAGCGCCCGGTCGCTGATGACGATTTCGAGCGTAGCGCCGGTGCGCGAATTGCCGATCACGCGCAGGATGCGCATGCTGGGGTCGACGAGCGTGGCAAATGCATCGCCGATGTCCGCCGTCGGGTTCATGACCCTGAGATCGACGACGGCATCGACCTCTGGCGGCATCTCGACCGTGGCAATCAGCCGGCTGACGCTGCCGGTGCGGATCGCGATCCCCATCGCGCCGACCGCCTTCAGGAGATCGTCCTGGATATCGCGCGAAACGCTCTGGTCGCCGGATTCGGCAAGCACCAGGCTGGCGGCGTCCGCCATCGTCAGGTGATCCATCAGCCAGCTGATGCGGAAGTTGGCGATGGAGGGAACGTAGATGAGGATTTCGCTGACCGTGACGAACAGCACGGTGAGCGCGAACAGGCGCGACGAAAGCCCGGGACCGCGCGGCACCGAGCGCCCCCCGCCGGTCGCAGCGGGAGCGTCAGGGCCGGATTTGGAGTGGCCGGATTTGGAGGAGACTGCGCCGACGGTCTGGTCGTTCATATGACGCTCAGCCGAGCTTCCCAAGGAAGCGGATGATGCTCCGGACGGCGGCGGCCGTCAAACTGGCGCCTTCGCTGCCCGGATCGAGGCCGGCCACCGCAGCGCTTGCGCCCGAACGGGTCGGGAAAGCCGCCACCATGGCTCCGACCGCCGACAGGGTCAGGCGGTTTGCCACTGCCAGCGACCAGGGCGCGATGAGTTCGGCCGCCCCGCGCCCGACGATGCCGGCGCCGAGCACCCGCCCCCCGCGGGTGGCAACGACCTTGAGCAGCCCCGCCGAACTCCGCTCGATGCGCGCCCGCGCGTTCTCGCCGAACGGGTACCGCATAACCCGCACCTCTCCGTAGCGGGCGCGGGCGGCAGCTTCGCCGAGGCCGACCGCAGCGAGCCCCGGATCGGTCATGACCGCGCGCGGTGCCAGCCAGTCGCCGCCCCGGCGCGGCACCCGGTAGAGGATCGACCGCACGACCGCCTCAGCCTGCAGCTCCGCGCGCGCCACCGAGGGCGTGCCGGCAACGGCATCGCCGATGGCAAACACCCGGCGGTTCGAGGTGCGCAGATTGCCATCGACGCGAATGAACGCGCCGTCGCTGACGATGCCCGCCGCGGCCAGCCCAAGGCCGGACGCAGCAGCGACGCGGCCGGTCGCGACCAGGAGATGCGAACCATCGACCACGATCTCGGCGCCATCGGCTTCGGCATCGGCGGGATCGGTGAGCATGATGCGCACGCCGTTGCGCCGCCGCGAGATCTGGTGAACGGTGACCCCGGCGCGCACGCGAATTCCCTCGGCGCGCAGTCGTTCGATCACCACCGCCGCGAGTTCCGGGTCCTCGTCGGCCAGCGCCGCGCCCGGCGCCACGATCGTCGCATCGATGCCGAGGCGCGTGTAGGCCTGTGCCAGTTCCAGCGCATAACGGCCGGCGCCGAGCACGATCAGGTGGGAGGGCCGGCGGTCGAGCTGGAAGGCGTCCGCGTAGGTCATGGCCTCCACGCCGTCCAGCCCGGGCAGCGATGGCGGCACCCATCGCGCCCCGACGGCAACGATGAAGCGGCGGGCCCGGATGACCTGCCCGCCGACTTTTACGGTTGCGGCATCGGCGAAAACCGCCTCGCCCGAGATGACCCGTATCCCCTGGATGGCGAGCCTTTCCGGCGTGATGGTGCGCGCGACCTCGGCGGTAGCGGCCACGACGTGATCCCGGACGCGGCTGAGGTTGACCTGAAGCGGCGCCCCGCTCACCCCGAGGACAGGGCCGATGCGCAGCGCCTCGTATAAGTCGGCCGCCGCGGCCAGCGCCTTCGACGGAACCGTGGCGGTCAGCGTGCTCCCGCCGAGGGCAGATTTCTCGACGAGAACCACGGAAACCCCGGCCGCGGCGGCGCTGGCGGCCGCAGCCAATCCGGCCGGACCGCCGCCAATGACACAGATATCGGGGTTAAAATCTTCGGCCATGGTCGCTTCTGGTCGCCCAACAGATTGGCAATGCAGGCCACCGGGGTGGCCTGGCCCGCATTTTGCGCTGCGTTGACTCGATTCGGCTCCATCCTTATAAGCCCGACGCATTCGAGCCGCGCGGAGAAGACGAGATGAAACGGACGTATCAACCGAGCAAGCTCGTGCGCAAGCGGCGGCATGGGTTTCGCGCCAGGATGGCAACGACCGGCGGTCGTAAGGTCATTAACGGCAGGCGTGCCCGCGGCCGCAAGAAGCTCACGGCTTGACGCATGAGCCGGCGAGGCCGGCAATTTCGATGGAAAGCCTGAAACGACGCGCTGCCTTCAAGGCCGTTGCGGCCGGACGACGCATCGCGCGTTCAGGCTTTGTCTTGCAGGCACTGACGCGGCAGGCTGAGGGCGACAACATGCAGCCTCGCTTCGGCTTCACCGTGACCAGAAAGGTTGGTAACGCGGTGGTTCGCAACCGCATCCGGCGCCGTTTGAGGGAAGCCGTCAAACGTGCCGCCGGGCATGCCGCGAAGGCCACGGACTATGTCATCGTCGCCCGTCACACTGCGCTGACCCTTCAATTCGAGCGTCTGGTCACCGATCTATCGAGCGGGTTCGAACTCCTGGCACGCCAGGACACAAAGTGAAACGCGGGCGCATGGGTCCGACTGATGCCAGATAACCGCAATTTCCTCATTGCCATCGCGCTGTCCCTGATCGTTCTGTTCGGCTGGCAGTTCTTCATCGCCGGTCCGCAGCAACAGAAGGTCCAGCAGCAACAGCAGCTCGCGGATCAGCAGGCGGCCGAGAATTCAAAGGCACCGGACTCGACCGCGACCGCCACGCCGGCCGGCGGCAATGCGCCCGTCGGAACCGCCGGCGCCCCAGCCCTCACCCGCGAAGCCGCGCTGGCTGAAACCCCGCGCGTGCCGATCGCCACCGACTCGGTGACCGGCTCGATCAATCTGGTCGGCGCCCGCATCGACGACCTGCGGCTGAACGACTATCACGAGACCGTCGACGGAAAGAGCCCGACCATCGCCCTGCTGACGCCGAGTGGCGCGCCGGACGCCTACTTCGCCGAGTTCGGCTGGGTTGGCGGCAGCGAGGCAGGCCCCCTGCCCGGCCCGGAGACCAAATGGACCGCCCCGGCCGGCGCCACGTTGACGCAGACCTCACCGGTCACCCTCACCTACGACAACGGCGCCGGTCTCGTCTTCACGCGCACGATCGCCGTCGACGACAAGTACATGTTCACCGTCGCCGATACCGTGAAGAATACCGGCACCGCCAGCGCCAGCCTCACCCCGTACGGGCGCGTTACGCACTTCGGGACGCCGGCCAACGGCACCTACGTTCTGCACCTCGGCCTGATCGGTGTGGTCGGCGACCAGCACCTCAAGCAGGAAAGCTACAAGTCGCTGGACAGCGACAAGCTCGTCACCTTCGACAAGGCAAGCAGCGGCTGGTTCGGCATCAACGACAAGTACTGGGCGACCGCCCTCATTCCCGAGCCGGGCAAGGACTTCATTGCCAAGTTCGAGCGCATCGAGACGCCCGGCGGATATCAGGCCGACTACACCGGCGACACCGTTTCGCTGGCGCCGGGAGCGAGCGCATCGATGAGCAGCCGCCTGTTCACCGGCGCCAAGCAGGTTGCCGTCGTCAATGGCTACCGCGACGCTGCCGTGGGCGGCATCCCGCACTTCGACCTGCTCATCGACTGGGGCGAGTGGCTGTGGATCATCACCAAGCCGATGTTCGCGGTTCTCGACTTCTTCTACCGCCTGTTCGGCAACTTCGGCCTGGCGATCCTGGCCGTGACGGTCTGCGTCAAGGCGCTGTTCTTCCCGCTCGCCAACCAGTCATACAAGTCGATGAGCGCCATGAAGCGCGTGCAGCCGCAGATGGCGGCGCTGCGCGAACAGTACGGCGACGACAAGGCCAAGCAGCAGCAGGCGCTGATGGAGCTCTACAAGAAGGAGAAGATCAATCCGCTCGCCGGCTGCTGGCCGGTGGCGATCCAGATTCCGGTCTTCTTTTCGCTCTACAAGGTCCTCTACGTCACCAGCGAAATGCGCCATGCGCCGTTTTTCGGCTGGATTCACGACCTCTCGGCACCCGACCCGACCACCGTTTTCAATCTCTTCGGCCTGCTCCCCTTCGATCCTGGCCAGGTGCCGGTGATCGGCCACTTCCTGCTGCTCGGCGCCTGGCCGATCATCATGGGCATGACCATGTTCGTTCAGATGCGGCTCAATCCGACGCCGCCCGATCCGGCTCAGGCAGCGATCTTCACCTGGATGCCGCTGATCTTCACCTTCATGCTCGCCTCGTTTCCCGCCGGTCTGGTCATCTACTGGGCGTGGAACAACACGCTGTCGGTGACCCAGCAGTACTTCATCATGCGCCGGCAGGGCGCCGACGTGGACCTCTGGGGGAACATCGTTTCCTCGCTCGGGCTTAGACCGGCGAAACCAGCGACGGCGCCGGCAATCGCAGTCCAGCCCGCCGCCAACGACGACAAGAAGGTCAAGGCCAAGACCGGCAAGGCCAAGCGCTGAAACGGAACCTCGCCAGCGGGACGAGGCTGATGGATGAAGCCCACGACGAAGGGGAAGACCGCGCGTGGCTGGACCGCGGCCGCGTGCTTTTTGCGCGACCATGGCGGCACGTCTTCGGGGCTCCCAATACCGCCGCGCTAAGGCCCGCGAACGAGCTCGAGGTGGCATTTGCCGGCCGCTCCAACGTCGGCAAGTCGTCGCTGATCAACGCCCTCACCGGCCGCAACGGGCTTGCCCGGACCTCGAACACGCCGGGGCGCACCCGCGAACTGAACTTCTTCAGCGCCGACGCCGGCCTCACCATCGTCGACATGCCGGGCTACGGATACGCCAGGGCGCCGAAGAGCGAGGTCGCGGCCTGGACAAACCTGGCGTTCGACTACATGCGCGGCCGGGCAAAGCTGCGCCGCGTTTACGTTCTGGTCGATGCGCGGCACGGACTGAAGGACAATGACGTTGAGGCGCTGAAACTGATCGATCAGGCGGCGGTCTCCTACCAGGTGGTGCTGACCAAGACCGACAAGCTCAAGCCGACCGAGATTGCCAAGATGATCGACGAGACGGCGGCCGCCATTGCCAAGCACGCGGCGGCCCACCCGGTCATCCTCGCCACCTCATCGGATAAGGGCTTCGGCATCGACGTTCTGCGTGCCGAAATCGCCGAGTTGCTGTAGCGGAACGGCCGGTTTGTGGGTGTCGTGCAAACCCGCTATAGAGCGCCCGCCGTCATCTTGAGTCCGAGACGCCGTCATGACCGACAAAGCCACTCTTGAAGCGAACGCGGCCGTGGAGGCCGCCCGGCTGATATCGGCAGCCCTCCCCTACATGCTCGCCTACGATCAGAAGATCGTCGTGGTCAAATACGGCGGCCATGCCATGGGCGATCCCGAACTGGCGAAGGCCTTTGCCCGCGATATCACCCTGATCGAAACCGCCGGTGCCCGCCCGGTCGTGGTCCATGGCGGCGGGCCCCAGATCGGCCGCATGCTCGACCAGCTCGGCATCAAGTCGGAGTTCCGCGGCGGCCTGCGGGTAACCGACAAGGCGACCGTCGAGGTGGTCGAGATGGTGCTCGCCGGCTCGATCAACAAAGAGATCGTCATGGCCATCAACGCCGAGGGCGGCAAGGCCGTCGGCCTCTCCGGCAAGGACGGCAACATGGTGTTTGCCGAAAAGGTGACCCGCACCGAGAAGGATCCGGATTCGAACATCGAGAAAGAGGTCGATCTCGGCTTCGTCGGCGAACCCAAGCGCGTGAGCCGCGCCGTGATCGACATGGTGCTCGGCGCCGGACTGATCCCGGTCATCGCGCCGGTCGCGCCCGGCGACGACGGCAACACCTACAACGTCAACGCCGACACTTTCGCCGGCGCCATCGCCGGCCGCCTTGGCGCTGCGCGCCTCCTGTTCCTGACCGATGTGCCGGGCGTGCTCGACAAGAGCGGCGCGCTGATCAAGCAGCTCACCGTCAGGGAAGCGCGCGCCCTGATCAAGGACGGCACGATTTCCGGCGGCATGATCCCGAAGGTCGAAACCTGCATCGACGCCATTCGCCAGGGCGTGGAGGGCGTCGTCATCCTGAACGGCAAGGTCCCGCACGCCGTGCTGCTCGAGCTGTTCACCGACCACGGCGCCGGTACGCTGATCAAGCCATGACCGGCGCTGCAGCCGCCGCTCCCGCCGGCGATCTGGCGAAGTTCAATGGCGTCAACGCCTGGATCTTCGACCTCGACAACACGCTCTACCCGCGCAGCACCAATCTCTTCCAGCAGGTCGACCGGCGCATCCATGATTACGTCGCCAATCTGCTCAACCTGTCGCGCGAGGACGCCCGGGTTATCCAGAAGGATTATTACCAGCGCTACGGCACGACGCTGCGCGGGCTGATGCAGGAACACCGGATCGACCCCGACGAGTTCCTGGCCTACGTCCATGACATCGACCATTCGGTCGTCAAGCCGGACCCGAGGCTTGCGGCAGCCATCGCAAAGCTGCCCGGCCGCAGGTTCATCCTCACCAACGGATCGCGCGCTCACGCCGAGAAGGTCGCCGGGCGGCTCGGCATCACCTCGCACTTCGAAGAGATCTTCGACATCGTCAGTTCGGACCTTTTGCCAAAGCCGGCGGCAGCGACCTACGACAAGTTCCTCGCCACGACGGGCGTCACCCCTGAGCACGCGGCGATGTTCGAGGACCTGTCGCGCAATCTCGCCGTACCCGCCGCCCTCGGCATGGCGACCGTCCTCATCGTGCCCCCGGAAGCCGCAGAAGCCCTCGGCGAGGCCTGGGAACGGGAGGGCCGCGAGGCCGCCCACGTCGACTTCGTGACCGACGATCTTCCGGCATTTCTCGAACAGGTTCTGGCCGCGATCGCCAGGTAGCGCGCCCGCGGAAAACCCGGTATTGCCAGCTTTCGCGACAGGAACAGAGAGCCGAGTTATGACCGACCGTTCGGCATTGGAAGCGACCATCGAGAAGGCCTGGCAGGAGCGCGACGCGATCGACGCTGCCCACGTCGGCCCCGTCCGCGACGCCGTCGATGAGGTGCTGGTAATGCTCGACCGCGGCGAACTGCGCGTCGCCGAGAAGATTGACGGCGAATGGCAGGTTCACCAGTGGGCCAAGAAGGCGGTGCTCCTGTCGTTCCGCCTGAACCCGATGACGCTGGTCGAAGGTGGCCCCGGCGGTGCCACGTGGTGGGACAAGGTGCCCTCGAAGTTCACGGGCTGGAGCGATGTCGATTTCGGCAAGGCCGGCTTCCGCGCGGTTCCGGGCGCGATCGTGCGCCGCTCCGCGTTCGTGGCGCCGGGCGTGGTTCTGATGCCCTCGTTCGTGAACCTCGGCGCCTACGTCGATCGCGGCACCATGGTGGATACCTGGGCAACGGTCGGCAGCTGCGCCCAGATCGGCAAGAACGTGCACCTCTCCGGCGGCGTCGGCATCGGCGGCGTGCTTGAGCCCCTGCAGGCAAGCCCGACCATCATCGAGGACAACTGCTTCATCGGCGCGCGCGCCGAAGTGGTCGAGGGCGTCATCGTTGGTGAAGGCTCGGTCATCTCGATGGGCGTCTTCATCGGCCAGTCGACCAAGATCGTCGACCGCGAGACGGGCCAGGTCCACATGGGCAGGGTACCGCCCTATTCGGTCGTCGTTTCGGGCAACTTGCCGGGCAAGCCCCTGCCGAACGGCGCGGCCGGTCCTTCGCTCTATTGCGCCGTGATCGTCAAGAAAGTCGACGCGCAGACCCGCTCGAAGACCAGCGTGAACGAACTGCTGCGCGACTGAGCCCAATTGCAACTGGACGTTACGTCCTGCTACCTTTCGGTGAGATGAGTCGACTGAGAGGTCGATCTCGCATCAGGGGGATGGCATGGGATTTGGCGAAGCAATTCAGTCTGGCTTCCGAAACTACGTGGGATTCAGCGGCCGGGCGGCGCGTTCGGAATATTGGTACTGGGTGCTCTTTGCCGTGCTGCTCGCTATCGTCGGCAGAATCATCGACTACGCTGTCGGCTTCCACGCGGGCGCGGGTATCTTCAGCGCGATCGTCGGGCTGGCCGTGATCCTTCCCGACCTCGCCGTCGGCGTCCGCCGCCTGCACGATCGCGACAAGTCGGGATGGTTCCTGCTTCTCTGCCTGATACCGCTCATCGGCAGCATCATCCTGCTGGTCTGGTTCTGCCAGCGCGGAACGAGCGGAGCCAACCGTTTCGGCCCTGATCCGCTGGCCGGTCGCATGAGGATGGCCTGATCGCCACTGGCAACCGCCAGCGGAAATAACAGGGTGGCCGACGGGCGATTGCGCGTGGCGGCAAGGGTCGCTAAACCCGGCGGCCTCACGTCAGTCGCACCCTGGCCCTCACGATGTCGGACGCCGCCACCCACCTGCGCTCGCTGATCGCCTGCCGGTCGGTCACGCCGGCTGACGCGGGTACGCAGGATTATCTTGCGAGCACTCTAGCCGCGGCGGGCTTCAGGATCGAGCGCCTGACCTTCTCGGAAGCGGGCACCCCCGACGTCGGGAACCTGTTCGCCACGTTCGGCTCGGGCAGTCCGCATCTCGTCTTCGGCGGCCACACCGACGTGGTGCCGCCCGGCGACGAGGCGCGCTGGCGCCACGCCCCGTTTGCGGCCGAAATGGCCGACGGCGCGATCTGGGGCCGCGGCGCCGTCGACATGAAGGGCGGCATCGCCGCATTTGTGGCGGCCGCGCTGGCGTGGACGGCATCCGGCCAGCGCACCGGTACCCTGTCGCTCGCCATCACCGGCGACGAGGAAGGCCCCGGCATCAACGGCACGCCCAAACTGCTGGAATGGACGAAGAACGCCGGTCATCGCTTTGACGCCGCGCTGGTCGGTGAACCGACCTCGCAGAGGCGCCTTGGCGACACCATCAAGGTTGGCCGCCGCGGTTCGCTCTCCGGCACCATCATCGTGACCGGTCGGCAGGGACATGTCGCCTATCCGCATCTTGCCGATAACCCCGTCCCCGAACTCATGCGCATTCTGCAGCGGTTGGAAGCGCTGGAGATCGATGACGGCAGCCCCGACTTTCAACCCTCCAACCTCGAAATCACCGGCCTCGCCACCGACAACAGCGCCTTCAACGTCATCCCCGGCGAGGCATCGGCGCGGTTCAACATCCGCTTCAACGACCGCTGGACGCCGATGTCGCTGAACGCCTTGCTGCGCAGTGAGATCGGCAACGTCGCCGAGCGCGACCTAGAAGTCGTTTACGAGCCCAACCCCAGCCAGGCCTTCCTGACGGCGCCTGGCCCGCTGCTCAACACCCTGCGCAGTGCGATCAGGACGGTGACCGGGATCGATGCCGAGAGCTCGACCGGTGGCGGCACGTCCGACGCCCGCTATTTTCGGGAATATTGCCCGGTCGTCGAGTTCGGCCCGGTCGGCGACACCATGCACCAGACCGACGAGCGCATCCCGCTCGCCGACCTCGATACGCTGACCGCGATCTACCGCGAATTTCTGGACCGTTTCTTCGGGCAGGCGCGGTGATCGGCCGCCCCGAGACCGAACGCGCGCTCTTCGGCGCCTGGCGCCTTTTCCTCAACCAGCCGGACGCGCTGCGCGCCTTCGACACCAGCATCGACGGCTTCTGGCGCTCGTTCCAGGCGATCGTCCTCGTCGCCCCGCTCTACGCGGTCGCGGCCCTTGCCGACCGCGTCGCGGTGATCGGCAGCGTCACCGACGGCACATTCAGCGAGGGCGTGTTCTGGTCGGCCAAGATCGCCAGCCTCTGCATCGACTGGGTCGCCTTCCCGATCCTGCTCGCGGGGCTTGCCGGTTTCCTGCACATCGGCCGCGGCTATATCCCGTTCATCGCCGTTCGCAACTGGGCAAGCGTGCTGATGACGCTGCCTTTCGCGGCGATCGCGGTGTTGCAGCTTCTCGGCGTCGGCGAAGATCTCCTGCTGCTGCCGTCGCTGGTCGCTCTGGTGTTTTCTCTGCGGCTCGATTTCGTCATCGTGCGGCGCACGCTCGCCGTTCCGGTCGATGTCGCCGTGGCGCTCGTCCTCCTCGACTGGCTGGTCAGCATCGCCATCGTGCTGGCGATGAATCACCTCACCGGCTACCCGATGACGAGTTGATCAGTACTCGACCGCGACCAGATAGAGCCCCTCGGCGGGAGCGACCGGACCGGATCGCGCGCGGTCCCGCGCCGCAAGCGCTTCGCCCACGGCCGCAACCGGCCAGCCGCCTTCGCCGACACGTTTGATCGTGCCGACCATCGAGCGCACCTGATTGTGCAGGAAGGAGCGGGCGATGGCGCGCACGATCACTTCCTCGCCTTCCCGCGAAACATCCAGCCGGTCGAGCGTCTTGACCGGCGATTTGGCCTGGCACTGCGACGAGCGGAAGGTGGTGAAGTCGTGTTTGCCGACAAGCGCCTGCGCCGCTTCGTGCATCGCCACGACATCCAGCGCCTGCGACACCCACCATACGCGCCCGCGGTCGAGCGCCGGCGGCGCGCGGCGCTGCAGGATGCGATAGAGATAGTGCCGCCTGATCGCGGAAAAGCGCGCGTCGAAATCGTCGCCGACGGCCTCGGCGGAAATCACCGATATGGGATGCGGTCTGACATTGGCGTTGACGGCGTCGCGCACGACATCGGGTGTGCGTTCGCGCGCAAGATCGATGTGCGCCACCTGGCCCAGCGCATGCACGCCGGCATCGGTGCGGCCCGCACCCTTGACCACGACCGTCTCTCCCGAGAACGCTGTGATCGCCTGCTCCAGAGCCTGCTGCACGGAGATGCCATTCTCCTGGCGCTGCCAGCCAACGAACGGGCCGCCGTCGTACTCGATGGTCAGCTTGTAGCGCGGCATGTCAGGCCAGCCGGGCGAGCGGCGCCCGCAATCCGCGCATGAATTCCGCCGCCGTCACCGGCTGCCGGCCGGCGCGCTGCACCTGAAGCAGCCGAACCGCGCCTGAGCCGCAGGCGACGGTGAGTTCCGCGTCGAGCACCGCCCCCGCTTCGCCCGCGCCGTCCACGCGCATCGAGTGAAGTGCCCGGACGCGCTCCGGCCCCTTGCCGAGATCGACCTCGAACCAGGCGCCCGGATCGGGCGACAACCCCCGGATGTAGTTGTGCACCTCCCCGGACGGCCGCCGCCAGTCGATGCGGGTCTCGCCCTTGTCGAGCTTGGCCGCGTAGGTGACGCCCTCCTCGGCCTGCGGCACGAATGACAGCGCCCCGCGCGAGAGCGCCGCCAGCGCCCGCACCATGAGGTCGGCGCCAAGTCGCGCCAGCCGCTCGCCGAGTTCGCCGGCCGTGGCGTCGGGACCGATCGGGCAGCGCTCGCTCATCGCGATCGGTCCGGTGTCGAGACCGGCTTCCATCCGCATGACCATGACGCCGGTTTCGGCGTCACCGGCCATGATTGCTCTGGCGATCGGCGCCGCGCCCCGCCAGCGTGGCAGCAGCGACGCGTGCAGGTTGAGGCAACCGTTGGCGGGGGCATCGAGGAAAGCGCGCGGCAAAATCTGCCCGTAGGCGACAACGACGCCAACCTCGACGTCGTAGGCCGCAAAGCGCTCCGCCTCGCCTTCGGCCCTGAGGCGTTCCGGCGTGAACACCGGCAGGCCGAATTCCATCGCCATCTCGTGGACAGGAGAGCGTCGCTCAGCCATTCCCCGCCCGGCGGCCCGTGGCGGCTGGGTGTAGACCGCGACCACGTCGTGAGCCTGCCCGACGATCTCGCTCAGTGTGGGAACGGCGAATGCCGGGGTGCCGAAGAAACCTATGCGCATGGCTGCGGCATAGACACCGGACAGCGCCGGGGCAAGGGCCAGGAATCAAACGAGGCGCGCTGGGGGTAACAACCCCGGCACGCCCCGCTCAAAAGCCTGCGGTTCGATCAGTAGCGGCAGCGCGCGTTGTACAGGCGGCCGCTCGGCGACCGGTATGTGCACCAGCCGTTGTGCATATCCTTCACCACCACGGCGGTGGCAACGCCACCGATCGCGGCGCCGATGAGCGCGCCGCCCAACGAATGCGTGGTGGCTCCGCCGATGGCAGCGCCGACGCCGGCGCCCGTGGCGATATTTTCCCCGGTCGTGCAACCAGCCAGCCCGACAAGCGAAGCAACAGTCAAAGCAACAATCGCCTTATGTGTCATGTCCGTCTCCCTATTTCGTGCAGGCAAAACGCGCCAGTGGCTTAAAAGTTCCCGCCACCGACCGCAGCCTTCCAGCCTCGGTCCAGAAGCATGAGAGCGGAATTGCGGCAGAAACCGGGAGCGGCTCTGTGACCGGCGTTACAGCGCCGGCCGTGGGCTGACCCGCGTCTGCTTTGTGAACTTCTTGATAACCATGTCGCGCTTCAGCTTCGACAGGTGATCGATGAACAGCGTGCCGTCGAGATGGTCGATTTCGTGCTGCAGGCAGATCGCGAGAATGCCTTCCGCCTCAAGCTCCTGCCGCTTGCCCTCACGATCGAGATAGGTCACGCGCACCTTCGCCGGCCGTTCGACTTCGGCGAAGTATTCCGGGATCGAGAGGCAGCCCTCTTCCGCCGCCGCCCGCTCGTCCGACGACCAGACGATCTCCGGATTGATGAGGAAAAGCGGCGCGGCAGGCGCGTCTTTGTCCTCCCGTTGCGACACGTCGATGGTGACGACGCGCCGCGGAATGGCGACCTGAACCGCCGCCAGGCCAATGCCCGGCGCCGCGTACATGGTCTCCAGCATCTGATCCAGGAAGCCACGAAGCTCGTCGTCGATCCGTTCGACCGGAAGACTACGGCTGCGCAGCAGCGAATCGGGCAGGGTGATAATGTCGAGTTTTCTCACGCCCCTCAGATATGAAACGGCTGGCGGAGGGTCAATCGGGGACATGCGCGCGGCGGAGTTGCGAAAAATGAAGAAATCGCGCCCCAAGGCGCCGGGCCGGAGCCTTCGCCGCAACCCCCTCGCCCGTGCTCTGGCCTCACCCAAATTCCGTCCCCGGGTGGTGAAGAAGCCGAGCGAATATCGCCGGCGGCCGAAACACCTTCGCCCGACTGACGATGAAACCTTCGCCCGACTGACGATGAAACCTGACGTTCCCTGTTTGTACCAACCCGGAAATGCGGGTATGGTGGGGCCATGAGCGAAGCGATTCTGGCTGCCGCCTTGGGCATTCTCACGGTTTTTCTGGTTCTCGCCGCGGTTGCGTGGTGGCGTTCGAACGCGCGCCTCGGCGAACTTTCGACAGCCCTTGCCGGCGGCGCCGAAGGCAAGGACGAGCTGGCGCGACACATCGACAAGCTCATAGAGGCCCAAAGCAAGATTAACGGCAAGGTTGAAAGCCTGGCGTCCCATGTCGACCGCTTCGGCCAGAACATCGGCCAGTCGATGACCGACACGAGCAAGAACACCAACGACAGTCTGGCCAAACTCGGCGAGCGGCTGGCCGTCATCGACAAGGCGCAGCAGAACATCACCGCGCTGTCCGGGCAGGTCGTCGAGCTGCAGCATGTGCTGGCCAACAAGCAGACCCGCGGGGCGTTTGGTCAGGGCCGCATGGAGGCGATCGTTAAGGACGGCCTGCCGACCAACGCCTATGCATTCCAGCACACCCTTTCCAACGGCAACCGTCCGGATTGTGTCATCTTCCTGCCCGAGGGGCCGAGCCTGATCGTCGACGCCAAGTTTCCGCTGGAAGCGTGGAACGGAATCCGCAACGCCCCTTCCCCCGAGGCGATCAAGGTTGCCGAGGGGCAATTCCGCCGCGACACCCTCAAGCACGTACAGGACATCGCCGACCGCTACTTCGTGCCGGGCGAAACGATGGAGACAGCGTTCATGTTCGTGCCGTCGGAATCGATTTTCGCCGACCTGCATGAGCGTTTCGAAGACGTCGTCCAGAAGGCGATCCGCGCCCGCGTCATGATCGTCTCGCCGCAGCTCCTGATGCTGTCGATCCAGATGGTGACGTCGTTCATGCGCGACCAGCGCATGCGCGAACAGGCCCACCTGATCCAGCTCGAAGTCGGCAAGATGATGGAGGATGTCACCCGGCTGGGCGAGCGCGTGAAGAAGCTGCAGACCCACTTTGCGCAGGCAAATACCGACGTGGAGGACATCCTCAAGTCGACGCGAGGGGTGCTGAACCATGGCAACAAGATCGCCCAGGTCGAATTCTCGGGCGAAGCCGAGCCGCAGAAGCCGGACACGGTCGTCAGGGCGCCACGCGCGAACGGGCCCGAGCTTCCCTTCAGGACCTTCGAGGAGGTCTGAAGCGGTTTCCTCGCTCCTAACGGAGGAATTGGCTCGAGCAATTCCAGGAAAAGTGGATTCCACTTTTCCGTCCGGAATTGCGCAAGGCAAAGGAATCAAGAGCAATTCCCGA
>Ga0265313_10000364_pt1 | contig 49211 bp, 41 predicted proteins | sample 4123metaG_FD_203122 | JGI IMG/M metagenome (GOLD analysis project Ga0265313, IMG submission 203122) | Rhizosphere microbial communities from Carex aquatilis grown in University of Washington, Seatle, WA, United States - 4-1-23 metaG | ecosystem: Host-associated > Plants > Roots > Rhizosphere >... | reverse complement strand
TGGATGTCGGGCAGGCGAGGAAACACATTGCCCATGCAGAACGCATAGACGGCGAACGCCGCAAACACCCGGAACTGCCGGGGCAGGTTGAGGCCAAACTTCATTTTGCCTCGCCCTGGCCCAACCAACTGGAATGTCGTCCCAGCATCACGCCGCCACCCGTCGCGCCTTCGCCATATCCGGCAGGAACACCGTCAGCAGCCCCGCGACCGGCAGGAACGAGCAGAGCCAGAACACGTACTGGATGCCGGTAACGTCCGCCAACGCCCCGAGCGCTGCCGCCGCGATGCCGCCGGCCCCGAACGCAAAGCCGAAGAAGATGCCGGCGACCAGCCCCACTCGTCCGGGCAGCAGCTCCTGGGCGAACACCACCATCGCCGGGAAGGCCGACGACAGCACCAGCCCCGCCGCAATCGACAGCACAACCGTCCAGGTCAAATCGGCATAGGGCAGCAGCAGCGTGATCGGCAGCACGCCCAAGATCGAAAACCAGATCACGAACTTCGAGCCAAACCGGTCGCCGATCGGCCCGCCGATGAACACCCCGATGGCCGACGCCCCCAGATATGCGAACAGCAGCAGCTGCGCCGTCTGCACGTCGACGTGGAACTTGTCGATCAGGAAGAACGTGTAATAGCTCGAAAGGCTCGCGGTATAGGCGTTCTTGCTGATCGTCAGCACGGTCAGCACGCCGAGCGCCACGAGCGTCGTGCGCCGCTCGAAGATCAGCGCCGTGCTCGCCGGCATGCGCCCCGCATTGGCCCGCCGGTGCGCCGCATACCAGCCGCCGACGCGCCACAGGATCACGATTCCGACCAGCGAGCCGAGCCCGAATAGAGCGATGCTCCACTGCCCGTGCGGCACCACGATGAACGCCGCCAGCAGCGGCCCGATCGCCGAGCCGGCATTGCCGCCCACCTGGAACAGCGATTGCGCAAAGCCGTGCCGCCCTCCCGAAGCCAGCCGCGCCACCCGGCTCGATTCCGGATGAAAGATCGCCGAGCCGAGCCCCACGAACGCCGACCCCACCAGCAGCAGCCAATAGCTGTGCGCAAAGCCCAGCACGATCAGCCCGACCAGGCTCGACGCCATCCCCACCGGCAGCGAATAGGGCAGCGGCCGCTTGTCGGTATACATCCCGATCGCCGGCTGCAGCAGCGACGCCACGCACTGGAAGGTCAGCGTCAACAGCCCGATCTGCACATAGTCGAGCCCGTAGTTGACCTTGAGGATCGGATAGATCGCCGCCAGCAAGGATTGCATGATGTCGTTGATGAGGTGGCACACGCTCACCGCCACGATGATCGCGAGCGTGGTCTTTTGGGCAACGCTGGTGGGGGAAGCGGTGGCCGCGATGCTCAATTTGCTCTTCCTGTAGTGGCGATAAGGGGAAGCTGAACGCGCCGCCGAAGTGATGCAGCGCCCCATCGCAAGGCCGCTGACGACGATATCAGCGGTTGGTGGTCGTTAGGCGCGCGGACCGCAACGTGTCAATATGGTGCCTCCTGGGGCGTTCGACACCAGCCGATAAGAGGTGGACGGAGCCGATCCCGCCGACCGCTCGTACTCGCGATGCGGACAGGCGCAAGGGGTCGTCGCCTGCGCGGGAGTGCCATAGAGCGAGCCTGGGAGGACCTTTCCCGTCAGCCCGGCGAGCCACCGGGCTCCATCAGGACGATGACCTACGCGATCATCCCGTCCATCGGCTTCACCCCGATCGAATCGGGGAACACCTGGCCGGTCAGCGCCGGCTCGCTCACGCCCAGATGGTCGCGCAGCACGCCCTTCAGGATCGCGCGCACATCGGTGGTCGGCGCTAGATCGCGGTTCTGGTAGAGCTGGCTCGATTTGAGGCCGGGCCAGTCGGCAAGCACGCGGCCGCCCTTGATCGCGCCGCCCATCAGGAACGCGGTGGTTGCCGTTCCGTGGTCGGTGCCGTCATTGCCATTGGTCGCGGCGGTGCGCCCGAATTCGGTCAGCACCACAATGGCGGTGTCCTTCCACACCGGCTGCAGTCCGTCGGCCAGCGCGCCGAACGCGCCATCGAGAGCCGCGAGCAGGCTTGAGAGGCGGCCGGTTTCCGCGCCTTCATTGGTGTGGGTATCCCAGCCGTCATAGGAGAGCACCGCGACGCGCGGCCCATCCTCCTGCAGCAGCAGCTTTGCCGATCCCGCCGCGAGCTGCTTGAACTGGTCGGCCACGCCGCCGGCGCGCTTCAGCGCATCGGCGCCGCCACCCGCCGCCATGCTGTCGGCGGAAACGCCCGCCTGCAGCACCTGCGCCATCGCCGGGTCGCGATGCGTGTAGAGGTCGATGAGCCGCGAAACCGTATCGCTCGGCGCCGGCTTGAAGTCCGGTGGCGTCCAGGTAAGCGTCGGCGCCTCGCCGCGCAGGATCAGCGGCACGGTGGGCGTCGCCGCGAGCCCGCTGATGGGCCGCACGCCGTCGCCCTTGGGCATCACCGCCGCGAGCCGGTTCATCCAACCCGTCTCGCTCATACGCGGTCCGATCATGCCGCTCTCGAGCACATCCTGTCCGTCGAAGTGCGAGCGGTCGCGATACGCCGTCGCCGTGGCGTGGACGATCAGCGCCTCACCCTTCTGGTAGAGCCCCCACAGCGCCGGCAACGCCTCGTTGAGCCCGAAGAAATCATTGAGCGCGAACGTCTGGCCGAAATTGGCCGTGCCGATCGCAAGGTCGCCGCGCAGCGCCGGATAGTCCGGGTCGCCGACCGGCGGCACCACCGCGAGACCGTCCATCGCACCGCGCAGGATGACCGTGAGGAACCGTGGATCGCGCCCCTGCCCCGCGAAGGCGAATTTCGGCATCACCGACCAGGCTGTAAACGCACCCGCGCCCGCAAGGAAGCTGCGCCGCGACGTGCAAAGCATCGCATCGGTAACAAAGGGATTGCGCATCGGTTATCTCCGCTGGAATTCGGGGCTCATCAGCAACAGCGCAATCGCCTGCTGGCGGCTTTCGGCACGGCTGATGGCGGTCTGCGTGTCGGACGAGAGGGCGCCACCCAGCAGATCGCTCGAGAGCGCATTGGGGTCGCCCAACGACTTGTCCTGCGACGCCAGCAGCTCGGCGACATCGACACGCGTGCTCATGGCGTCGGGAGCGAGCCATGTCGCGACGTCGTCCTTGAAGCCCTGCGGCGAAGGCGGATTCCACATCGGCTCGCCGAGGTCGGCAAGCGTGCGGTTGACGAGGTCGGGCTTGATGTCGAGGCCGAGCGCCCGCACCGACGCCCACAGGAACTCCTGCGGCGAGCGCAGCTTGGTCTGCGGGGTGGCCCACGAGTCCGCGGCGTTGATCAGCGTCGTCGTTACCGCCTTGAGGTCCCCGCCGGTCTTGGTGAAGGTCGCCACCAGCGCATCGATCAGCGACTGGGCCGGCTCGTCGGCGACGAAGTATCGTGCCATTTGCGTCGCGATGTGCGTGGCGGTCGCCGGATTGGCGGCGAGGTCGGCGATCACGGCGAGGCCCTGGTCGACCCCTTGCTGCGGATAGACCTTGCCCATCACCGTTTGCGGGCCGGGCTCGTGCGCCGGCTTGTGAAAGACGAAGCGCCCGTAGTTCTCGGGATCGTTCTCTCCGCGCCCGAACGTCCAGCCGGTCAACACCTTGGCGAAGCTGGTCACGTCCGCCTGCGTGTAGCCAGCGGTCACGCCGACCGTGTGGAGCTCCATCAGTTCGCGGGCATGGTTTTCGTTGAGGCCCTTGCCGCTTCTCTTGCCTTCGGGCGAGTCGGGACCAATGGAGGTCGCGTTGTTGAGCGAGAGCAGCATCGCGGGATGCTGCGTCGCGGCGAGGAGGAGGTCGCCGAACTTGCCCAGCACGTTTGGCCGGATGGCTTCGCGCTCGAAGGCGCCTGCCATGCTGCGCACCCCCTCGTCAGCCGCGGCCTGCACTGCGAAATGATTGGTCCAGAACGCCACGAGGCGTTCGCCGAACCCGATCGGTGCGGCCAGCACACGCGCGAGGCGTGCCGCGATCTCCATGTTCATCATGTCGCCGGGACTCGGCACGCCGGGCACGGTGATGCGGCCGTTCTTGTCGATCTGGGCCGCCGGCAACATCGACTCGTCGGGAGCAGCCGGCCCACTGGACATGTCGCCCATCATCGAATCGGCCGCAGGAGCCGCCGTCGGGTTCGCCTTCGCCTTCTGCCGAGCACGTTGGAATTGACGCAGTTGCGTGTAGGCGTCTGGCGTCGAGGGCAGGCTCGAATCGGCGAGGAACAGCTGTGTGGGGTCTGCGATCTCAGCAAGAAGGGCGGCCTTGGCGTCGCCCGCTCCCATCGACTTGAGGTCACCAGGCCGCGACCCGAGCCCGAAGCGTGTGAAGGCAAGGTAGCTGGTGTCGGGATCTGTCGACATGGCGCGCTCCGTGATTGCTCACAGGCAGAACGCTACGAGACGGCACCATGCCAAAATGTGGCTGTAGCATTAATTCGAGGACAAGTCCTCGCGAGCGACGTGCGCGCCGCTCTATTGCAGGTGCGGCTTCTTGAGAAACGCGTTGCGATCGGCCGACTTGATCCTGAGCCAGCTGTCACGGCCGTCGCGCACAATCCGCATCGGCACCTCCGCACCGGCTGGGCCACTCTTCCACAACTTGCGGTAGAAGTCGGCGAGACCCTCGACCTGGCCATCGCGGATATCGGAGATGATGTCGCCGCGCTGCAGCCCGGCGCGCGCCGCTGGCCCGTTCTCGGCAACGCTCATCACGACCACATCGCCGTCGGTCTCAGCGGAAAACACGCCGAGCCATGGTCGCGGCGGACGGTTCGCTTGCCCGCGCGTGACCAGGTCGTTGAAGATGGGAGGCAGGAGGTCGATGGGGACCGCCATGTTGATATCCGCCGCCTCGCCATTGCGGATCATCTGCAGCCGCAGCGAGCCAATGCCGATCAGCTTGCCCTCGGCGTCGATCAGCGCACCACCGCCCCAAGACGGGTGCGCCGGAGCCACGAACAAGGCCTCGTCGAGCAGATACTCCCAGTAGCCCGCAAATTCCTGTTTGCCCACGATCGATGCCCGCACCGACCGGCCGGCACCATCGGCAAATACCACGGCGTCCCCGAGCTTGGCGTTGCCCGACTCGCCGAACTCGAGCGCCGGCACATCGAGCGTGCCGAGCGCCTGTACGAGACCGAACCCGGTCTCCTGGTCGTAAGCGAGGGCGTGCGCGGGCACCACTGCGCCGTCGAGCGTCGTGAGCCAGACCTCAGCCGCCTCTGTGATCAGATAGCCAATGGTCAGGACCAGGCCGCGGTCGTTGACGACGACACCGCTGCCCTCTCGCTTGGTTCCGAGGCCCCCTGCGGTAAATGCATCGTCGGGAATGGTCGCGCGCAGGGCGACTACGGAGCGAATCTTGGGGTCGATGTCCATGGCGTCACGGCAAACTGGGGAACCCACTAGAGTTAGGTGCAGCCGAGAGTTGCCGCAAGCGCCGCGGAGCACTCCTCAACTTGCTTGCAGGGAACCGAGCCGTTAAGCCCGCCATACGCTCCCCCAACAGCAGCCTCGCCATGCCCCTCTCATCCGCCCAGCTCACCGCCGCTCTCGCTCACGCCGATGCCCATATCGCCGACAGCCTCGAACGCTTGCGCGAACTGATCGCAATCAAATCGATCTCGACCGATCCCGCCTACGCTGAGGAATGCTGGCGGGCGGCTGACTGGATCGTCGCGGACGTGACCGAGGCCGGCTTCTCCGCCTCGGCGCGCCCGACTCCCGGCCACCCGGTGGTCGTTGCGCACGGACCTGCCGCCTCCGGACCGCGCATCGTCTTCTATGCCCACTACGACGTACAGCCGGTCGATCCACTGGCGTTGTGGAACACGGATCCATTCGTGCTGACCAGGGCGCGCCAGCCAGACGGTGAAACGCACCTCGTGGCGCGGGGCGTGTCCGATGACAAGGGCCAATTGCTGACCTTTACCGAGGCTTGCCGCGCCATCCGGGCGGTCACCGGCTCCTTGCCGGTCAACGTAACCCTCTGCCTCGAAGGCGAGGAGGAGTCCGGCTCGACCAATCTCGCGGCGTTCCTTGCCGCGAACAAAGCCGAGCTGACAGCCGACGTCGCGCTCATCTGCGATACCGACCTGCTCGACGCGCAGACGCCAGCGGTCACCACGATGTTGCGCGGCCTCGTCGGCGAGGAAATCGAGATTACCTGCGCCAACAAGGACCTCCATTCCGGCATGTACGGCAATGCCGCTCGGAACCCCAACCAGGTGCTCGCCGACATCATCGCGAGCCTCAGGAACCCTGACGGGTCGGTCGCGCTGTCGGAATTCTACGACGACGTGCGGGACATCGATGCCGACACGGCCGCCAGCTGGCGCAGCCTCGGCTTCGATGGCGCGGCGTATCTGGCCGACGTCGGCCTCAGCATTCCCGCGGGCGAGCAGGGCCGCTCGATCCTCGAACAGATTTGGGCCCGCCCGACCTGCGAGATCAACGGCATGATCGGCGGCTATACGGGCGAGGGCTTCAAGACGGTCATTCCCGCCAAGGCGTCGGCCAAGATCTCGTTCCGCCTCGTCTCGGGGATGGACCCCGTCAAGATTCGCGAGGCTTTTCGTGCCCACGTCCGCGCCCGCATACCTGCCGATTGCTCGGTGACGTTTACCGCGCATGGCGGCGGTGCGGCGATCTCGGTGCCGACCACCGGCAAATACCTCTCCCAGGCGCGCCAGGCCTTGGCCGACGAATGGGGGCGGCAAGCGGTGTTGCGGGCATCGGGCGGCTCGATCCCCGTCGCCGGCGACTTCAAGCGTATCCTCGGTCTCGACGCGCTACTGATCGGCTATGCCCTTGAGGACGATCGGATCCATTCGCCGAACGAGAAATACAATCTCAAGAGCTTCGAGAAGGGCATCCGCTCCTGGATCAGAATTCTGTCGGCGTTCGCGGCGTAGGGGCGGCGCGCTCTTCGAGTAGCGTCTTGAGCCGCGTGAGATCAGAGCGAACCCATTCGACATCAGAGAGGAATTTCTCCTCGCTCATGCCGTCGCGCCGGAGCCAGGTGAATACGAGCTCGGCCCCCTCGCCGTTCGCGTGAAGACGAACCGGCACCACCGGGCCAACCGGTCGACCTTTGTCCAGAACCTGGTAGTCGAGCACGCCGAACTTGTTGTGTGGCGTCAGACGAATGACGCGCCGCCCGGCGGGGAGGTCGACGAGATAGTCGTTGCCCCCGACATGCTCCATTTTGGAACCAGGATTGGCCGCCCAGCGCGGAAAATTCCGCGGGTCGGCAAGGAAATCGTAGACCTCGTCGTAAGGCCGTTCGATCAGAATCGTGATGGTTTCCGACTGATGCATCCATTCCGCCTCTGGCTGGCATCGTCACAATGACATTAGGAAAAAGTCTAAGCGTCGCCAACGACCAAAAACAAAAAGGCCCGCCGAAGCGGGCCAACGGCCGGCGCTCGTGTCGAAGGATTACCCCTGACGCGCCTTATAGCGTTTGTCGACCTTGTTGATGATGTAGATACGGCCGCGACGGCGTACGAGCTTGTTGGCGCGGTGCCGCCCCATCAGGGCCTTGAGCGAGTTGCGGACCTTCATCGTCCAACCTTCCGACAAAACAAAAAGAGGCGCGATGCGCCCTTGGATTGGGGCGCTGAATAGAGGCAAAAGCCCTGTCTGTCAACGCTTAGGCGGCACGTTCCACGATGGCCGCAACCCCCTGTCCGCCGGCCGTACAGACCGAGATCAGCGCCCGGTTCGGCCCCTCGGTCGCAAGCTCTTTGGCCGTGAGGCCCAGAATGCGCGCGCCGGTCGCCGCGAAGGGGTGGCCATAAGCTAAACTGGAGCCCTTTGGGTTGAGCTTTTGGCGATCGATCGCGCCCATCGGCGCGTCTCGTCCGAGCACATCGCGGCAATATTCGGCATCCTCCCAGGCCTTGAGCGTGCACAGCACCTGCGCGGCGAAGGCCTCGTGGATTTCGTAGAGGTCGAAATCCTGGAGCGTCAGCCCGACCCGCGCCAGCATGCGGCTGACGGCGATGGTCGGCGCCATCAGCAAGCCATCGCCATGGGCGAAGTCGTTGGCCGCGACCTGCCCGGCGGTGATGTAGGCCAGCACCGGCAAGCCATGCGCCCGCGCCCAGTCCTCGCTTGCGAGCAGCACCGCCGCTGCGCCATCGGTCAAAGGGGTTGAGTTCGCCGCCGTCAGCGTGCCCTTGCCGGAGCTCTTGTCGAAGGCGGGCTTCATCGTCGCCATTTTCTCGAGGCTGGTATCGGCGCGGACATTGTTGTCCTTGAGCACGCCGGCACAGGGCACCACGAGGTCGTCGTGGAAGCCTTCGTCGTAGGCCTTCGCGGCGTTAAGGTGGCTCTCGAGCGCCAGCTCGTCCTGGTCCTCCCGGCTGATCCCCCACTGCTTGGCCATCAGCTCGCAATGCTCGCCCATGCTGAGGCCGGTCCGCGGCTCCTGCGTCGAGGGCGCTACCGGCGCTAGCTCTCCCAGTGTAAAGCCGCTGAACGCCGCGAGCTTTTCCTGCGGGGTCCGCGCCCTGTTGAGCCCGATGAGCCGATGCTGGAACTTCGTTCCGAACACGATCGGCGAGTCCGACACCGTGTCCGTGCCGCAGGCGATGCCACTGTCGATCTCGCCGGTGGCGATCTTGGCGCCGAGCGCGAGCGCCGCCTGCAGCGAGGTGCCGCATGCGATCTGCAACGAAGTGCCGGGCGTGTGCGGTGACAGTCCCGCGTCGAGCGCAGCCTCGCGCGCGAGGTTGAAATCGCGGCTGTGCGAGATCACCGCGCCGCCCATCACCTCGTCGACGGCCTGACCCTTCAGCCCGTATTTGTCGGCGAGACCCCTGAGCGCCGTCGACAGCATGCTGAGGTTCGATTCCTCGGTATAGCCGGTATAGGCGCGGCAGAACGGCACTCGCGCCGAGCCGACGATTGCGATCTTGCGCAACTCCGCCATCTCAGGCCTTCCCTTCCTTGCGCGCCTGCATCGGACCGCCGAGGAACGGCGCAAAGCCGGTTCCGAGGATCACCCCGATATCGGCGAGGTCGGCGCTTCCCACCACGCCTTCGCCGACGACGATTTCCGCGGTGTCGACCAGCGGCTTCACGAGCTCACGCCCAAGTCCCGCTAGGTCTGCGTGTGCAGGGGCCTCTCCCTTCTGCGCCTTGCCGTCGACCCATTTGTAGAAGCCTTCACCGGTCTTGCGGCCAAGCTTCTTCTGCCCGATCAGCGCCGAGAACCGCGATCCGTCGCCGACCGCCTGACCGAGCTCCCGCGCGACGCTTGCCCCGACATCGAGCCCGACCGTATCCATCAGCTCGATCGGGCCCATCGGCATGCCGAACGCCACCGCCGCCGCGTCGAGCAACTCCTTGCTCTCGCCTTTCTCGACGCGTTCGACCGCGCCCATGAGATAGGGCATCAGCACGCGATTGACGAGAAATCCCGGCGCGCTCTTGACCACTACCGGACTCTTGCCGATCGCCAGAGCAAAGCTCGCACCGCGCGCCACGTCGCGATCGGAATTGAATTTCGAGCGGATGATCTCGACCAGGGGCAGCTGCGCCACCGGATTGAAGAAGTGCAGCCCGATCAATCGCGCCGGCGACTTAAGGCCTTCAGCGATGCGCTCGAGCTCGATCGAGGATGTGTTTGTCGCAAGGATCGCGTCCGGCCGCGCCCGGCTTTCGGCATCGGCAAAGACCTTGGCCTTGATCTCGAGATTTTCGACGACCGCCTCGATGATCACGTCGGCGCGCGCGATCCCCTTGCCGCCGACGTCAGCTTCGAGCCGAGCGACGGCCGAGGCGACCGCCACGGGGTCCTTGAGGCGCTTCTTGAACAGCGCCTTGGCGCGGGCCAGCGCCGGCGCGATCCGATCCATGTCGAGGTCTTGCAGGGTCACGCCCATGCCGCGCAGCGCGCACCAGGCGGCGATGTCGCCGCCCATGACGCCCGCTCCCACGACGTGTACGCGCCGGAACACGGGCTTATCGGCGCCACGCAATCCCTGCTTCTTGAGGCTCTCGGAGAGAAAAAACACGCGCCGCAAATTGCGCGCGGTATCCGACGCCATCAGCGGCACGAAACCCGCCGCCTCGCCGGCGATCATCGCCCGCCAGTCGCTGCCGTGCTGCTCGAACAGATCGATCAGTGCATGCGGCGCAGGATAATGCGAGGGCGGCGCCTTCTTGCTCGCCTCAGCCCGCATCCGCTTGACGATCTGCGGCCGGACGGGCGCCCATGCGAGCGCCCGCTGCAACAGCGGTGCCGGCGACGAATGCCGCTTTTGCAGCACCGCCTTGCGCGCTTCCCAGTGCAGCATGTCGCGATGCCGCACGAGCTTGTCGACAAGACCGAGGCGTCGGGCAGCGCTGGCCTTGATCATGCGGCCCGTGAGCATCGCCTCCATGGCAGCGACCGGTCCCGCCTGGCGGATGGACCGGCCGGTTCCGCCAAAGCCTGGAAAGATGCCGAGATTGACCTCGGGGAAGCCCAGCCGCGTCTGCTCGTCGTTGACGGCGATGCGATAGCCGCAGGCGAGCGCCAACTCGAGGCCGCCGCCAAGGCAGAAGCCGCTGATGGTCGCCACCACTGGCGCCTTGAGGCCCTCGAGCCGGTCCATCACCGCATGAGCGCGGCGCAGCGCCTCGGTAAGCACTGTCGGGTCGGCCATCTGGTCGAACTCGCTCACATCGGCGCCGGCGATGAAGCCCGTCTCCTTGCCCGATTGGACGACAAGCCCCGCGACCTCGCCTGAGGCAATCAGGTCCTCAACCCGCATCAGGGCTGTCTCGAGCTCGGTGATCGCGAGCCGGCTGAGCGTATTGACCGGAGCGTTTGGCGTATCGATCGTGAGCCAGGCAATCTGCTCATCATCGACCTCAAAACGCCAATTGACCATGGCAGGCATCTGCGGCTGCGCCACTGAACTATCCTTCTATTCGGCGGCCCGGCCGCTCTGGGGCCGCGACGTCATCTGCTTGGCGGCCAGCTCATCGAACTCGAAATCGTCGACATGGATCACCCGGTCCGTCGCCTGGTCGGCCAGCCTCAGCACCGCGGCTTCGGCTTCGTTGATGACCCCCGCATCCACCGCATCAGTGATCGCGTCGCGGTCAAGCCGCCGCTCGATGATGCCCTTCTTGATCGCGCGCACGAACCGGCTCTCGATCTCCTCGGCCGCGGTGACCTTGAGCAGCGCGTCCTCGAGCACGCCGGTGACGTCCTTGGGGTCCACACTCACATAGGTGCCGACCGTGAGGCGGTCGCGGAAGGCGCCCGGCCGCAGCACGGCGCGCGTGAGCCGATAGGTCTCGCGATCGGACGCGGGCTTGCGATGGCGACCGAGCGGGAAAACCAGAAATCCCATCAGACCGGCGAGGGCCCGGTTCGGAAAGTTCGCGAACAGCGCTGCAAAGCCCTGCTCGATCGCAAACAGATGGTCCCGCGCGATCGCATCGACGAGCAGCGCATCCTCGGCAATGGCGCCATCGTCCTCGTAGCGCTTGAGCACCGCCGACAGCAGATAGAGGTCGGACAGCACATCGGCCATGCGGCCGCTCAACAGCTGTTTGCGCTTGAGATCGCCGCCGAGAAAAACGACGGTCCAGTCGGCGACCAGCGCAAAGCTCTGCGAATAGCGGGCCAGCTGTCGGTACCATTTCGCCGTGCGTCCCGTGTTGGGTGTCGAGGCGAAGGCACCGAAACTGAGACCATGCAGGAGGCTGCCCACGATGTTCCGTAGCATGAAGCTCACATGCCCGCCAAAGGAGACATCGAATGCCGCAAGCCCGCGGGCCCGGTCCGGATTACCGACCGCTTCGATCTCGGCATAGAGGTAGGGATGGGCCCGCAGCGCGCCCTGCGCGAAGGTGATGAGCGAGCGGGTAAGGATGTTCGCACCCTCCACCGTGATCGCCACCGGCGTCGTCATGTAGCCGGCGAACAGATAATTCGAGGGACCATCCTGGACGGCGCGGCCGCCATGGATATCGAGCGCGTCGTTGACGCGGTCGCGCATCGCGTCGGTCGTGCGGTATTTGAGCAGTGCGGAAATCACCGCCGGCTTCTGGCCCTCGTCGACCATCGCCGCGGTGAGGCTGCGTGCCGCCTCGAACGTGTAGGCCGACCGCACCAGCCGGCTGAGTGGCGCAGCGACGCCCTCCATGATCCCGACGGCGATGCCGAACTGCCGCCGGATGCGGGCGTAAGCCGAGGTCACGCGCAACGCGTGCTTGATCGAGACGGTGCCGATTGCCGGCAGCGAAATGGCGCGGCCGGTCGACAGGCACTCCATGAGCATCCGCCAGCCCTGCCCGGCATAGTCGACGCCGCCGGTCAGGAAATCCATCGGAATGAAGACGTTGTGCCCCTTGATCGGGCCATTCATGAACGCCGCGCGCGCCGGGTAATGCCGCCGTCCAATCTCGACGCCTGGAAAATCGGCGGGGATCAGCGCCAGCGTGATCCCGACATTGTCGGCTTCGCCGATCAGATGCTCCGGGTCGTGCAAATGGAACGCCAGTCCAACGAGGGTCGCGACGGGCGCCAGCGTGATGTAGCGCTTGTCCCAGCTGAGCCTGACGCCAAGGGTCTTCTTGCCCTCGTAGATGTCGTAGCAGACGGTGCCGACGTCTCGCATGCTGGCCGCGTCGGAGCCGGCATAGGGTCCGGTCAGCGCAAAGCACGGCACGTCCTCGCCGCGCGCGAGGCGCCGCAGGTACATCTCCTTTTGCGCCGGCGTGCCGTATTTCTCGAGCAGCTCGCCGGGCCCAAGCGAATTGGGGACCATCACGGTGATGCCGGCAGCGACCGAGCGCGAAGCGACCTTGCTCACGACCTGGCTCTGCGCCTGCGCCGAAAAGCCGAGGCCGCCCCATTCCTTGCCGATCAGCATGCCGAGAAAGCCCTGCTCCTTCAGATAGGCCCAGACTTCCGGCGGCAGGTCGGCCCGGTTGTGGCGGATGTCCCAGTCGTCGATCATCGCGCAGACGGTGTTGCAGGGACCATCGAGGAACGCCTGCTCTTCGGCCGAGAGCGTGCCCTTGCGTATGCCTAGAAGCTTGCTCCAGTCGGGGCGGCCGCCGAACAGCTCGGCGTCCCAGCCGACGGTGCCAGCGTCGAGCGCCTCCTGCTCGGTGCGCGAGACGCGCGGCAGGATCGACTTGACCATGCGGTAGGCGGGAGCAATCAGCACGGCGCGACGCAGGGCGGTGACCGTCAGCAGCCCGAGGACGATCGCCGGCAACAGGGCCGCGATCCAGCCGGCGGCGTCGGAGGCGACACCGGCGGGGCCAATTCGCGTCAGCAGTCCGAGAACCAGCAGCGCCACCGCCCATTGCCAGAGCGGCGCGCGGCGCATGGCCAGAACCGCCACGGCCACGATCGCGATGACGACCACTACCAGCACCACGCCGCCGAGTCCTCCACCGGAATCGCAAGAAGCGAAACTTGCCCTCGCGCTACGGCAAAGACCATACCGTTAGATTGACGTATACGTCAACGCAGATCACTATACGGCCGCCGACGCTGCGTTATGCCGTTGACGTATGCGGTACCGGCTGGTCTCGTGGGGGCGGAAGGGGCGAGGAGGAGAATCATGGCGCTTGATGCAGCCGCCGATCATCCACGTCCCTGGGTCGACCACTATCCGCCCGGCCTCGCCTGGGACGCGCCGATCACGACCACTCCCGTCCACCAGCAATTGATGGCGGCCTGCGACAAGCACGGCAATGCCGTGGCGCTCGACTTTCTCGGCGGCACGACGACCTTTGCCCAGCTCGCCCGCTCGATCCGCGCCCTCGCCGGGGCGCTGCAGACGCAGTACGGCGTCCGCAAGGGCACGCGCGTCGCGCTGCTGCTGCCCAATACGCCGTTCTATGTGGTGACCTATTACGCCGTGCTGATGGCCGGTGGCACGGTGGTCAACTGCAACCCGCTCTATACCGTGCACGAACTCGAGCACATCACGCGCAGCGCCGGCGCCAAGCTCCTCGTGACGCTCGACCTCAGGCAGGTGTTCGACAAGGCCGAGGCGTTGGTCAAAGCCGGGCTGTTCGATGCGGTCATCGCCTGCCACTTCCCGCAAGCCCTGCCCTGGATGAAGGGCCTGTTGTTCCCCTTCGTCCGCCGCGCCGACCTGGTCGACATGCGCGCCTCGCCGGCGGCAAGCGTGACGCGCTGGTATCACGAGCTCATCGCGAGGCGCGACGCGCCTTCGCCCGTTGCGATCGACCCGCACGCCGACGTCGCCGTTCAGCAATATACCGGAGGCACCACCGGCCTGCCGCGCGGCGCCATGCTGAGCCACGCCAACATCGCGGCAAACATGGGCCAGATCGACGCCTGGGGCTGCGGCCTGTTCTACCCACCCAGCAAGGTCATTGCGATCCTGCCGTTCTTCCACATCTTCGCGATGACGGTGTGCATGAACGTGCCGCTGTGCAACGGCACGCAGGTGGTGATGATGCCACGCTTTGAGCTCAGGGGCTTTATCGATCTGCTGCGCCGCACGCGACCCAACATCCTGCCCGCCGTACCGACGCTCATCCAGGCCATGACCCGGTTCAACGCCGAGCAGGCGACGGCGCTCGCCTGCCTCGATGTCGTGGTCTCCGGCGGCGCGCCGTTGCCCAACGAGATGCGGCCGAAATTTGCATCCACCTGCAAGGCGCTGCTCGCTGAGGGTTACGGCCTGACCGAGGCCTCGCCCGTGGTCTGCTGCGCCGCGCTGCGCGTGCCCGGCAAGCCGATGTCGATCGGCCAGCCGGTGCCTGCGACCGACATTCGCCTCGTAGACGTCGAGACCGGCGGCGTCGTGGGCGTCGGCGAGCGGGGCGAACTCCAGATCAAGGGGCCGCAGGTGATGCTGGGCTATTTCGACGAACCCGCGGCGACCGCTGCCTCGATCGAGGACGGCTGGCTGCATAGCGGCGATGTCGCCTACATGGACGATGAGGGCTACTTCTTTATCGTCGACCGCATCAAGGACCTGATCATCAATGGCGGCTTCAACGTCTATCCGCGGGTGATCGAGGAAGCGATCGCAGCCAATCCGGCGGTCGACGAGGTGACCGTCATCGGCGCGCCTGACTCGGTGCGCGGCGAGGTTCCCATTGCCTTCGTCAAGCTCAGGGCCGGCGCCACGCTCACCGCGGATGCCTTGCAGGCCTTCATCGAGCCGCAGCTCAATCGCCTCGAGGTGCCGCGCGAGATCATCTTCAAGGATGAGCTGCCCAAGACTCTCATCGGCAAGCTGAGCAAGAAGGAACTGCGCGCCGAATACGCGGAGCGGCAGGGGAAGCGACGGTGAACAGGCCTGAAAGCGAAAACCGCGATCTGTTCTCGATCGCCGATCTGGCGCGCGAATTCGGCATCTCGACGCGCGCCATCCGGTTTTACGAAAGCAAGGGCCTGCTCGCTCCCGAGCGTGTCGGCTCGACCCGAGTCTTCCGCCGGCGCGACCGGGCGCGGCTCATCCTCATCCTGCGCGGCAAGCGGCTTGGCTTTTCGCTGCGCGACGTCTCGGAGTATCTGAGCCTTTACGATGCCGACCGTACCCACCGCACTCAGGTGAGCCGCCTCGTCGAGCTGGTCGACAAGCGCATGACCCTGCTCGAGCGCCAGCTGGGCGACCTGCGCACCACGATTTCCGAACTCGGCGAAATCCGTAAGCTCGCCCTCGAGCAGCTGACCCAGGCCGGCCAGCTGGGGAACGGGGGCTAGGCCGCCCCGCGCACCGGCGCCGCGCGAAGCCGGGCCGCCATCCACCGTGCGACGGCCTCTGGCTCCATCGGCTCCGCGAAGAGATAGCCCTGCAGGACGTCGCATCCGAGCGCGGCGAGGATTGCTTGCTGGGCCTGCGTCTCGACGCCTTCGGCTACGACCGTGAGTTTGAGGCTTTGCCCGATCCGGACAACCGCCGTGACCAGCGCGCGCACCGCTTCGCTCTCGACCAGATCGGCCATGAAGCCGCGGTCGATCTTGAGCTCGCTCACCGGCAGGCGGGCGAGATGGCTCAGGCTCGAATAGCCCGTGCCGAAATCATCCATGGCGATGCCGACGCCCATGCCCCTGAGGCGTCGAACATTGGCGAGGGCCGTCGGCGAGGAGTCCATGACGACGCCTTCGGTGATCTCGATCACCAGCCGATCCGCCCCAAGACCACTTGTTTCAAGCGCCACCGCGACGAAATCCGGCAGAGCACTTTCCCGGAATTGCAGCGGCGAGACGTTGACCGCGACCCTTGGGATGGCGAACCCCGCCTCGTCCCAGCGCCTCAGTTGGTCGAGCGCTTCTCGTAGCGCAAAGGCGCCGATTTCGCCGATCAGCCCAAGATCTTCCGCGAGCGGAATGAACCGCGACGGCGACACGATGCCGAGCGCCGGATGCGTCCATCGCGCCAGCGCCTCGACGCCGGTGATCGCGCCGGTCGCCGCGTCCACCTGCGGCTGGTAGTGGAGTGAAAACTGGTTGAGTGCCACAGCGTCGCGCAGCACGGTGCCGATCAGCAGCCGGTCCTGCGCGCTGCGGTTCATCTCCGACGAGAAGAACCGGAACGTATTCCGCCCCTCGCTCTTGGCCTGGTACATCGCGGTGTCGGCGTTGCGCAGCAGCGTGGCGCTGTCGGTTCCATCGCCCGGGCAGAGACTGATGCCGATGCTGGCGGATGCCGGCAGCTTCACGCCCTCGACCTCGACCGACTTGGCGATCGAGCGGAGCAGCTTGCGAGCAACGACTTCGGCGCGCCTGGCGTTGGCGCCGATGAGCAGGACGACAAATTCGTCGCCGCCATGCCGGCTGATGACGTCCTCCGGCCAGACGGCGGCGCGAAGGCGGTCGGCGATCTCGATGAGGAACGCATCGCCGATGCCGTGGCCGAGCGAATCGTTGACGTCCTTGAAGTGATCGATGTCGAGAAACAGCAATGCGTGATCGGAGCCGTCGCCCTCGTCGATCCGGCGCACCATCTCCTCACGAAGCTTGGCGCGATTGGGCAAACCGGTGAGGCTGTCGTAATAGGCGAGCTTGTTGATGCTTGCCGAGCTCTCGTCACGGTCGAACGCCAGCACGCACAATTGCACGCAGGCCTGGACGATCTGCTCGTGCCAGAGGCTCGGGCCGCGCCGCTCGCGGAAATAGAACGCGAAGGTTCCCGCGACGCGGCCGTCCTTGAGCGTAATCGGGCTCGACCAGCACGCCTTGAGCCCCAGCGGGAGCGCCAGCGCCTTGAAGTCGGCCCATAGCGGATCGGTTTCGATATCCTCGACATAAACCGGCTCGCCCCGCCACGCGGCGGTTCCGCACGAGCCGACGAGCGGTCCTATGGGCAGACCGTCGATGGCGGCGTTGTAGTGATCGGGCAGCGAGGGGCCGGCGAGCGGGCGCAGCAGGCGCTGTCGGTCGACGGCGAGGATCGAGCAGACGACTTCGGGAAAGATCGCCTCGACGCGTCCGCAGATCAGCGACATCACCGATTTGAGCGGAAGATCCTGTGCCACCGCCTCGAGCACGTCGCGCTGCAGCGTCTGGATCTGGCGCGACTCGGTGGTGTTCTCGAGGGTGCCAACCAGATAGGCGATCGTTCCATTTTCGACGAGCACCGGACGCAACGCCAGCGTCAGCCAGACCTCGCGGCCCCAGCGGTCATAGGAGCGAACTTCTTCGTGCGCGGTGATGCCGCGGGTGAGCTTGCGCCAGAGCTCGACATAGTCGCTTTCGGTGTAGTGGGACCTGCCGAGCACATCCCGCGCACGACGACCGATCACCTCGTCGGGCTCGTAGCCCAGGAGCTCCGTGAAGGGACGATTGACGAAGAGCAGGTTCGCCTTGGCGTCGGCGACGTAGATCGCGTAGTCGCAATCGTTCACCGCAAGAGCCATGAGCTCCTGCAGACTCGGCGCAACCTCGCTTGTTGCTGAACCGTCCATTGCGCGCCGGCGAAACGCCGTGATCCCCCGCTTCGGCGAGAAGTCTACCGCGGAGGCAGGTAAAAAAGCGCCTTACGGGCCGCGCCTGTTCCCTACCCAGCGCGTCCTTCCGGCGGATATGGTTTCGCAGTCCTTGCCGTGATCAGGGCTTTTTCGTCCGTCGTGTCATCGGATCGGGCTTCTTCGGCCGCTTCCAGCCTTTCGGCGGCTCGGCAACCGGCAGGTTGGTGCCGAGCCCCATCTGTCCCGGCGGCGGCTTGCGCACCTGCGGACCCTTGAGGACTTCGATCTCGTTGCGGAGACGAGCGGCCAGCTCGAAATCTTCGGCTTCCGCCGCCTTCAGCATGCGCGCCGTGAGCTGGTCGAGCTTATGTTGGATGGACTGTGAGCTCATCACGTCGCCTCGATGAAAACACGCATGTCGTCGAGCGTTGCCGCCTCAGCCGCCGGCTTGTCCCAGCGGATGCGGTTGATGCGCGGGAAGCGCAGCGCGACGCCCGACTTGTGCCGCGACGACTGCTGCGCGCTGTCGAACGCGACTTCGAACACCAGCTCCTTCCGGACCTCGCGCACCGGCCCGAAGGCGGCGACCGTGTTGTTGCGCACCCATTTGTCGAGCTGCTTCAGCTCTTCGTCGGTGAAGCCGAAATAGGCTTTGCCGATCGGCACGATCTCGTTGCCGGCCCAGACCCCGAATGTGTAATCGGAATAGAATGAGCTTCGCTTGCCGTGGCCGCGCTGTGCATACATGAGGATCGCATCGACGACGTTCGGGTCGCGCTTCCATTTGAACCACAATCCCTTTGGCCGGCCCGGCACATAGGGCGACATCTTGAGCTTGAGCATGACGCCCTCGTGCCCCTGCTCGGCGGCACCGCGCCGGCGCAGCTCGGCGAGATCGTCCCACCCCGAAAAGCCAAGCACCTCCGAGACATCCATGCGGGTCTGCGGGTTGGCCTTGAACCAGGCTTCGAGATGCCGGCGTCGCTCGATCCAAGGCAGGGGGCGAATGTCCTCAGCACCATCGAACAGCATGTCATAGACGCGGACGAACGCCGGATACTCCTCCATCAGCTTGGGCGTCGCGACCTTGCGGTTGAGCCGCTGCTGCAGATCGTTGAACGGCGCCGGCCACAGGTCGCGTCCGACCAGCAGCTCGCCGTCGAGCACCGCAACGCCGAAGACGTTGTCGACGAGGTCCGGGAAGCTCTGCGCGATGTCGTCGCCGGTACGCGAGAACAGCGAGGCTTTGCCCTGCCCCAGGATCAGTTGCACGCGGATACCATCCCACTTCCACTCTGCCGCGAAGTCGGCGGGATCGAGCACGGCGAGATCCTTCGCCTCGTCGATCGGGTTGCTGAGCATCAGCGGATGGAAGCGCGAGGCGTGGTCGATATCGGGCCGCTCGGCCTTGCCATCGAGCCAGGCAAAGAGCTCGGTGTAGGGCATCGTCATGCCGTGCCAGATTTCCTCCAGCGCCTGCAGATCCTTGCCGCCCATCTCGGCGAGCGCGGTCTTGGCAAGCCGCGCGTTGACCCCGATGCGCAATGCCCCGGTTGCCAGTTTCACCAGCGCCCAGCGCTCGTTGATCGCCGCCCGCGTCAGCAGCGACGCGATCAGCTTGGGTAGTTCGGACTTGCTCGTGGTGTTGAACAGCTCGATCAGCTCGGTCAGGGAAGGGAGGTCTTCCTGCGCGCCATGGTGGGGCCAGATAAGCGCGATGGTCTCGCCGAGATCGCCGACATAGTCGTAGCTCAGCGCAAACAGATGCGGGTCGACCTCCGCGGTGACCACCTCGCGCAGCACCGCCGGCTTGACGTTCTTGAAGCTCAGCGCGCCGGTGAGAATGGCGAGCGCGTAGCCGCGATCGGGGTCGGGGGTCGCGGCAAAATACTGGATCATCGCCTCAAGCTTGCGGTTGCGCGACGGCGTCAGCGCCAGCACCTCCAGCAATTGCGCGAACCGCTTCATTCGCCCGCCTCGCCGGCATCGTCATAGGCCTCGATGCGCAGCGGCTCGGCGGCAAGCCCCTGCTGGTGGCTCCAATAGACCAGTGCATCCTCGCGGCCATGTGTGACCCACACCGTTTCGGTGCCGGTCTCGGTGATCGTCTGCCGAAGCTCGTTCCAGTCGGCATGATCGGAAATCACCAGCGGCAGCTCGACGCCCGCCTGCCGCGCCCGCTGCTTGACCGACATCCAGCCCGAGGCGACCGCCAGCACCGGATCGGGCAGGCGCCGGCTCCAGCGATCCTTGATCGCACCGGGCGGCGCGATGACGATGTGGCCCTTGAGCTCGGACTTGGGCACGTCGAGCGACGGCCGCAGATCGCCCAGTCGGATGCCGCGCTCCATGTAGAGCTCGCAGAGCCGGATCATCGCCCCATGAAGATAGATCGGCGCGTCGTAGCCGCTTTCGCGCAAGAGCGAGATCACCCGCTGCGCTTTGCCGAGCGCGTAGCAGCCGATGACGTGCGCCCGCTCGGGGAAGGTCGCGACCGACCGCAACAACCGCGCAATCTCGTCCGCCGGCTTCGGATGCTGGAACACCGGCAGCCCGAAGGTCGCTTCGGTAACCAGCAGGTCGCATTTCACCAGCTCGAACGGCTGCGCGGTGCGGTCGTCGAGCCGCTTGTAGTCGCCGGTGACGACGACACGCTGGCCCTGATATTCGAGCAGCACCTGCGCCGAACCGAGGATGTGCCCGGCCGGATGCAGCGACACGGCGACCCCGCCGATATCGCGCGTCTCGCCGAAGGGCAGCGGGTCCCAGCGGCCCGCGGCGTCCTCACCGTAGCGTGCCTGCATGATGGCGATCGTGTCGGGCGTCGCCAGCACGGCGCCATGCCCCGAGCGCGCGTGATCGGCATGGCCGTGCGTGATGATGGCGCGATCCTGAGGCTGCGGCGGATCGATGAAGATGCCGTTGGGCAGGATGCACAGGTCGCGGCTGAGGAACGACGGGGCCATGAGCGAGTGTAACGCGACGCGGGTTCGCGCGGTTCACCTTTTCTGGGGCTCGGCTGGTGGAGCCTCGCCAACCGCAGGAGGACTGAGTACCGCGCTCTCGTCCGGGCACCCCCCGGCTCCGCGCGGCCCTCACAGCACCTTGGTGACCCTCATGAACCCGCCGCGCTCGTCATTCGCGGCCTTGATCGCCGCATCCGAGCCCAGCACCGCAACGCGGCCGGCATCCTTGATCGCCGCGACCACGTCGCCGAAGCGCTTGAAGTCCGCAGCGGTCGCCCCGAGGACTTCATCGCGCCGCTTCTGACGGCTTTCCTCGGTCGTTCCGGTCAGCTCCCACATCAGCGACTGGAAGCCTTTGGCGTCCGGCAGCCGGTACGTATCGATCGTCCCGATGGCACCGATGATCGAGCGCACCAGATCCTGCTCGCCGACCCCGCCCTTGAGGAACGCGGCCGCTCCGTCATAGGCGTCGAGCGTTTGCAGCAGGTTCGGGTCGCGATAGGAGGTGAACAGGAACGTTCCCGAGAAGGGATCGAGGCTCGCCGACCCGCCATAGGCGCCGCCCTGCACGCGCACCCGGTCCCACATGTAAGTGGTGTTGAGATGGCGCAGCGCGACGCTGCTTGCCCCGCTGTGGACGTAGCCGAGCGGATAGAGATTGGCCCCCTTGGAGACGTAGTTGACCTGTCCCGGGAACGTTAGCCCCTCCGACTGCAGCTGCGCGGTCGGCCAGTCGAGCGGCGCGCCGAGCGCCGTCGGCAGGTTTGCGACGAACGCCTCCAGCGTCGGCCGCAGGCCGTCCCAGATGGCACCGTCGGTCGTGACGTTCACCACCATCGAGCTGCGGTCGATCAGCATGTCGCGAATGCGCACCAGCGCCGCCTCGACCGACGGCCAGTCGCTGTCGACGCGCTTGATCAGCTCGCGCAGGAAGAACAGGTACTCGATGCCCCCGGACGCCTCACCAGCCCAGGCGGCCGGATTGAGCGCCGCCCCCAGCCGCGACGCGACCAGCCCGTTGCCCCGCCCGGCGAGCGAAGACTCAAAGCCCGCCTTTTCTTCGAGCAGCATCTGCTTGATGCGGGCGCGGTTGGAGAGCTGCGCACTCGCCAGCACGTCCGAAATGATCGACAGCAGCTCCCGCGCCTTGCCGGGCACGGCCTTGCCGCGCACGAACAGCCACGCGCTCGTGGTCGTGGTGTCGCGCATCATCGAGATCGAGCGTGAGGCGCCGACCCCCCCCGTCGAGCGACCGATACGCTGCGTCAGCGACACGAAGTCTTCCTTGGCCGTGCCGGTCTGGAACAGCGCGCGGGAAAAGATCGACAGATACGGCACGAGCTCCGCCGGCAGGCGCCTCAGGTCAAAGCCAAGGTCGAGATAGATCACGCCATTGGTCGGCAGGATGTGCGTGAAGAGCCGCGCGCCCGCGAGACTGCCGCGCTCGATCGGGATCGGCTTGTTGGTCTTGTCGAGGTCCTTGAGCCCGAGCGTCGGGATCTTGGCGAGCGCAGCAGGCGGGTCGGGCGTTTCCTGCAGCAGCTTCAGCCGCGCGGTCATCTCGACGACGTCCTCGCGCTCGCCCTCATCCATCCCCGCCGCGGCCTCGTCGAGCCGGCCGCGCTCCTCAGCCAGCTCCTCGCCGGCGAGTTCGGCATCGGGACGGAGCGTCACGGTGGCGCGATGCGAATTGTCGACGAGATGCTTGCGGATCAGCTCCTCGAACACAGGGGTCTTGGCCGCGATCTTGGACTTAAGCGCCGCCAGTGGCCGCTCATAGGTCAACGCCTCGAACGGATCGCCGCCATGGAGCCACCCGCGCAGGGTGCGGAACATCAGCGCCATGCCACGCGGGAACGAGCCGGTGTTGTTTTCGCGCAGCGCAAACTCAAAGCTGTTCATCGAGGCTTCGATGGTGAGCGGATCGATCCCCTTGGCCACGAGGCCCGTGAGCGTCTCAAGGATCAGCGCCTCGACCTTGCCGGCGTCCGCCTCGTCGATGCCCTTCATGCCGACGGTGAAGAACGGCTGGCGGAAATCGTCGGCGAGACCGGACCCGGTGAGGCCCTCGCCCAGCCCGGACTCGGTCAGCGCCTTGCGCAGCGGTGATGCTGAGTTACCCACCAGCACCTGCTCGAGTACCGCGAGCGCCAGCACCGTCTCCGGATCGTCGAGCTCGTCGAGCATCCAGTTGACGGTGACCATGCCGGTCTTCTTGCCGATTTCGTCTACGGTCGCGGCATAAGTGCCCTCGACATGACGTGGCTCGCTCCAGCGCGGCTGCAGCCGCACCTCGGCATCGACCGGCGCGGCGTCGAACTGGCGCAGATACTCGTCGAGCATGGTCAGGCGTCGATCGGCAGGATCGTCACCGTAGAACACGATTCTGGCGTTGGACGGGTGATAGAACCGCTTGTGGAAATTCTTCAGGTAGGCGTAGCTCAGATCGGGGATCGCCTTGGGATCACCGCCAGAATTCACACCATAGGCGTTGTCGGGGTAGAGCGTCTGCTGGCTGAGTTTGCCGAGCACGGCAGCGGGCGACGAATAAGCGCCCTTCATCTCGTTGAAGACGACGCCCTTGAATGCCAGCGGCATCTGCGTGCCGTCGGCCTCGTAGTGCCAGCCCTCCTGGCGGAAGGTGTCTTCGGAGATCAGCGGGAAAAACACCGCGTCGAGATAGACGTCGACGAGATTGTAGAAGTCCTGAAGGTTCTGCGACGCGACCGGATAGGCCGTCTTGTCCGGGAAGGTCATGGCGTTGAGGAATGTGTTCATCGAGCTTTTGATCAGCTCCACGAACGGCTTCTTCACCGGATATTTGCGCGACCCGCAAAGCACCGAGTGCTCGAGGATGTGCGCGACGCCGGTCGAATCCTCGGGCGGCGTCTTGAAGGTGATGCCGAACACCTTGTTCTCGTCGTCGTTGACGAAGCTCAGCACCTCCGCGCCGGTCTTTTTGTGCCGGTAGAGCGACACTTTGGACGCAATTTCGGGGATCGTCTCATCGCGGACGAGATCGAAGGCAGCGTGCACGGACATGGGATTCACTCAGGTAGGGTGCGCTAATGTAGGTGGCGGCAGGGGGCATTGGAAGGGCGGTAAAGGCGGTGTGACCGTCTCAGCTGCCGTCGCGGATGACGCGGCAGGATTCGATGTCGAACGTGACCTCGCCGATGGCGAGCACGCTCTGGTCGCGCAGGCCGGCGACGAAGCCGATGAATTTCTCCACATCGGCGAAATTGCTTGCCTGGCCGAGGGACACGCGCACGGCACCGGCACTCTTGCCCTCGCGATGCTGCATGATCTGGAGGAACAGCGGCAGCGTGATCTCGCGGCCATGCGCGAGTCCGGCTTCCATGTCTTCGGCCGTCAGGTCCTCGGCCGTCTCCCCGGCGCCGGGATTGCAGAAGCATCCGGTGCGCAGCGAGATGTTCTCCTGGCCCGCCAGCTCCTCGATGCGCCGATAGTCGAGCAGGTGCCCCTCGGGATCGTAGAAGTTCATCGCGACGGTGCCACCGCGGTCCGCCATGCTTGCCGGCCCGTAGATGCGCACGATCGGCCGGCCGTTGCCGTGGCGCAGCGCCAGCAGCTCGCTCAGCAGCAGGCCCGTCAGGCTCGCGACCCGCGCCTGAATCGTCTCGAGCCCAATCTGCTCGATATGTTTGAGGCCGATCTCGACAGCCGGGATCGAGAGGAAATTGAGCGTGCCGTCCTCGAACGCCGCCTCGCCGCGCGCCAGCACGTGCTGGCGCCCCTGCACGGTCACGAAGCTCACCGTGCCGCCGGCGAACCATGGCCGCTGCAGCCGGTCGAGCTTTTCGTTGCGGATCAGCAGGCATCCGACGCCGGTCGGATAGCCGAACATCTTGTAGAACGAGATGCTGACAAAGTCAGGCGCAATCGTGCCGAGGTCGAGCGTATTGGACGGAACGAACGCGGCGGCATCGAGCAGCACGTCCCAGCCTTTGGCATGCGCGGTCTCGATCAGCGACAACGGATGCTTGACGCCGGAGAAATTTGATTGCGCCGGGAAGGCGAAGAGGTTGGCCGCGCCGGGATCGGCCTTCGCCAGCAGCGCCTCGGTAGCGGCAAGATCGAGCCGCAGCTCAGGCCGCGTCAGCGGCGCGTAGTCGAACGACGCGCCCTTGGCGGTCGCGAATTCGCGGATGCCGTTGACCGAATTGTGGTTGTCGGTCGAGAGCAGCAACCGGCCGCCCGGCGCGAACGGGTAGGCCTCGGCGACGAGCTTCAGCGCGTTGGAGGCGTTGAGCGCGAACACGCAGGTATAGCGGCCGGTGGCGCTGAAATAGCGCAGCACCGCGGCGCGCGTGCGCTCCACCAGATCGGTTGCCGCCGAGGACGTCGGGCTCGCCGAATGCGGATTGCCGAGCAGCTGGGACTCGAGCAGCGCGGCGTGGGCACGAAGCTGCGAGGCGGCATGGAGGCCGGCGCCGGTATAATCGAGATAGACGTGGCCGGCCTGGTCGAGGCGGGAGAAGTCGGTGGCGCGCAGATCGTCCAGCCGGGCCGACGCGACGTAGCCAGGATAGTCCGAAACGAACGCCGCGAAGTCCCGCACGCTAGATGCCTCCCCGCACCTCCGGCCGCACCTTCTCAAGATAGAAGTCCTTGAGCTTGGCGTGAAGGCTCTCGGGCAGCGGGTCCATCTTCGCGGCCGCGACATTGTCCTTCAGCTGGTCCGGGCGTGTGACGCCGGCGATAATGGTCGAAACCGCGGGCTGATCGAGAATCCAGCGCAGCGCGAGGTGCGCCAGCGACATGCCGGCCGGCAACCAGTGCTTGATCTCATCGGCGAAGCCGACGCCTTTGTCGAATGGCAAGCCCGAAAAGGTTTCGCCGACGAAGAACGAACCGCCGTCGCGGTTGTAATTGCGGTGGTCCTGCGCGGTGAAGGTCGTGGTCTTGCTCATCTTGCCCGAGAGCAGGCCTGAGGCGAGCGGCAGGCGCACGATGATGCCGACATTGGCCTTCTGCGCGGCGGGCAGCAAGGTATCCACCGCGTCCTGCCGGAAGAGATTGAAGATCGTCTGCAACGACGCGCAATGGGGCGAACGCATCGCGAGCATCCCCTGCTCGACCGTTTCGACGCTCGCGCCCCAGTGACGGATGAGACCATCGGTCCGCATGTCGTCGAGCCAGGTGAAGACTTCGCCGTCGCGCAGCACGTCGCTGGGGATGCAGTGGAGCTGGGCGAGATCGAGCGTTTCGATTCCGAGCCGCTTGATCGAGCCGGCAAGGCTCTCTTTCACGCGCGCCTTGGTGAAGCGGGTCATTCCGTCGAACTGCGGCCCGCGCCCGAGCTTGGTCGCGATAAGAACATCCTTCTTGTCCTTGAAGGCGCCGATGCGTTGCTCGGACTGGCCACCGCCATAGACATCGGCGGTATCCCAGAAATTGACGTCTAGCGAGCGGGCGGTGCGAAGGATCTCCGCCGCGGTGTCGTCGCCGACCGGGCCAAAATCACCGCCGAGCTGCCAGCAGCCGAGCCCGATCTCGCTGACCTGGTAGCCGGTCTTGCCGAGAGTGCGGAGGTTCATGACTTGGCTCCCTTGAGCTTGGCCGGCGTCAGGTCGATCCCGTTGGCGCGGCCAATGAATTGGGCGAGATGCGGCACGTAGTCCTCGGCACCGTTGCCGCCCGTGGCGTTGGCGAGCGCGAAGCTGTTCTTGACTGCATTACCGATAGGGTTGCTGAGCCGCGCGGCATCGGCCATCGACTCGAGGTAACGCAGATCCTTGAAGGCGTTGGCGAGCGTGAACTTGTGCGCCTCGCGATTGCCGTCGATCGTGTAGCCCATGAAGGTCTGGTAAAAGCCATTGTCCATGCGGCCGCCGCGGATCACGCTGTCGAAGCGCTCGGGCGAAATGCCGACCTTGCTCGCCAGCGCCAGCGCCTCCGAATAGATCGCGGCATAGCCGAGCGAGACGAAATTGTTGAGGAGCTTCATCTTGTGGCCGTCGCCGACGCCGCCGATATGGACGATCTTGCCGGCCCAGGTTTCGAGCACCGGTTTGATGCGGGCAAACACCGCATCGCTTGCCCCGACCATGGTGTCGAGCTTGCCCTCCCAGGCGTCCTTGGGCGTGCGCGACAGCGGCGCATCGGCAAAGTCGATGCCGTCCGCGGCGAGCTGCGCCGCAAGCGCCACGGTCGAGGTCGGATCGGCGGTCGAGCAATCGATGATCACCGCGCCGCGCTTGAGGCCGGGCCTGAGGCCCCGGATCACCGCCTCGACTTCTGGCGAGCCGGTGACGCAAAGAAGGATGATCGAGCTACGCTTTGCGAGCTCATCGAGGCTCGCGACTTCCGTCGCGCCGCGCTTGACGAGATCGTCGATGGGCGCCCGGTTGCGATGCGCCGTCACGGTCAGGGCGAACCCCTTCTCGACAATGTTCTTGGCCATGCCGTGACCCATCAGGCCCAGGCCGACGAATCCCACGCTCTCGCTCGCCATGTTTTCCTCCGTGCGCATCCGGTTCAGTCGAGCGCCGCGATGGCGATGATCTCGACCTTGTAGGCCGGCGCCGCGAGACGCGCCTCGATCGCCGCGCGCGCCGGCGGATTGGCCGGGTCGATCCACGCGTCGTAGACCGTGTTCATCGCCGCGAAATCGCCGATGCTGCTCAGGATCACCTGGCAGCTCAGCACCTTGGACTTGTTCGTGCCGGCTTCGGCCAGAAGCCTGTCGATCGCGGCGAGCACTTCGCGCGTCTGCTGCTCGATGGTGCCGTTGGGATCGCTCGCCACCTGCCCCGCGAGATAGACGGTGTTGCCGTGCTTGACGGCCTGGCTCATGCGCTTGCCGGGTTGCAGGCGGGTGATGGTCATCGAATGCTCCTTGAGGCTAATGCCGTTCCTTGGTCGCGAGGAACTCGACCTTGGGATTGTCGCGCTGCGCGCGCCCGAGCCACCACGCGGACTGCGCGAGGTAGACCGGGTCGCCGTCCTTGTCCTCGGCGAATTCGAGCTTTTGTGCGGTGATGAACTGCTCAAGCGCCTTCTTGTCGTCGCTGCGCACCCAGCGCGCCATCTCGAAATTGATGCTCTCGAAGGCGATGGGCACGTTGTATTCCTTGAGGATGCGCGCCTGCAGCACTTCGAGCTGCAGCTGGCCGACGACGCCGACGATGTAGTCGCCACCGATCATGCGGCGGAACACCTGCGCCACGCCCTCCTCGGCGAGATCGCTGAGCGCCTTGCCGAGCTGCTTGGCCTTGATCGGATCGGAGAGCCGCACGCGGCGGATGATTTCGGGCGCGAAATTGGGGATCCCCGTGACCTTGATCGTCGCGCCCTCGGTCAGCGTGTCGCCGACGCTGAGCGTGCCGTGATTGGGAATGCCGACGATGTCGCCGGCGACGGCCTCTTCGGCGAGCTCGCGGTCGTGGCCGAGAAAGAACATCGGATTGGCGATCGCGAGGTCCTTGCCGGTGCGGACATTCCTGAGCTTCATGCCGCGCCGGAACGTGCCCGAGCTCATGCGCAGGAACGCCACGCGGTCGCGGTGATGCGCGTCCATATTGGCCTGCACCTTGAACACGAAGCCCGTCACCGCCGGCTCGTTCGGATTGATCGCCTGAGGTTCGGCCGGCTGCGGCCGCGGCTCGGGCGCCCACGTCCCAAGCGCGCGCAACAGCTCCCCGACCGCCACGGTCTTCAGTGCCGAGCCGAAGATCACCGGCGTGAGATGGCCGGCGCGATAAGTCTCGAGATCGAAAGCCGGGTAGCCGATGCGCGCGAGTTCAAGGGATTCGAGCGAGGCTTTGATCACCGGATCGGCCGTGAGGGCCGCATCGTTCAGCAGCGCGTCGGCATCCTCGAATTCGCGAATGACTTCGCCGGAGGGTTTCAGCACGCGGCCGCCGACAAGATCGACGATGCCCTTGAAATCGACGCCCTGCCCGAGCGGCCACACCACCGGCGTCACGTCGAGCGCCAGCGTGTCGGCAATCTCGTCGAGGATCGCGATCGGGTCCTTGCCCTCCCGGTCGACCTTATTGGCGAAGGTGATGATCGGGATGTCGCGCAGGCGGCAGACCTCGAACAGCTTCAGCGTCTGGCTCTCGATGCCCTTGGCGACGTCGATCACCATCACCGCGGCGTCGACCGCCGTCAGCGTGCGATAGGTGTCCTCGGAAAAGTCGGAGTGGCCGGGCGTATCGAGCAGATTGAAGGTCAGCCCATCATGCTCGAAGGTCATCACCGACGAGCTGATCGAAATGCCGCGCTGCTGCTCGATCTCCATCCAGTCAGAACGCGTGGCGCGGGTGTTGGCGCGACCGCGCACCGCGCCCGCCTGGTTAATGGCGCCGGAGGCCGCGAGCAGCTTTTCGGTCAGCGTGGTCTTGCCCGCATCGGGGTGCGAGATGATCGCGAACGTCCGCCGCGATTGATACGGCAGCAGGCGCGTTGCGGCGCGGGTTTCGGTGAGGGCGTTCATGGCGGCGGTCTATAGCGATCGACAGGCGCGAAGCAAGCTCCCGTCCCCCTTGAGGGGAGGGGCTGGGGGTGGGGGTCCATCGGAGATCACCGCACTACCCCCACCCTCGTTCCCTCCCCTCAAGGGGGAGGGAGGCCCGACTGCGACAGCCGCGCGATAGAAAACAAAAGGGGCCGCCAGCGGCGACCCCCCGAACTCGCATGGTCTCTCGGCGGTCTTTTCGGGAGTGAACCCGCGGACCGCTGCGACGACTACAGAGGCTGCTCCATAAGGAAGCGCAACGATCCAAGACCCGTCGAAACCTTCGATTTCTGATGCACTGGATCACCTCCTTCAGTTGTTGAACTCGAACAAGAAGCTGGGGCACTTCGGCCGGCTTGGCAAGAGCTAATTCGCCGCGCCCGCTACGAACCCACCGCTAGCCTTAAATTTTGCTGACAGACGGCAACCTCCGCCGTGGGCTCCCCATTCTCCCCTCGAGCGTCATCGAGAGGACGAGATGACGCGGCTCAGATACGACATCATTCCGCAGGGCGGCGGCTGGAGCATCGCAATGGGCGGTGCGGTCGGCCCCCCTTACGCAGATATCGGCGAGGCGCTCCGCGACACGGAGCTGGTGGCCCGCTTCCTCGTCGATAATGGCGACAGTGTCGAGATCGTCGTCTGGCGCGACAATGAGCCGATTCTCGTCGACATGCTGGAACCCGACCCGGACGCGCCCGAGCCTATGCCGCCACCCGCTCACTGACGCCCTTGCGCGTGAGCTCCACCACCACGTCGCCGGGGGCGATGACCGTCCGCCTGTGCGTGATGGCGAGGATTGTCATCTCGTGTGCCAGCGCACGAATCTCGCCCATGATCTCGGCCTCGGTACGCTCATCGAGCGCCGAGCTCGCCTCGTCGAGGAACAGGATCTGCGGATTGGCATAGAGCGCGCGGGCGATGGCGACGCGCTGCCGCTCGCCGCCACTGAGCTTGAGGCCGCGCTCGCCGATTCGCGTCTCGAACTTTTCCGGCAGGCTGTCGATAAAACGCCCGATGGACGCGCGCTCGACCGCGCTGCGCAGCCGCGCCTCATCCAGCGGCCGGCCCAGAACGATGTTCGAGGCGATGGTATCGTTGAGCAGCATGATCTCCTGCGGCACGACGCCGATCACGGAATACCAGTCGGCGCGCGCGATCTGCGACAGCGGCACGCCATCGACCAGCACGCGGCCCGTTCCCGGCTCGAGCGATTTGAGCGCCATCTTGAACAGCGTTGTCTTGCCCGCCCCGGTCTCGCCGGTGAGGAAATTGAGCCGCCCGCGCCGGGCCGCGAACGATACGTCGCTCACCGCCGGCTTGTCGCGATAGGAATAGCCGACATGCTCGAAGGCGAGCGTGCCCGCCTCGAGCCGGAAATTCTGGTGGGCGGGGACGTCGGGCTCCTCCGGCTCGCCCCACATCTTGGCGAAGGGCATGAAGCGCGAATAGGAGCGCAGCAGATCGTCGATCGACGAGCCGATGGTCTGGAATGGCCGGTTGAGCTGCAGCAGCAGCGAGTCGAACAACACCACGTCGCCGATCGAAAGGGCGCCGGCCCGGTAGCGCGGCAACAGCACGAAATAGGTGATGGCGATCTGCGCGGCAAGCATCGCGCCAAAAATCAGCGAATAAAAGATGCGGCGCGTGGCGAACGCCGCCCAGCTGTCGCGCACCTCGCGCGCCTGTTCGGCAAAACGGCCGGCGATCCAGCGGTCGCCGCCGAAATAGCGGAGCGTCTCCATCGCGTTGATGGAGTTGCCGACGAATTTGGAGTTCGCCTGGTCGGCCTTGATGGCGCGGTCGAGATAGGGCCGCGTCCAGCGATTGGCGAAGAAGGTGAAGGCGATGAACGCCGTGCCGTAGACGAAGACGATGGCGACGATCTCGAGATTGATCGAGGCGCCGAGGACGAACAGCGTCAGCACGATCTGCACGATGCCCGGGATCAAAACGATCAGCGCCAGCTGCACCAGCGTGTAGACGGCGTTCTGCCCGCGCGACTTGGCCTGCTGGATCTCGGCCGGGTTGTAGTCGATGAAAAAGGTGATGGTCTTCTTCAGGAGCTTCTCGAAGAACGCCGTTCCAGCGATGAAATTGAGGTTCTCGGCGCTCATCATGGCCATGTAGTTGACCATGCCGCTGAGCGCCTGGCTGATGCCGAACAGCACGCCATAGCCCGCGAACGCCCAGACGATCCCCTCCCCCCAGCTGTCGGCGCGCAGCGCATTGATCAGGCGCGAGAACACGTAGGGTGCAGCGATGCCGGCGACCGCCGACAGGAAGACGATGGTCGCGACGCCGAGCAGCAGCAGCCGTGCCTCGCGGAAATAGCGCACGTAGATGTAGCTGAGCGGCCGGAGCATTTCGGGCCAGCTCGCGTCCATCAGATGGTCTTCGGTCGTACCAGCGCCGGCGCCGCGCGCGCGGAACATATTCTTGCCGGGCCGCTGGCGGGCGCCTGAACTGAATGCGGGCATGCTCATGGACGGCTCAGATTTAGGAACACGCGGATGGAAGGGCAAGCGAAGCGCTTGTCGCTCGCTATTTTCGTGATACAATAATTAGTGATGGAGATCACCTTTGACGAACGCAAGCGGCGATCAAACATTACAAAGCACGGTTTCGACTTTGACGAGCTCGACGTGGCGTTCTTCGAGGCTGCAGCGGTCGTTCCAGCGAAGCATGATCGATTGATGGCCGTAGGGCGTTTCGACACAACGGTTGTTACCGTGATCTTCAAACTGATGGGCCGGGAGGGCCTGTCGGTAGTCTCCATGCGGATCGCCTCATCCAAGGAAAGGCTCTTTCTGTAATGACGAAACTGAGAAAGCTCCGACCCTTCACGGACGCCGACGAAGCCGAGGCGCAGCGCCACATCGCAATGGACCCCGACGCACCGGAAATTACCGACGAGCAGATCGCGCAGCGTATGACCTTTGCCGAGGCAATGCGGCGCCACGCCGGTCGGCCGCGACTTGCCAACCCCAAGCAGCAGGTGAGTGTCAGGCTGGACGCAGATGTCCTGCAGAAGCTGAAGGCCTCCGGACCTCGTTGGCAGGCGCGCATGAATGCCGCTCTACGCAAGGAGCTCGGGCTGAAGCCGTCGCGCCCATAAGGCAAGCCCGGCTCGCCTTCGCAAGCCGGGCTGCGTCGTGACCCTGGAGGAGGTCGGTAACTATTCGGCCATCGCGTGGGCGCGCTCGAGGGCGATCTCTTCCTGCGTCTTCGGTTTGGCCGACGGCGGCGGCGCCTTGGGCTTGCGCAGCAAGAGGATCAGCGGGATGGCGCTCAGGCTCATCAGCATCATCAGCCAGAAATCGTCGATATAGCTCAGCATCGCCGACTGCTGGCTGACCAGCCCGTCGATCTCGGACAGGAAGGTCGGATCTCCCGAAAGCAGTGCGGGGGCCTGGTTGTTGACCGCCTGCGACGTCGCGGTGAGCCGGGCAGCGAGCTCGGCGTGATTGACCTGCACCATGTTGGCGAGGACCGCGGTGACGATCGAGATGCCGACGCCCTGCCCCATGTTGCGCACCAGGCTGAACATCGCCGTACCATCGGCGCGGAATTTTGGTGCGATGGTCGCAAACGCCATGGTCGACAGCGGCACGAACAGGAAGCCCATCCCGAAGCCCTGGATGACGCCGGTGACGATCACCGGAGTGTAGTCCATGTCGAGATCGAAGCTCGTCATCGCATAGAGCGAGTACGCCATGCAGGCGATACCGAACAGCATCATGATGCGCGCGTCGAGCTTGCCGGTCAGGCGGCCGACGATCACCATCGAGGCCATCGTTGCAAGGCCACGAGGCGCCATGATGATCGACGAAAAGATCACCGGATAGCCCATCAGGTTCTGCAGCAGCGGCGGCAGCAGCGCGAGACCAGAGAACAGCGTGATGCCCACGATGAACATGAACACCGAGCCAAGGCTGAAATTGAGGTCCTTGAACACGCGCAGGTCGATGAACGGGTTCTCGGCCGTCACGCTGTGCACGATGAACACCCAGAAGCCGGCGATCACGAGCCCGAGCTCGACCCAGGTCTCCGTCGATTCAAACCACGAATTGTCAGCGCCGCGATCGAGCAGCAGCTGCAACCCGCCGACGCCCAGCGCCAGCATGGCGAACCCAAAGAAGTCGAAGCGCCTCAGCTTGATCAGCGTGTCGGGCATATAGAGCAGCAGCATCGTCACGCAGAGGATGCCGACCGGCATGTTGATGAGGAACACCCAGCGCCAGTCGAAGGTCTCGGTCAGGTAGCCACCCAGCGTCGGCCCGATGATGGGCGCGACCATGATGCCCATACCGTAGATGGCCATGGCCTGGCCGATCCGCTCCTTGGGATTGATGTTGAGCAGCACCGTCTGGGCGAGCGGCGCGATGAAGGCGCCGCAGAGCCCCTGGATGATGCGGAACAACACCATCTCGGGCAGGCTGGTGGCGATGCCGCAGAGCGCCGATGCGATCGTGAAGCCGATGACCGAAATCAGGAACAGCCGCTTTTGCCCGATCCGGTCGGAGATCCAGCCGGTCAGGGGCGTCGCGATCGCGGCCGCGACGATATAGGAGGTCAGAACCCAGGTGATCTCGTTCTGCGCGGCACCGAGCGATGCCGCCATGTGCGGCAGCGCCACGTTGGCGATCGTCGTGTCGAGCACCTGCATCACCGTGCCCAGCATCAGGGCGACGGTGAGGAGGCCCTTGTGCTTGACCACGATGGTCGGCGGAGTGAGATGCTGCGGTGTCGGTGCCTTGGCCATTGCGGCCTCCAGAACGAGAAGTCAGGGCGCAAGGTTTGCCCTCGCGCCCTTGGGACTGGTCGGGATTACTTGCCCAGCATCTTGTCGAGGGTCGTGTGACCCGTATCGACCGTCACGGTGGCGCTCATGCCGCTGCGCAGCGGCTCGGTCGGCGCGGCGTCGAGCTCGACGCGCACGGGGATACGCTGCACGACCTTGACCCAGTTGCCGGTGGCGTTCTGCGCCGGGATCAGCGCGAACTCCGCACCCGTCGCGGCCCCGATCGAGGTGACCTTGCCCGCGAGCTTGACGCCCGGGAAGGCATCGACCGCGACCTCGGCCGGCATGCCGACACGGATGTCGGTGAGCTGGGTTTCCTTGAAATTGGCCTCGAGCCAGCTGTCATCGGTCTCGACCAGCATCGCGATAGTCGTGCCCGTGGCGACGAACTGGCCGACGTTGAGGCTCGATACCTGGCTGATGACGCCGTCGGCCGGAGCCACCACCACCGCCTTGTTCAGGTCGCGCTGCGCGGCGTCGACCGCCGCAAGGGCCGAGAGCACCGCGGGGTGCTTGTCGATATCGATTGACGGATCGCCGCCCAGAGCTGCCGTTGCGCCGGCAACCGCCTGCTGCGCGGTGGTCACCGCATTCTGTGCCTGCTGCAGCGCGAGCTTGGGAGCATCGAGCGTCGAACTCGAAGCAACCGCCTGGTTCACCAGCGCCTGCTGCCGATCGAACGTTGCCTGCTGGATGGTCTCGGTGGCCTGCGCCGAGGCCAGATTGGCCTGCGCCGTGCCGTAGGCGACCTTGAGCTGCTGCACGTTGACGCGCGCCGTGGCCAGCGCGGCGTTCGCCTGGTCTAGCGCGATCTGGTACGGCTGCGGATCGATGGTGAAGAGCACGTCGCCGGCCTTCACCGTCTGGTTCTCCGCCACATTGACCGCGGTGATGCGGCCGGCGATGTCGGCACTGAGCGAAACCTTCGCCTGCTCGACATTGGCGTTGTCGGTGTCCTGATAGCGGCCGCCGGTCAGATAGAACCAGGCGCCTGCGACCACCAACACCAGCGGCACGACAATCATCAGGACGATACGGCGCGACCCGCGCTTCTTTGGCGCCGGCGCCGGAGCTGCCGCGGCCTGAGGCGCCTGTGAGGGCTGCTGCGGCGCTTCAGACTTGGGCGGGCTCTTTTCCGCGCGGCCGATGGTCACGACAGTCGCCTCGTTCGGCTTGGGTTCGGTTGCGCGATTGCTCATTCGGCAGGTTCCTTCTCGGTGGCGCTCATGGCCAAAAGGTTATCTTTCATGCGGGTCAGCACATCGATGACCTGCTTACGTTCTTTGTCGGACAGGCCTTCGAGGGCGTGTTCGTAAAGGGCATTTCCCACCCGGCGGACTTCGAGGACGAGCTCCTGGCCGGGGCGGGTTGCAACCGCGCGCTTGGCGCGGCTGTCATGGGGATCGGGCGAGCGCTCGATCAGCCCGCGCTTTTCGAGCCGGTCGAGGATGCCGCTCAGCGTCATCGGGTCGGTGTCGATGCACCCGGCGAGTTCGACCTGGCTCATGCCATGGTTGGTCGACAGCTCCGCCAGCGCCCGCCACTGCGGCAAAGTGATGCCGTGGACGCGCGCCTCTTCCTCGAAGCGGCGCTTCATCAGCTTAGCGACCTCGGACAGCAGGTAGCCCACGGGGGCAGCCTTGGCGAAACTGGGAGAAACGGGGGACATCGGCTTTCTATGTGTGCTTACAATAAGCGCACATATAATAAGTCCACTTACGAGGTCAACCGCGTTCCGGGACGGGCAGGTGCGACACACCTGCATGGCTTACAAAGGGTTACCCGAAGGCGACGAGTTTGAGTCTCCGCCCTTGCGGCCCCGCAGGACTGCGTTACCGTCTGGCAAAGGCCGGAACCCGCACGATGTCGCCCCAAGAACAGACCCCCTTCACGCTCGCCGCCTGCGCCGAGATGCTGTTCGGCAAGCTGCGGATGCTCGATCGGGTACGGCGGCTGACCGAGCTCGGCTTCGAGGTCGAGCTCTGGGACTGGACCCGGCACGACATCCGGGCTCTCGCGCAATCGGGCGCGACCTTCTCGTCGATGACCGGCTACATAAGCGGGACGCTCGCCGACGACGCGGGCGCTGACGAACTGCTCGCGACGGCCCGCCAGTCGATCCCGGTTGCCAAGGAGCTCAACTGCCCGCGTCTGAACCTGCACGGCACCGGTCTCGGTCCACAGGGACTGCCGGTGGTCAAGTCCTGGGTGGTCACCGGCCCGATGTGGCTCAAGGCGCGCGACACACTCCGACGCATCGCCGAGCTAGGCGAAGCGGAGGGCGTGACCTTCGTGCTCGAGAATCTCAACGAAGCGGTCGATCATCCGCTGACGCCATTCGCCAAGGCTGCCGACACGATCGCTCTGGTCAGCTCGATCGACCGGCCATCGCTGAAGCTCAATCTCGACCTGTACCATGCGCAGATCGGCGAGGGGAATTTGATCGAGCTCTGCCGCAAGGCGCTGCCCTTCATCGGCGAGATCCAGGTCGCAGACGTGCCGGGGCGCAAGGAGCCGGGCACCGGCGAGATCAACTATCCCGCCATCGCTCGGGCGCTGGTCGAGATGGGCTATCGCGGCACGGTCGGACTCGAAGCCTGGCCCTCGGGCGACGACGAGTTGGCGCTGAGCCGCTTCCGCGAGGCCTTTACGGTCTAACGGGCCTCACGACACCGCCGCGAGCACGCCGGCAAGCCGCGTCTCGCGTTGCCGCAAACCATCGTGCCGTTCGCTGACCGCAGCCCAGAGATCGGAAAGCTTTGCCGTCTCAAAGAGCCGGAACAGGCACGGCGCGATATAGCTCTTGCGCGTGATCGCCGGCGTATTGCGGAGGAACGCGGCGACCTCGCGCGTCACGACCGCCATCTGCCGGCGCCGGGCTGCATCAGATGGTCCCGGCTCGAGCCGCGCCAGCGCTTCGGCGGCGATCGCACTCGCGTGGAGCGTGCGAAAATCCTTCGCCGTCACCCGCCCGCCTGCAGCATCGCGCAGATAGCGGTTGAGATCCTCGCTGCGGATCGCCTGCGCCGTTCCCTCCTCGGTGCGGTACATCAGGAGGCGCTTGCCTGCGATCGTCATGATCCGCGCGATCGCGGCGGCGAGAGCCGCATCCGCGACTTCGTAGAACGCGATCTTACCGCTCTTGGCCGGAAACTTGAGCACCACGGTCTCGCCCTTCACGCTCACGTCGCGCGAATAGAGCGTGCTCGCGCCGCGCGTCCCCGATGCATCGAGATAGCGCTCGCGTCCGACCCGCATCGCCGTGCGATCGATCAGCGCCGCGCCAATTGCCACCGCCAGCTGCTTGCTGCCCGTCTCGGCGGTGAGGTCCTGCGCGATGTGGCGCCGGATGCGCGGCAGCGCCGCGGTGAGCAGCGCCAGCTGCTGCTCCTTGTGGCGCGTCCGCCGCGCCTCCCAGTCCGGATGATAAATGTATTGCCAGCGCCCGGCTGCATCGAGACCGCAAGCCTGGATGTGCGCATTGGCCTCGGCGGCGATCCGCACATCCGTCCACGCCGGAGGGATCCCCAGATGGCGAGCGCGCTCGTGCAGGTCCCGTTCGGCCCAGGCGTGCCCGTCGGCATCGACGAAGGCGTAGCCGCGGCCCTTACGGATTCGCCGCGCTTCGAGCCCATCGCGTGAGACGCGCTTCAGCCGCATGCCCCGCCCTTTTCCCTGACATGCCCCGAGGTCGACATGGCGAGCGGAACGCGATGCAGCGGCACGCGGTTCCGCCCGACGGAACGCGCACGGTTGCGCACGCTCTTGTGTGGCAGACGCTCGCTACTTTCTTGCCGTCTTGCAACGATGCCCATGTAGGATCGGGGCAGTTCCCGTGGAGACAATGATGCCCACCCGCACTCTCGGTCGCACAGACCTCTCGATCGAACCGCTCGTCTTCGGCTGCAACGTGCTCGGCTGGACGCTTCAGGAGGCGGACGCCTACCGCGTGCTAGACGCCTACGTCGATGCGGGCTTCACCGCTTTCGACACCGCCGACATCTATGGCAAGGGCGCGTCCGAGACGATCCTCGGCAACTGGATGAAGGCCCGCGGCAACCGCGACAAGGTGCTGGTCTTCACCAAGGTCGGCGCCGCCAACGCCGAGGGCAAGCGCGACCTCAGCCCCAAATGGATCATGCACGAGGTGGACAATTCGCTGCGCCGGCTCCAGACCGACGTGATCGACCTTTACCAGAGCCACTGGCCCGACACGGCGACGCCGCAGGACGTGAGCCTCGAGGCGTTCGATCGGCTGGTCAAAGCCGGCAAGGTGCGCTGGATCGGCAGCTCCAACCAGGACGCACATCAACTCGGCGAGGCGCTCGACATCTCGAAGGCCAAGGGCATCGCGCGCTACGAGACGGTGCAGGACGAATTCAACCTCTACGACCGCGCGGCGTTCGAGGACGGCGTGCAGCAACTCTGTGTCAAAGAGCAGGTCTCGGGCATCGGCTATTACGGCCTCGCGCGCGGCTTCCTCGCCGGCAAATACCGCAGCGTCGCCGATGCAGGCAAAAGCCCGCGCGGCAAGGTCAGCGTCGAGCGATACCTCAACCCCAAGGGCGAGCGCGTGCTGGCCGCGCTCGATGCAGTCGCAAAGCGCCACGCAACCACGCCCGCCGCCGTCGCCATCGCCTGGATCGCCGCGCAACCGGGAGTGGGCGCGGCCATCGCGTCGGCGACATCGGTGCAGCAACTCGCAGGACTTGTTGCCGGTGCCCGGCTCGTGCTCAACGCTGACGAGTTGTCGGATCTCACCCGGTCCGGACGCTGAGCGTCAGCTGGCATCGGCACGCCCCTATCACCTCGCCGCGGCGATGTAGTCCTGCGCAAAGGCCGAGAGCTCATCCGGCTCGAGGTCGGAGACGGCGGTGAAAGCGAATCCATCCGCCCGCCACTCCGCCATGTTGTAGCCGGCGGCGGCGCTGAGCGTCGGGACCGCCTGACCGGTCCCGCCGGGGATCGCGGTCAGGGAGACCGTGTGCTCGTTGTGCCGATAGACGAGTGTCGGCACGGCCTGCTGCGCCAGCACGTCGATCCGCCCGCCGATCAGGGGATAGCCTTGTGTCGCAAGATCGGGCGCCGGCGGAGAAATCCCGATATGGGCGTCGAGCCAGGGCTTGACCGTGTGCCGGTCGGAGGACTGCACATCGACCGGCGTTGCCGCGAGCAGGCTGCGCTGGTGCGCCGCGGCGATGAGCAATTCTATCGAAGGCGCACGCGGCCCCGCCAGATAATAGGTCGCGCCGCTCGCGACGAACGCCGTCACCACCATGCTCGCCGCGATCGCGCGCCAGTCGCCCCAATTGCGGCTGCCGCGAGCGCGAGTGTCGGGAGCCGTCTGCGGCAGGGCGAGGTCCGCGATCCGCGCCGCGAACGCCGCCGACGGCTCGGCGCGTGGCTGCGCCGCGACCGCCTGCTGAACGGCCGCAATTTCATCGCGCGCCGATCGCAACGCGGCATCCGCCGCGATGCGGGCTTCGAGCGCCGACGCCGCTTCCGCATCGAGCTCGCCGTCGACCAGCGCATTGAGCGCGATCCGATCCGCTTCGGAGACGGGCAGCGTCATGCCTCGGCCCTCCTGATCAGCACCGCCAATTGCTGCCGGCCGCGCGACAACCGCGACATCACGGTTCCGATCGGCAGGTTGAGCATTTCGGCGATGTCCTTGTAGCTGAAGCCGTTGACGTCGCGCAGTACCAGAACCTCACGCATGGGCAGGCTGAGAGCGGAGATCGCCTTTGTCACCGTCTCCTGCTCGGCGCGGCGGATGAGGTCGGCCTCGGCGCTCGGCTGCGGATCGACGCCGCCGGCCGGAGCGTCACGGGCCACATCGTCGATGTCGGCGAGGTCGCCGACCATCACCAGCGTGCCCGATCGCTGGCGTGCCAGCCAGCTGAACGCGCAGTTCCTGACGATCGCGAGCAGCCAGGCACGGGCGTTGCCGCCCTGATAGCCCTCGACCGACCTGAGGGCGCGCATGCAGGCCTCCTGCACCACGTCTTCGGCGTCATTAGCGTTGCCCACCAGCCAGCGTGCAAGACCGAGCCCGTCGGCCAAATGTGGCACGACGATCTGGCCGAACAGCTCTGACCTGCGGTCCTGGTCCACAGCCTTCCTGGTCTGGGCACTGACGGCCCGCGCATCTGTTGACGCGCGCGCCGTCTGAGGTGTGCCCGTCACTGGACGACGATTTCGCCCTTCATGAACGGGTGCAGGCCGCAATGATAGTCGAACTTGCCGGCCTTGGCGAAGGTGAAGCTGAACTTGTCGTTAGTGTCGAGGCCGTCGGAGTGAAAGCTGCCGTCGTCGGCGATGACCGAGTGGATGGTGTCGTCACCATTGACGAAGTTCACGGTGTCCCCCGCGGCGATCGTCATCGTCGATGGCGAGAAGGCGAAGTTGGTGATGGTGATCGTCACGTCCTTGGCGAACGCCGGCATAGAGCCGGCAAGACTGGCAAGGGCGAGCGTCGCGCAAAGGATCACGCTGGTGGAACGAAGGCGGAGAGGCATGGTCAAAACTCGGTTCTTTGGAGGGGTGAGGCATCGACAGCCTCAGGCGAGGGTACTGTCGGTGATGGCGAGATCGCGCTGGCCGACGACGTAGTTGACGCTGGTGAGGCCAAGCATGCCACGCAGTTGGTCGGCGGGGACGATCATCGGACCCGGGGCGGGCGCAGCCCCGGGCGCAGGTTGCGGGAAGGCGGTCGAGCGCGCGGTGTGGAACGTCATATTGCCCTCGACCTTCTGGATGATTTGGTGGATGTGCCCATTGAGCACCGTCACCGAGCCGAAGCGCTGCAGCAGCGCCAGCGCCTGCGCGCTGTCATCGGTGCCCCATCCCCAGTCCGGATAGATCGTCCACAGCGGAATGTGGGCGAAGACCACGATCGGCTGCGAGCTCGGGCGGTTGGCGAGATCTTTGGTCAGCCAGTCGATCTGGTCGGGGCCGAGATTTCCGAGACCGCCGGCCTTGAGGTTGACGACGTTGACCAGGGCGATGAAGTGAACGCCGTTCTGGTCGAACGAGTACCAGCCCTGCCCCCAGCTGTCCTTGCCGTAGCGGTCCATATAGGCCTTTCCCTGCCCGGCATCGACCATGTCGTGCTCGCCCGGAATGTAGTGGGTCAGGATCTTGGTGGAGCCGATGATCTGGTCGGCGTCGTCGAACTGATCGGCCTTGCTGAGATGGGTAATGTCGCCGGTGTGGATCATGAAGCTCGGCTGCACCGCCAGCGCCTTGATGCGGTCCACCGCCTCGTTGAGCGTATCGATGGCGGTGACCTCGGCTTCCTTGTCGAAGCCGACATGGCTGTCCGAGATCTGGAGGAAGGTGAAGTTGCTGCTGACCGCTTCGGCCGCCTGTGCCTCGTCGAGCAGGTTCAGCGCCTTGGGAATGCCGCCCGAGAGCGTCCAGACGACGCCGGTGCCGGCCCAGACCATGCACTCGAGGGCGTGGCGGCGGGTCAGCTTGCTGGGTTTTGTGCTCGGATCGTCGGACATCTGGGTCTCCCTTGCGCAACGGGCGCAAAGAGGAGACCAGCCGATCGGCCGCGTTATTCCTCAGGAACCATCACAGCCGCGTGATTGACGCACGCGGGCCATTCTCCCGGCGGTCGGCGCCATTTTTTCGCGCCACGAGTTGCGCCGGCGATCAAGAGTGCGATGGCCCTGCGCGCGACGCGGATGTCAATCCACCGCGTGCGAGCAGCTCATTAGCAGCGCGCGCATCTTCCGTCCGCGCCGCGGGCACCTATTTGATGCTGACGGATTTCGACCTGCTCAAGGTCCAAATCTGCGGTCATCGATTTGAAACTTTCGCCCGATCGAGGGTATTTCCAGCTTCAAACAGCCTTCCGGCACCCCTCGAGGCTTTCATCACGCCGGCAGCGTCCGGCCAATCCGGAGAACATCATGCGTCTGATTCAGTCATTCGCGGCCGCGGCGCTGGCCGTCGCCCTTACCGCTGGCGTCGCCAACGCCCAGGTCGTCGTCTCGTCCAAGATCGACACCGAGGGCGGCTTGCTCGGCAACATCATCTCGCAGGTGCTGCAGACGAACGGCATCCCCGTGACCGAGAAAATCCAGCTCGGCGCCACCAAGATCGTGCGCGACGCAATCGTCGCCGGCCAGATCGACATCTATCCCGAATACACCGGCAACGGCGCCTTCTTCTTCAACAAGGCGGACGATCCGGCCTGGAACGATGCCGCCAAGGCCTACGCCGAGGTCAAGCAGCTCGACTACGACGCCAACAAGATCGTCTGGCTCGCGCCGGCGCCCGCGAACAACACTTGGGGCGTGGCCATCCGAAAGGATGTCGCCGACGCCAACAAGATCGTGACCTTCTCCGACTTCGGCAAATACGTCGCCGGTGGCGGCCAGGCCAAACTCGCGGTGTCCGCCGAGTTCGTCAGCACCCCTGGTGCCCTCCCCAAGTTCGAGTCGACCTATGGCTTCACGCTCAAGCCCGACCAGCTGGTGACGCTGTCCGGCGGCGATACTGCCGCAACGATCGCCGCGGCGGCCAACCAGACCAGCGGCGTCAACGGCGCCATGGTCTATGGCACCGATGGCGGCATTGCGCCTTCTGGCCTGGTGGTGCTCACCGACGACAAGAACGTGCAGCCTGTCTACCAGCCCGCCCCCATCATCCGCGAGGTGGTGCTCAACAAGTATCCGCAGATCAAGGACCTGCTGGCGCCCGTCTTCGCCAAGCTCGATCTCGTGACGCTGCAGACGCTCAACGGCCGCATCCAGGTCGGCGGAGAAGCCGCAAAGGCGGTCGCGATTGACTGGCTGAAGACAAACGGCTTTCTGAAGTAAGCGAAACAAGCAGGGGCGGGACCATCCCGCCCCTTTCATGATGTCCGACATCGCACTCACCGCGCCCGGTACGCGCCGCTGGACCGTTGACAGGCTGGGCGCTGCGATCTTCGCCATCGCGGCGCTCGGACTATTCCAGCCCTTTGTCCTGTTCCGGCCTAACCGGATCGTCGCCGGCCAGGCGAGGTCGCTGCTCGACAGCTTGCCCGGGTGGAGCGGCTACGGCATCGGCGCGCTGCTCCTGATCGCCGCGGCATCCTGTCTTCTGCGAACGCCTGCTGCGATCCGGCTTACCATCTCGCTCGCCACGCTGCTGGTGCTCGCGATCGCGCTCGGCTTCGCCGCCGATCACGTCACGGCCTTGGACGACAAGATCTCGCGGACCTCGCCGGCGCTGGGCTTCTGGCTCGAGCTTCTGGCCTTCGCACTGCTCGCCGCCGATTCAGTCGCGCGCCTCCGGCTAAGGCCGCTCACGCGCATCGGGCTCCTCGCGCTCGTTGCCATTGCCCTGGCGGCCATCCTCGTAAGCGGCTTGTGGAACGACGTTTCCGTATTGCGCGAATATGCCAATCGCGCCGACTCATTCTGGCGCGAGGCCACGACGCATGTCGGCCTCGCGCTCGGATCGCTTGCGGCCGCGATGGTCATCGGCCTGCCGCTCGGGATCGTGCTGCATCCAACGGAGCGGGCGCGAGCTGTCGCCCTCAACGTCCTCAACGCCATCCAGACGATTCCCTCGATCGCGCTCTTCGGCCTGCTCATCGCGCCGCTCGCCTGGGTCGCCGCCAACCTGCCCGGCGCCGCGGCGATCGGCATCGCCGGCATCGGTGTCGCGCCGGCGATGATCGCGCTCTTTTTGTATTCGCTGATGCCGGTGGTCTCTAACACCCTGTCCGGCCTCGATGGCGTATCGCCCGCCGCCAACGAAGCGGCGCGCGGCATGGGCATGACCGACCGCGAGCGGCTGTTGCAAGTAGAGCTTCCCCTCGCCTTCCCCTCGATCCTCGCGGCGATCCGCATTGTGCTCGTACAGAACATCGGCCTTGCGACCGTGGCCTCGTTGATCGGCGGCGGCGGTTTCGGCGTCTTCGTCTTCCAAGGCGTCGGCCAGACCGCGATGGATCTCGTCCTGCTCGGTGCGGTACCGACGGTTGCCCTCGCCTTCGCCGCCGCCGTCGTGCTCGATGCGATCGTCGAACTCAGCCGGGGGCATCGCCAGCAATGATCGAGATCGAGCATCTCTCGAAGTCGTTCGACGGGCAGGTCGTGGTCGACGACGTTTCGATGCACATCGATGAGGGTGCCCTCGTCGTGGTGGTCGGCACCTCCGGGTCGGGCAAGACCACGCTGCTGCGGATGATCAACCGCCTGATCGAACCAAGCGCCGGGCGCGTGGTCATCGATGGGCAGGATGCTCGCGCCGTTCCTGTGCATTTGCTGCGCCGGCAGATCGGCTACGCCATCCAGGGTCACGGTCTGTTTCCACATCGCACCGTGGCGCAGAACATCGCGACCGTGCCGCGCCTGCTGGGCTGGAACCGCGCACGCATCGCGGCGCGCGTCGATGAGCTGCTGCACCTGTTCCAGCTCGAGCCCGCCGAGTTCCGCGACCGCTATCCGAGCCAGCTCTCCGGTGGACAGCAGCAGCGCGTCGGCGTCGCCCGCGCCCTCGCTGCATCGCCCAAGCTGCTGCTCATGGACGAGCCCTTCGGGGCGCTCGACCCGATCATCCGCGCCCACGCCCAGGCCGACCTCAGGACCATCCAGCGCCGGCTCGGCACGACTATCGTGCTCGTCACCCACGACATGAACGAGGCCATTCAGCTCGGCGACCGCATCGCCGTGATGGACCAGGGCCACCTGCTCCAATACGCCGAGCCGCGCGAAGTCGTGGTCCATCCCGCGACCGACTTCGTCGGCGAGCTTCTGGGCAGCGGCGAGCGCCCGTTCCGGCTGCTGTCGCTGCAGCCGGTGCGCGATTTCATCGAGCCCGGCGAGGCCGAGGGCGAGGCCATCGCCGACACTGTCTCGCTCCGCGACGCGCTTGAAGATGCCCTCTGGACCGGGCGCGCGGCGGTTCCCGTCCGCGGCGCTTCGGGCGCGATCCTCGGCCGTATCACGCTCGACCGCGCCGTCCGCCAGGCCGCACGTCCCAAATGAGCGCCGGTGTGGTCCTTCGTCTGGCGATCGTCGCGATCTTGGTGGTCTTTCTCGCCCAGCCCGACTGGTTCGTGCCGATCTTTGCGCCGCTCACCCAGCCCGGCCAGGCACCGATCTATACGCAGAATTCGCTGCTGACCCTCACCATCAACCACGTCGCCATCGTGGCGGTCGCGACCTTCGCGGGAAGCCTCGTGGCAGTCGGCCTCGCGATCGTCGTGACGCGCCCATCGGGCCGCGAATTCCTGCCGCTGTCGCGCACCCTCGCCAATATCGGCCAGACCTTCCCGCCGGTGGCCGTGCTGGCGCTCGCCGTCCCGCTGCTTGGCTTCGGCACCGCGCCGACGGTGCTGGCGCTCTTCCTCTACGGGCTGTTGCCGATCTTCGAGAACGCCCTCACCGGCCTCACCACCGTGCCGGCCGATGTGGTCGAAGCCGCGACCGGCAGCGGCATGACCGGAGGCCAGCGCCTCTGGCAGGTCGAACTGCCGCTGGCCCTGCCGTTGATCCTCGCCGGCATCCGCATCTCGACCGTCATTGCGATCGGCACCGCGACCATCGGCTCGACGGTTGCGGCCAGCACGCTCGGCGAGGCGATCATCGCGGGCCTCATCAACAGCAACCTCGCATTCATCGCCGAGGGCGCGCTGTGTGTCGGCGTCATCGCCATTCTCGTCAACGACGCCTTCCTTGCGCTGGAACGGCGCATCACCCCAGCCCGATCGCGAGACATTTGATGGACGATTACACACCGACCCAGCGGCGCCTGGTCCTCATCGCCGCAATCTGTGCGTCGTCGATGGGTTTCATCGATGGATCGGTGGTCTCGATCGTCACCCCGGCGATCCGCTCCGCGCTCGGCGCGAGCCTGCCCGAAGCGCAATGGGTGACCGACGGGTATCTGCTGACATTGTCGTCGCTATTGCTGATCGCCGGCGCCGCCGGCGACCGCTACGGGTTGAGACGCGTGTTCGCCGGCGGCATCGTGCTGTTCGTGATCGCCTCGATGGTTTGCGCCGCAGCCCCGAGTCCCGCCTTCCTCATCGGGGCGCGGGTCGTGCAGGGCCTCGGCGCGGCATTCATGGTACCCGGCAGCCTTGCCATCATCGCCGCCGCCTATCCGGAGGAGCAACGCGGCGGCGCCATCGGCATCTGGGCCGCTGCGTCGTCATTGACAACCCTACTCGGGCCCGTGCTCGGAGGCGCACTGCTGAGCCTGGCGGGCGACGCGAGCTGGCGCTTCGTGTTCGTTCTCAACCTTCCGCTCGGAGCGATCGCGCTCCTGCTGCTGCGGGCCGCACCGGCCATCGCCCCGTCCGCCGCCCGACCACTCGATATACTGGGCGCGGTGCTGGCAACGCTCGCCTTACTGCTGATCAGCGGCGCCCTGATCGAAGCGGCCAGTCCCCTCTTCGTCGTGGCGCTGGTCGCTGGCTTTGCCGTCGCAGCCATCTTCCTTTTTGTCGAGGCGCGATCGTCATCGCCGATGCTGCCATTGAACCTCTTCGTCGATCCACGATTCTCCGCGGCGCAGGCGGCGACGTTCCTGATCTATTTCGGCCTCAGCGCTGTGACCTTCTATTTGCCGACCCTGCTGATCGCCGGTTGGCGCGTATCTCCCGCCGAGGTCGCAATCGCGATGCTGCCCCTGGGCATCGTCCTCACCATCCTTTCAGGGCCGGCAGGCCGGCTCGTCGACCGCACCGGACCCGAGCCGGTCCTGATCGCGGGCGCCTTGGTCGTCGCCCTGGCCTTTGCCGCGCTCGGTTTTGCCGTTCGCTCGCACAGCCTGTGGTTTGCGGTGCTGCCGCTGATGGTGCTGTTCGGAGTGGGCATGAGCGCGATAGCGGGGCCTATCTCCACCGCTGTCATGGCCGCCGCGCCGCGCGGCACGACCGGCACCGCGTCGGCCATCAACAATGCCGTAGCGCGAGTCGCGGGGTTGCTCGCGATTTCCTTGATGGGGACCGTAGGGGCGTTGGTCTACACGCAGATTGCTGGGCCGGCCGTCACTGCCACATTCGGCGCCGAAATCGGAACGAACGCGATCTCCCCCGATGCCGACGTGACGCGCATGCTGGCGTCAGACTTCGCCTTCGCCGCCATCGCCTGGACCAGCGCCGCGCTGTCCCTTGTGGCGGCCCTGATCATCTGGCTGGCCTTGCGACGTCGCAAGCGCACAAGCCCCTGAGCCGGGGCGCCGCTATTTCAGCAGGCCCGGCGACACCGAGCCCTGCAACTGGCGCTGGAAGATGATGTAGGCGATCAGCACCGGCAGCACCGTGATCACCACCGCCGCGAACAGCGCACCGAAATCCACGGCGTAGCCCGCCTGCGAGGCGAATTTCGCCATTCCCTGCGACAGCACGTAGTTGCTGTCCTTGGTGTTGAGGGCGACCGGCAGCAGAAACTGATTCCATAGGCCGAGGAAGTTGAAGATCGCCACGGAGGCAAGGCCCGGGCGTGCCATGGGCAGCATGATCTGGAAGAAGATGCGCCACGGCCCGCACCCGTCGAGCGCGGCGGCCTCCGCCACTTCCTGCGGCAGCGTGCGGAAGAAGGCGTAGAGGAAGAACACCGTGAACGGCAGCGCGAACGCCACATAGGTGATGATGAGGCCGAACAGCGTGTTGCCGATGTGGAACCACTGCAGCACGAAGAACAGCGGCACGATGGCGAGGAAGATCGGGAACGCGAGCCCTGCCAGCATCGCGTAGTAGATCACCTTGTTGCCGCGGAATTCGTAGCGGGCGAGCACGTAGGCGCACATGGCACCGAGGATCATGACGATCACCAGCGCGCTCGTCACCACGATCACCGTGTTGAAGAAGTAGGTGCCGATGCCGGCGCTGGTCCAGGCCGAAACGTAATTGTCGAAGTTCCAGTTGGCGGGCAGCGTGAAGGGCGAGCCGAGCACTTCCTTGGTGGTCTTGAACGACGAGACCAGCACCCAGAGCAGCGGCGCGCAGACGATGATCACCCAGGCAATGAGCGCGGTGTGCGAGATCGCCCCGACGGTGGTATCGCTCCAGGGCTTGCGGATGGCGCGTTTGGGCAAAGGCTTGCCCAGCACCGCCTGGTGTTCGGCAAAGGCGTTGGCGCCGCTCTTGACTGGGACTGTCGGGGCCGGAGCGCGCTTCTTCCCGCGCTCGCCGAGCAGGTAGAACACGAGGAACACCAGCGCCGCGAACAGCAGCGTCACGACGGCCAACACGACCCCCATCGAGGTCGAGTAGCCGAACTTGCCCTTTGAGAAGGCGGTAACGCGCAAATCCTGAGAGATGGTCAGGGTGGCGTTGTTGGGCCCGCCATTGGAATTGAGCGCCTGCATGTAGACGAAGGCGTCAAGCGCGAGGATGCCGAGATAGATGTAGGCGGTACGGATGTTGTCGCGGATCAGCGGTACGGTGATGAAGATCGCCGTGCGGAACCGCCCGGCCCCGTCGACGCGCGCTGCTTCATAGACCTCAGCAGGGATGCCTTTGATGGCCGCGATGAACAGCACCATGTAGAACCCCGCCATCGACCAGACGATGACGAAGATCGAGGCGCCCATGGCCGTCCGCTCTTCCCCGATCCAGGGATAAGACTTGAAGCCTCCCAGCCCAATCGAAGTCAGAATGCCGTTCAACAGGCCGCTCGAGGGATCGTAGACCTGCGCCCACATGATGCCGATGACGATCGCCGGCACGACATAGGGGAAGAACGAAACGATCCGGTAGAGATCGGAATTGCGGATGCCGCGGATTTCGCCGCGGCTGACGCCGCCGACCGTGACCAGCGTTGCCAGAGTTACCGACAGCGCAATGGTCACGGGCGGCAGGATCAACACCAGGAAGAGGTTGTTGGTCAGCGCCTTGAGGAAGACGCTGTCCGACAGCAGCCTCCAGTAATTGTCGAAGCCGACAAAGTTGAGCGTCTTGGAGAACCCGCCCCAGTCGGTGAGCGAGTAGTAGAAGGCCTGCACGATCGGCAGGATCACGAAGATCAGGTAGACCGCGAGCGGAACCCCGAGGCAGACCAGCA
>Ga0265313_10000363_pt1 | contig 49234 bp, 43 predicted proteins | sample 4123metaG_FD_203122 | JGI IMG/M metagenome (GOLD analysis project Ga0265313, IMG submission 203122) | Rhizosphere microbial communities from Carex aquatilis grown in University of Washington, Seatle, WA, United States - 4-1-23 metaG | ecosystem: Host-associated > Plants > Roots > Rhizosphere >... | reverse complement strand
AAATTGCCCCAGGTATTGATGAATCCATAGATGGCCGCGGCCATCACGCCCGGCAGGCACAGCGGCGCCACGACGCGAAGCAGGATGCGGACAATCCCGGCCTGCTCTATGCGCGCCGCTTCCTCGAGATCGATCGGTATCGCGTCGATCGCGTTCTTGATCACGTAAATCTCGAACGGCATCGCAGTCACGCCGAGAAACACGCCTGTCGGCACGAGCGACAGGCAATCCGCCCATTGGAACAGCTGATAGATCGGCACGATCAGGATCGAGATCGGCACGCCGGATAGGAACACGATGCTGAGCAGTATCGCCTGCTTGCCGGGAATCCGGTGGCGGGAGAAGGAATAGGCCGCGATGGTCGATGGCACGGTCGCAACGGCGGTCGCTATCAGCGAGATGATAACGCTGTTCACGAGAGCCTGAAGATTGTCCGGCTCCAAAGCGATCTTGAACTGTTGCCACGTCAAGACGGGAAGCTTGAGCTGCTGGGTCGCTTCCGCGTCTACGGACGCCAGCACGATCCACAGCATGGGAAGGAGAAAGAACAGACCGCATAGGGCGAGCAGGAGGTTGGTGGAGATCCACCGGCCATCGATCTTGCGCAGATGGACCGGTGGTCCTAGGAACGGTCCGCCGCTCATTCCTCCACCTCCGGCCTCGCAGTAGCCGTGCGCCGCGCGCTGTAGCGGCTGATCAGCACGAAGAGGACGCCCAAGACCGCCGACATCAGGACGATGACGTTGCCCAGCATCGCACCGAAGGCAAGCCGGTGGAACGTGAAGCCCTCCATGTAGGAATAGAGCGGCAAGATGTTCGTCGCGTTCGCCGGCCCGCCGCCGGTCAACAGGAAAATGAGCGTGAAGTTTCCGAATGAGAGGAGGCTCATCAACAGGGCGGAGGTGAGGATCGTGGGGCGGAGCGACGGCAAAACGATCCTGAGGAATCTCTGGACGCCGTTCGCGCGCTCGAGGATCGCCGCCTCGATCATCTCATGGGAAATGTTTCTGAGCGCGGCGCCGAACATCAGCATCGAAAGACCGCAGAGCCACCAGACATTGGCCACGGAAACGACGGTCATCGGGTAGCGGTAGAGAATCTCCGACTTCGCCATGCCGAGCAGCATGGGGAAGATGCCGTCCACCGTCGTGGTGGCATGCCACAGAACGGCGACGGTGACGGGCGGCAGCGTGCAGGCGAGGATGGCGACACCGCCCACGACGGCGCCCAGCGCGCGAGCGCCCTTCTGTATGAGCATGGCGAGAACGAGCCCGGCGATCGTCGATCCGATCGCGCCCGAACCCACGACGAAGAGCAGGGTGACCCACAAGGAGTGATAGAACTCGCGGTCCCTCAACATCGCCCGGACATTGAAGAGCCCGGTGAACCGGTAGTGAACCGAGTTCGGCCCGATGAGCTGAAGGTTGGTCAGACCGAGATAGAAGGAATATCCGACCGGCGCGAGAAACAGGAAGAAGAGGAGCAGACCGGCCGGCGACATGAACACGAGGCTCATGGCTTCGAAGCGACGGGCAGGCAGGCGCCGACCCGCGAATGCTTCCAACCGTCCGGTCACCGTCTCCTCTTCCTCTCTCGTTCGCCGCGACTGGCTATTTGAGGGTCACGACAGCATCGGGACCGACCTGATTGGTCACGTAGTCGTTCATCTGAGCGACGGCGTCGTCAACCGACATACTCGGGTTGACGACCACCGCTTGCGTTGCCGTGAGGAAGCCTTGCGCCCAGACCGAGTAGTTCGGATCCAACGGCGCGATCTCGGAGGTATCGGCGATCTTCGCGAATACCTCCCGGAACGGCGGCGCGACATTGAGGAACTCAGGATCCTTGGCGTATTCCGGCAGGGAAGGTACCAAGGCGACCGCGATGTCGTTCGACAGCATGTTTTCGCGGCTCTGGGCGAGATCGATCAACTCCCAGGCGAGGTCGGGGTGCTTGCTGGCACTGCCGATCGACAAGTTCCATCCACCGATCATGCTGGCGACATTGGGCGCGGCGCCGTTCACGGTCGGAAGCGGGGTCACGCCGATGTCCTGGGGTGCATCGGGCCAATAGGGCGAGTTCAGCGCCTTGGTCCAAAGATCGGTGAACCAATTGCCGGCGAGGCAGATGGCGATCTTGTGCTTTGGCATGTCAGTCGGAGGAACCGATTCCGCCATCGTGTCCATGATCTGGGAGGCCGGCGGGAGAACACCTGCCTCGGCGGCCGCCTTATAGAAGGCGACGACTTCGCGGATACCCTTGCTGTCTACGACCCACTTGCCGTCCTTGGTGAAGATCGTCGAATCCGAGGACCCGGCGAGGAAGTCCCCCGGGCCGGCGAACACGCCGAACGTACCCTGAGCGGTTCCCGTCTGGATCCAGAGCGGCGAGATGCCCGGGATGGATTTCAGCTTCTTGGCCGTGTCCAGGACGTCAGCCCAGGTCTTCGGATTCCAAGGGGTGGGAATGCCGGCCTTGGCGAACAGGGTCTTGTCATAGATGAGGCCATAGACGTTCACGCCCTGGCTGACGCCATAGACTTTTCCGTCGATCGTTTCGGCCGCCTTGAGCTGGGGGTTGAACTTCGCCCACCAGGATGCCGTAGCGAGCCGATCCTGGATCGGCAGCAGGTAGCCCGTGGACACCCACTGCCCGTAGTTGAGGTCCGCAAGGCCGACGATATCGGGTGCGGTCGACGGCGACTTGAACAGGAGCGCGATCTTGCTTTCCGAGTCGCTGAAGCCACCCGGCACGGGCTGTACGTCGACCTTGACGTTCGGGTGCTTCTTCTGGAATTGCGCGATGACGCCCTTCCACCACGCCAGGCCCAGGTCCGGCGTGGCGGGCTCGAAATCGCCGGGATAGACGACCTTCAGGGTGATCTGCTCATCGGCCAGAGCGACCGGTGAAGTCAATACCGCGGCGATTGCCGCCGACAGCAGTAAGCCGACGCATCGAGCCGACGCGCCCCGGACAATCTTGATCATCGCACGCACCTCCCCGTTTGGTTGAAGCAAGACATTCCAATCGTACCCACTAAGCTGACTTGGTCGCCGAAGTCGGCGTCGGCTCTCCCTCGGCAAGCAGGTTGCGCCCGCTTTCCCGATCGAAGAGGTAGATGTCTTGTGGATCCATCGCGAGTTCGACCGAGCGGCCAAGCTGGATGTCCGCAAACCGCGGAAACCGGCATACGATCGACACTCCGGCAACCTCCGCCGTCACGTAGGTTTCAGGGCCGGTCGTCTCGATTGCCGCGATCGTTCCACGAATCCCATGCGTACACCGCGAAGGAGCATCCACAGCCCAGTGGAGATCCTGGGGGCGAATACCCACGGCGACTTCGTGATTGCGCGGGAACTGCGCGTCGACGAGGCGATCGACGCTGAATGAGAGCGAAACATCGGCATAGCGCAGCATCGCCCTGGGCGAGACCACATCCAGCGTTCCGGAGACCAGGTTCATTTTCGGCGACCCGACGAAAGTCGCCACGAAGGTGTTGGCCGGCCTCTGGTACAGGCGCTTCGGCGTATCGAACTGGAGGATGACGCCATCCCTGAAGACGGCAATCCGATCCCCCATGGTCATTGCCTCGACCTGGTCGTGGGTGACGTAGACCGTCGTCACCTTGAGCCGGCGCTGCAGCTCCATGATGCCGCTGCGCATGCTGACCCTGAGAGCCGCGTCCAGATTCGAGAGCGGCTCGTCGAGCAGAAAAATCTTCGGCTGCCGGATCATCGTTCGCCCAAGGGCGATTCTCTGCCGCTGGCCGCCGGAAAGCTCATGGGGATAGCGGTCCAGCAGTTTGTCGAGGTGAAGGCTCTCGGCGACGGCGCGGACCCTTTCGTCTATGGAAGACTTCGAATTGCCGCGGACCTCCGGCCCGAACGCCAGATTCTTGTACACCGTCATATGCGGAAACAGAGCGTAGCTCTGGAACACCATGGAGATATCGCGCCGGCCTGGCGGCTCCAGCGTGACGTCCTTGTCGCCGATCCAGATCCGTCCGTAGGACGGCATTTCGAGGCCGGCCAGCATCCGCAATGTCGTGGTCTTGCCGCAGCCCGATGGTCCGACGAAGACGATGAACTCGCCTTCCGCGATCTCGAGGTTGAGGTCCCGCACGGCGACCAGGTCGCCAAACAGCTTTGAGACGTTCTCGAACCGGACGCTCGACATCTCACCCCTCTCGCGATGAGGTCGATCGCGCCGTCTCGGACGGAAGGATCGCGCTCGCTCTCAATCCCGCCTGCCTCCCCCTTTTTGCCCCAGGCTCCATGCGCCGGAAGGGTGGGGCTTGTATCCCGTAAACGTTTACATTATGGCGGGCCCCACTAGCCCGTCAAGCCATTTCAGTGCATCAAGGGCAATGTCGAGCCGACATGGGATTGTTTCGGGAGCCTCTCATTCATGAAGCGCAGGGCTAAGGTTTCAGATGTCGCGAACGAGGTCGGTGTCTCCGTCGCGACCGTGTCTCGCACCTTCAACGACCCCAAGGCGGTCCGCGACGACGTCCGAGCCCGGGTGCTGGCGGTCGCCCGCTCGCTTGGATACAGCCCGCATCCGGCGGCAAAAGCGCTCAGAATGCAGCGCACGCACATCGTCGGCGCGGTGGTGCCCACGCTCGACTATGCGATCTATGCGCGCATGATGAATAAGTTCCAGGAGAGAATGAACGAGGCGGGCTACATGGTCTTCATGCTGGCGGCGGGATTTGACAATTCAAAGCTCTACGAGCCGGTTCACCAACTGATCAGCCGAGGCACCGACGGACTCTTGGTCGTCGGCAAGATCGAGGACGATCTTCTGCTGCGGTTCCTCAAGGAACGGCACATTCCGACGGTCCTTACGTACTCATATCTGCCGGACGAACCATTCCCCTCGGTAGGCTTCGACAACTACGAGTCCATGCGCCAGCTGATCGAGTATCTCCTGCTGCTGGGCCACCGCGACATCGTCATGATTTCGGGCATTACACGCGGAAACGACCGGCAGCGGAGCCGCGCCGGCGCATTTCAGGATGCCGTCGCCAAGAGCGGCATCGCCAAACGGTGCCATGCGCTGGAGCGCCCTTACTCGCTCTATGAAGGCGCCGCCGCGATGCGCCTCATCCGATCCGAATACCCCAAAACCACCGCCGTCATGTGCGCGAGCGACGTGCTGGCATTCGGCGTCCTTTCCGAATGCAAGAAGCTGAACATCCATGTCCCGAACGACCTGGTCATCACCGGCTACGACAACCAAGACTTTTCCGCCCTGCTCGATCCGCCCTTGACCACCGTGGACGTGCCGGCCGGCGACATGGGAACGCAATCTGCCGAGGCATTGTTGGCCGCCATGACGGGTTCGAGCAAGGTTGCCTCCGTAAAGCTGAAAACCAACCTCATCATCCGCGATTCGACGGCGCCCGCCCATGCCACGTCCCCCGCTCTCGCCAAGGACGTTCGCGGCTGACCCTTGCATGCCGCGATGAAATCGATAACATCCAGGCATCTCTTGGGTCCGGGAAGGACGCGAAGAGCTGGCAGCGTCAATCGCCGGTGACCGATAGGGGCCGTTCCTCATGCGATTCAGCCGGATGATCAATGTCGTCGGCGTACATGCCGAAGGCGAGTTGAACGAAGTCATCACCGGCGGCGTCCTCGACGTTCCCGGCAGGACGATGTTCGAGAAGATGCGGTGGCTGGAGACGCAAGGCGACGACCTTCGCCGGTTCCTGCTGCAGGAACCGCGCGGGAAGGTGACGCAGTGCGTCAACCTGGTCTTGCCGGCGACGCGCGAGGACGCGGACGTCGGCTTTGTCATCATGGAGTCCGAATATTACGTCCCGATGTCCGGGACCAACACGATTTGCACGGTCACCGCGCTGCTGGAGACCGGCATGATACCGATGAAGGAGCCGGTCACCGAGATCGCCCTCGATGCGCCTGGCGGCCTTGTCCTGGTCTCGGCCGCTTGCAGAAACGGCAAATGCGAGAGCGTCACCTTCAACAACGTGCCGTCCTTCGTGTTCGCGCTGGACCGCAATGTCGAAGTCGAAGGGCTCGGCACCGTGGTCTGCGACGTCGCCTATGGCGGCATGATCTATGCCTTGACCGACGCCCGGAAGCTCGGCTTCCAGATCGCGCCCGGCGAGGCGCGCGATCTCGTCGACGTCGGGGAGAAGATCAAGCGAGCCGCCGCGGAACAGCTGCCGGCAGTCCATCCGGAAAACCCGGCGATCCACACGATCAACCAGCTGCTCTGGGCGGCACCGCTGGAAGAGACGAACGGCCGGAAGACGGCCCGCAACGCCGTGATCGTGTCTCCAGGTCGCATCGACCGCTCGCCCTGCGGCACCGGCACCAGCGCCAGGCTGGCGGTCATGCATGCCCGGGGGCAGATCCGGGTCGGCGAGACGTTCACGCACGAGTCCATCATCGGAACCAAATTCTTCGGCGTGGTGACCTCAGTGGCCGAGGCCGGCGGTGTCCCGGCGGTCAACTGCGCGATCACCGGCCGCGGCTGGATCACGGCATTTCATCAGTACGTGCTCGATCCGTCGGATCCGCTGCCGACCGGCTACCGGCTTAGCGATACGTGGCCGGACAACACCTCAATTGCACGAAAGAGCGAGGAGAAAGCGTCATGACTGGCCAAGCTGCTCCCGACTACCACGCCGCCGCCGCGGCAATGAAATTCGAAACCCGCGCCTTCATCAACGGCGCGTATGTCGATTCTCGGAGCGGCAAGACCTTCAATACCGTCAACCCGGCGACCGGCAAGACGCTCGCGGCGGTGGCCGAATGCGACAAGGCGGACGTGGATCTCGCGGTGGCGAGCGCCCGGCGATCGTTCGAGTCCGGCTCCTGGTCGCGCCGCGCGCCGCGCGAGCGCAAGAAGACCCTGCTCAAGTTCGCCGATCTCATCGAAAAGCATCTGACGGAGCTGGCGGTCACGGAGACGCTGGATTGCGGCAAACCCGTCAACGACTCCCTCAATGTCGACCTGCCCGACACGATAGAAACGCTGCGCTGGCACGCCGAGGCCATCGACAAGCTCTACGACCAGGTTGCGCCGACCCCCCATGACGTCGTCTCCATGATCGTCCGGGAGCCCATGGGCGTGGTCGGCGCCGTGCTGCCCTGGAATTTTCCGATCTTCACCGCGATGTGGAAGATCGCGCCGGCGCTGGCCGGCGGGAATTCCATGGTCATCAAGCCGGCCGAGCAGACGCCGCTTACCGCGGTCAGGCTGGCCGCGCTGGCATCGGAGGCGGGCATTCCCGACGGCGTCCTCAACGTGGTTCCCGGCTACGGAGAGACGGCGGGCCAGGCAATCGGCCGGCACATGGATGTCAACTGCGTGAGCTTCACGGGCTCGGGCGAGGTGGGGAAGCTGTTCCTCAAATATGCCGGCGATTCCAACATGAAGCGCATCGTCCTCGAATGCGGCGGAAAGAGTCCGGCCATCGTCATGGAAGATGCCGGCGATTTGCAGCCCGTCGTGGATCAGGTCGCCGCGGGAATTCTGTTCTGCCAGGGCGAGAATTGCAGCGCCGGCTCCAGGCTCGTCGTCCACAACGCCATCAAGGACAAGCTGCTCGATCGCCTGAAGCCGGTCTTCAAGTCCTGGACCGTCGGCGATCCGCTCAACGGCGAAACGCGTATCGGCGCGCTGATCGAAGAACAGCACCTGCGAAAGGTGATGTCGTACGTCGGGATCGCGAAGGACGAAGGGGCCCGGGTCGCTCTCGGGGGATCGCGTCTGATGGAGCAGAGCGGCGGCTATTTCTTCGAGCCGACGATTTTCGACAACGTGAAGAACTCGATGCGCATCGCAAGGGAGGAAATCTTCGGTCCGGTTCTCTCCGTCATCGGCTTCTCCGACACCGAAGAGGCCGTCAGGATCGCCAACGACACGAGCTACGGTCTCGCCGCCTCGCTCTATACCAACAACCTCAATACAGCCCATCGCGTGGCCCGCGCAATACGCGCCGGAACGGTGTCGGTCAACTGCTATTCCGAAGGCGACTTCACCGTGCCGTTTGGCGGCTACAAGGAATCCGGCTTCGGCGGCAAGGACAAGTCCCTGATGGCGCACGAGCAATACACCGAAACCAAGACCATCTGGATTCAGCTGCGTTAAGGAGCCGGAGAGAGCCTCCGCCCAGCGATGGAACGATCGATCATCATCACCGGGTCGGCGAGCGGTGTCGGGGCCGCTACCGCGCGCCGCCTGGCGAAACCGGGCACCGGCATCCTCATTCACGCCAAGGACAATGCGAAAGGCGTCGCGGCCATCCGCGCTGAATTGGAGGCGGCCGGTTCGGAAACGATCGGGGTCTGCGGCGATCTCGCCGACGCGAGCGTTGCCGAGGGACTTGTTACCCGGGCCCGAGAAGCCTTCGGTCCCATCGACGCCCTGATCCACGTCGCCGGATATCCGGTCATGGGCAGCTTCGCCGGCACGATGGAGGATGCCGAGAACTGTTTTGCCGCCATACCTTTCGCCTTCTACCGGCTCGTTCAAAGCTGCCTGCCCGACCTCAAGATCGCAAAACGGGGCCGCGTCGTCGCAGTGTCCACCCACAACGCGCATGTCTTTCGCAACGACTATCCGGTCTATCCCATATCGGGAGCCGCGAAATCCGCGCTGGAAGTCATGGTACGCGCTCTAGCGGTCGATCTCGGTCCGACCGGGACGACGGTGAACTGCGTCGTGCCCGGTCTTATTCGAAAGGAGCACGGCGAGCCATTTCTCTCCGGCGACCAGTGGCGCGAGTATCCGCGGCTTGTTCCGATGCGCCGCATAGGCGAACCCGATGAAGTTGCGGCGGCCATCGCGTTTCTTGCTTCGCCCGACGCGAGCTACATCACGGGTCAAGTGATTCACGTCAATGGCGGGTTTTGCTGACCGGAAATCTGCTCGAGGGGTGATCTGAATGCATCTGAGGCAAGTGATCACGGTCGTGGGAGCCCACGCCGAGGGCGAAGTCGGGCGGGTCATCACCGGCGGCGTCCTGCCGCCCAAGGGCGCAACCATGTTCGAACGCATGACGACCATGGAGCGGGAGCAGGCATGGGTCCGCGACATGCTTCTGTTCGACCCGCGGGGCAGCGTGAACGCCGCGGTAAACCTGATCACGCCCCCGGCCGATCCGAAGGCCGACTTCGGGATGATCGTGATGGAGTCCGACTACTTCGTCCCGATGTCCGGGTCCAACCTGATCTGCACGGTGACGGTGGCACTCGAAACCGGGATCATTCCCCAGATGGAGCCGGTGACGACCGTGCGCGTCGATACGCCGGCTGGACTCGTCGAGGTGCAGGCCGAATGCCGCAACGGCAAGTGCCGCAGCGTCACATTCCGCAATATTCCCTCCTTCGTCATGCACCGGGACAGGATGGTCGAGGTCGAAGGCTTGGGCAGCATCCGCGTCGATGTCGCCTATGGGGGCATGATCTATGCGATCGTGAACGCCGATGACCTGAAGCTCGGCCTGTCTCGCGACGAGGGGAGGGACCTCGTCGCTCTTGGCGAGAGGATCAAGCGCGCCAGCGCCGTTCAGCTCCCGTCCGTTCATCCGGAGAACCGGGAGATCAATACGATCAACCAGACCCTGTTCGCCGGCCCCTTGGTGCGGGAGCGCGGCATTCTGACGTCAAAGAACACCGTCGTCGTCTCGCCAGGGCGGCTCGATCGCTGTCCTTGCGGCACGGGAACTTCGGCCCGCATGGCCCTGCTCCACGCCCGGGGAGAACTGGCTGAGGGAGAGCCCTTCACCCATGTTTCGATCATCGACACGGAGTTTCGCTGCCGCATTCTGGCGACGGCCAAGGCGGGCGACACACCCGCGATCATACCGGAGATCTCCGGGCGTGCCTGGCTGACCGGCGTCTCGAATTACGGCGTCGATCCCGAGGACCCCTTCCCAAGCGGCTACAGACTCTCCGACACCTGGTTCGGATGAAGTCTGCGCAATGGCCGCAGACAAATCGCAATATGATGTGGTCATTGTCGGTGCCGGATCGGCGGGATGCGTCGTCGCCAACCGGCTGAGTGCCAGCGGTACCCGGTCGGTGCTTCTGCTGGAGGCTGGACCGCGCGACGGGTCGATCATTCTGCGCATGCCGGCCGCCATGGGGCTGCCTCTTGCCAGCACGAAGTTCAACTGGGGCTTTATCAGCGAACCGATGCTGGGCTTGGGCGGTCGCACGAGCGAACAGCATCGCGGACGCGTGCTGGGCGGTTCGTCCGCCATCAACGGCATGGCATTCGTGCGCGGCAACGCGAGGGATTTCGATGCATGGGCGGATCTTGGCCTGTCCGGTTGGAGCTATCGCGACTGTCTTCCGTACTTCAAGAGCATGGAGACCTACGATCTTGGGTCCGACGAATATCGCGGGCGCAATGGCCCGCTGAAGGTGACGCGCTCGAAGGCGCTGAATCCTCTCTATGAGGCCTTTCTAGCGGCAGGCCGCCAATATGGACTGGCGGCCAATGACGATGTCAACGGCGCGGAGCAGGAAGGCGTGTTCAGGGCGCAGGCGACCATACACGGTGGCGTTCGCCAGAGCTCGGCGGCGGCGTTTCTCGATCCGGTGCTGCAACGCAAGAACCTCAAGGTGGAGACCGGCGCAACCGTTATGGCGCTCACCATCGGCGGCAACAGCGTGAACGGCGTCACCTATCGCCGCGGCGGCGAGACGCGATCGGTGGAGGCGGGCGAGGTCATCCTTTGCGCGGGCGCATATGGCACGCCGCAGCTCTTGATGTTGTCGGGCATCGGAGACGCGGCGGAGCTGAGAAAGCACGGCATCGCCGGCCGCGTCGGATTGCCCGGCGTCGGCCTCAACCTGCAGGATCATGTCGCTGTGCCGTCTCGGTATGAAACGCGCAAGTCGGTGTCGCCGACGCGCCGGTTGTCGAAGCACGGGCGGGTTCTGGTCGGCGCGCGCTGGATGCTGAACAAGGACGGACTAGGTGCATCCAACTACTTCGAGGTCGGCGCCTTCTTCCGGTCAAACGACAACGTGACGTACGCCAACATTCAGCACGAGTTCTGCCCGATGATTGTGGGCTTCGATCCCGGCGTCGACAGCATGCGCGACGGCTTCCAATATTTTACCAGCATCATGCGCCCCAGGAGCCGAGGGCGGGTGCGCTTGCGCAGTGCTGATCCTGCCGCCCCGCCGATTATCGATCTGAACCTGCTCGGCGAGCGCGAGGACCTGCTTGAGCTTGTAGAAGGGGTGAAGATGACCAGGGAGATGGTACGACAGCCCGCCTGGGACGAACTACGCGCTGGCCCTTCCGATGATGACGAGGGTGCGGACGGCGACGGGCCGGATGTTGAGCGCTGGGTTCGCGCCAAGGCTGGCACCGGCTACCATCCTGTCGGTACCTGCCGGATGGGACATGACGACCTGGCAGTAACCGATGGCTCCGGAAAAGTGCATGGCATCGAGAGGCTGCGCATCATCGATGGTTCGCTGATGCCGCGGCTCGTTACCGGCAACACCAACGCCCCCATCATCATGATGGCGGAGAAGCTCTCGCACGAGTTGCTGGAGCCTCACTCACGGGTCCGCTTGAAACAAGGTGACCCGATCGCACTTTAGGGATTGGTCCGGAAGGCAACGTTGTTGTTGCCGAGGCAAACGCAGGCGGGCAGGAGGATGTCATGACGAAAATCGCAGAACTGGATTACGTCGCGTTGCGACCGAGCACGATCAAGGAAAGCTGGGATGCCGAATCCATCTGGTCTCCGGTCATTCCCTGCTTTCTCGTTCGTGTCGTCGCCGAGGACGGCACGGTCGGCATAGGCGAGGCCACCAGCCAGGTTTGGTATCTCGGCGAGACCGCCGCGCAGATCGCAAGCGTACTGGACCTTTATAGAACGCGCCTCATCGGCGTCGACGTGACCAATTTGGCCATGGCGAACCATCTCATGCAGATGAGCTATTCCGGCGGCATGCCGAGTGGCCGTTCGGCGCAGAGCGGCGTCGATATGGCGCTGCATGACCTTCTCGGCAAGCTCTGGGGCGTGCCTGTAAGCACGCTCCTGGGCGGCGCCCGCCGCAAGCACCTGGACCTGATGACCAATCTCTATCACAAGACGCCGGAGGCGATGGCCAAGGCCTCGGCCGACTTCGTCTCCCGCGGCTTCCGGGGCCTCAAGATCAAGGTCGGTGACGTGATCTGGAAGAACGGCTTGCGCGCGGCCTCCATCGCGACTGAAGCTGGCTTTCTCGAAGCCGCGCTCGACGTCGTGCCGCGCGACGTCTTCATCGATGCCGACGCCAACCAGGCATGGGACAACGTCGGCCTCACGGTGCGCCTGCTGCAGCGCTTTTCCGGCGCGGCCAACCTCTCGATCGAGCAGCCGCTGAAATACGACAATGCCGAGGGTCATCGGGAGATTCGCCAGCGCAGCACCGTCCCCGTGATCCTCGACGAGTCCGTCTGGTCGCCCGAGGCCGCCCAGAACCTCATCCGGATCGGCGCCTGCGACAGGATCGTGCTCAAGGCCAACCGGGTCGGTGGCCTCAGCCAGGCCCGGAATGTCATCGCGGTCTGCGAGGCGGCCGGCGTCGGCGTGAGCATCGACACCAATCCTTACACGCTGGTCGGCGACACCGCGATTTGCCACATTGGCATGACCACCAGAAGCCATTTCCCCATCTGTTGCGACGGACACGAGACCTTCCTCAAGCTGCCCGATCCATCTGTCTTTTCCGGGGGCGTCCTCACCGACAAAGGGTATGCCGAACTGCCGGATCGGCCTGGCCTTGGCATCGATGTCGACTGGCAGAAGCTCAGGACCATGTCGGCGACAGCGAAAGGTGCAGCTGGCCCGACCGATATGCCGCACCAGAGCGAATGAGAGGCTATTGCGGGTTGATTGGCAGGTCGAGATCGGGCGGACGCGGGGCAATGGGTTGCCGACAAGGGCAGCTAAGCATTTACGCGAGGCCCCATCCTCCGTCCACACGAAGCGTCGTGCCAGTGATCAGCGATGCTGCCGGCGAGGCCAGGAAAACGACGGCACCGGCCACATCCATGGGCTCACCGATACGCCCCAGGGGAATATGCGCCAAGGTCTGGCCAAGAAAGGCCTTGTCGGAGAGGGCCGGGCGCGTGCCGTCGGTCCAGATGAAGGTCGGCGCTACGGCATTCACGGTCACGTTGTGGGGTGCCCACTCATAGGCGAGGCAGCGGGTCAGGTGGTCGATGCCGGCCTTCGTCATGCAATAGATGGCTTCGCCCTTGAGGGCCACGTGGCCGGCCTGCGAACTCATGTTGATGATCCGGCCCGACTGGCGCACGATCATCCGCCGGCCAGCCGCTTGAGCGGCGAAGAAGGTACCTTTCAGGTTGACGGCGATGGTCGCGTCGAAATCCGCCTCGTTCACGGCCTCGGCCGGGTTCTCTGGTCCGACGCCGGCGTTGTTGACCAACACGTCGATTCGGCCGAATGCCGCCTCGGCGGCCGCGACCGCACTTTCGATCTGGTCGAGGTGCGCCACGTTCATCTGTAGGGGCAGGGCACGCCGGCCGAGTTTCTCGATCTCTGCCACCAGCGTTTTGCCCATGTCGCTGTTTGCGTCTCGCAAGCCGAGCGCGATGTCGGCGCCGGACTTGGCGCAGGCGAGAGAGCAAGCCCGGCCAATCCCGCGCGCTGCTCCGGTGACAAGCACGACACGGCCGGCGAGATCGAAGCGTGGAAACCAGTCAGTCATTGCCCCGTTCCTCCGTAGGACTGGATCACTTCACAGCCGCCGTGTGGCGGCACAATGGGGCCGGATTCGCGCCCAGCCCCATCAGCTGCCGCTATCCTAGGAGTTGCAAGCAACCTAGGAGCGCAACGCGTGGATCCAGAACCAGGCGGCGTAGCGCCGGCGGATATTGCCGGGGCGGGCATTGGGCTGGCTCCGGCTAAGGCCGCTGGGGCTGCAACTCAGCCTTGAGGAAGACGTCGGTCAGCGCGGCCGTATCGGCCTCGCCGAGGCCGTCGCCGACCGGCCCCTCGAACATCTCGACGAGAAAGGCGGGAAAACGCGGCGCGAGCCCCACCTGCTCGGCGATCTGGGCCAGCTGCCTCGCTCCCGCCAGATCCACCTTCAGCGTCGATTGCGCCTGGGTATAGTCGCCACGCGAAATCATGTCTCGAAAGGAGGGTACGCGCGCGACCATCTCCGCCGTGAAGGAAGGCATCGCCGCGAAGAACTGGTCCAGATCGAGATCCGCCGCCTTGCAGAAGGCGGCGCCATGGAGGATGCCCACGATCCCCGCGAAATAGAAGCTGAGGAAGGCGAAATCCGCGAGACTTGCCCGGCCGACATCCTCGCCCACATAGGTCGGTCTGCCGCCTAGGCTCTTCAGCACCGGCTGGTGGGCCTCGAAGTCTCGCTTGGATCCGGCGTAGAAGACGACCGTCAGGTCTTCCCCGATACGCCCCGGGGTGACGGCAATCTTGCCGTCGAGATAGCCGGCCCCTGCTTCCCTTGCCCAGGCTCCCAGCTGCCGCGCCGCCGCCGGCGTGCCCGTCGACAGCTGGACAAGCGTGCGGCCTGCCAGCGCGTCGCGAACCTCCTGCGGGTCCAATGTTTCGCGCGTGGCCTGATAACTGGCCAGGCAAGCCACCACGAGATCGGCGCCGCGGCAGGCCGCGGCGATATCGGCGGCAATCCGGCATTCGCCGGCAAAGCTTCGGCTTCGCGCCTCGCTACGGTTCCAGACGGTCACGCGGTGGCCCTGCCCGATGAAGGCCCGGGCCAAAGCCGAGCCCATGTTGCCCAATCCGAGGACGGTGATGGCTGCGGGGCCCATTGTCGCCGGCATGCTGTCTTGCCCTTCTGTGACCTCGATCGCCAACCCGAGCGAATGGTCTTCACTCACATCCACCAGGTGAGCGCCCTACGTGGGCGGATTTTGCTGCCGTGTGTTCGCGTCTGCAAGCCGGGACTTTGTCTGGGATGCCGGGCGTGCGGCGAAGCACTTGGACCGTATCTACCGTAAGATGCCGGTTTATGGGCACTCTGACCGACACATGAGCTCAAACTATGGATGACCTGCCGTACTCCCACCATCGATCGAAAATGCGGCGCCGGTGATGAAACCGGCATCGTCGCTTGCCAGATATGCGATCGCCTTGCCAATTTCCTCGGGCTGCGCCATCCGTTTTAGCGGCGCATAAGACATCGCCTCTGCCTCCGCAAGTGCGGGATCAGCCGCTTTTTCGATGTCACGGCGTACCATGTCGGTGTCCGTGTACCCCGGGCAGACGCAATTCACCCTGACGTCGGGCGCCAATTCGAGCGCGAGAGCGCGGGTCATATTGACCACGCCAGCCTTGCTCGCACAGTACACCGATAGCTTCTTCTCTCCGATCAACCCTGCATCTGAGCCGACATTGACTACATTCCCACGTGATGCCTTCAGGAAGGGGTAGGCGGCCCGGATACAGAAAAACGTACCTTTCAAGTTGACGTTCAGGACTTGATCCCACATCGCTTCGTCGCAATCCATTAAAGGCCTCACATCCCCGACACCGGCGGAGTTGACCAGCACGTCCAGACCACCCAATCCTTCGACTGCCGAGCGGACCGCCTCTTCGCAGCCTTTTACCGTGGCGACATCGCCCAGCGCAGGAATCACACGCGTTCCCCCGCCCAGCGCCGCTATGCCGTTTGCAATGGAGCCAGCACTGCGCCCATTCACGGCTACTTTGGCGCCGAGACCAAGAAAAACGCGAGCAGCGGCCTGCCCAATGCCACGCGAAGAACCCGTTATCAGAACGCGCTTTCCATCAAATTTCATGACGTCCCTTTCCCCTGCTCGACCGCCCGAGCGATTCTGCCAGCTGAGAATGACTGGATGTTCAGTTCCAGGGTGCGGTGAAGCGAGTTCAGCTTGAATTGGCTTGCATCGTTTGTCCAGGCAGCGGTACGCAGGAATGCGCCCTATCGGAAAGAGGCATCGGATTCCGGCCCGGCTGCACATCGCCATTGTCTCGTTGATGGCGGGCTCATGGATTAGACGCGCCAAAAGAGACGTTGGAGGTGGTTCAGGGCCCGCCGTCGATTGCAAGACGCGGTTTGATGCATAGCCAGATTCTGACATGGCCGCTGGAGAGAAATGGGAATGGAAATATTCGATCTGTCGGGCAAGGTAGCGATGGCGACCGGCGCCAATGGCGGCATAGGTCTGGCGATAGCGGCGGCATTGGGCCGCGCCGGTGCCGAGGTGATGATCGTTGGCCGTAACCGCACGAAATGCGAAACCGCGGTCAAGCGTCTGCAGGGGGCCGGCCTGCGGGCCGCCTATTTTGTGGCGGACCTCACGGGCGAGGCCGCCTGCAAAGACGCCGTGGCGGCCACGGTGAGCAGCTTCGGGCGCCTCGACATCCTGGTCAATTGCGCTGGAATCACCTTCCGCAAGCAGCCGGAGGACCTGACGCTGGACGAGTGGAACTCCGTTCTGGCGACGAATCTGACCGCCGGCTTCCTGTGTTCGCAGGCGGCGCTCCTGGCGATGCGCGAGCAGGGCGGCGGCAAGATCGTCAACGTGGGGTCGATGCATACGCTGTTTGCCGCGTCGCATACGGCCGCTTACGCGGCCAGCAAGGGTGGGCTGTTGCAGCTGACCAAGTCACTGGCTGTTGCCTGGGCGAAACATAACATACAGGTCAACGCCGTCTTGCCCGGCTATATCGACACCGAGCTGCTGCAGAGTGCGCTGCAGCAAGTGCCCGGACTCGAACAACGGGTTCTCGGGCGGACGCCTGCGGCCCGTTGGGGGCGTCCGGAGGATCTCGATGGCGCGGTGATCTTCCTCGCCAGCCAGGCCTCGAATTTCATCACCGGGGCATCGATTGTCATCGATGGCGGCTATTCAATCTACGGCTAGGCTCCGGATCCAGCGAGCGCTTTGCCGAGGCGCCGGCCCCCAGAACCTCGCGCTCAAGGAAGTCACGCGTTTTGCCGAACAGGCTGTCCATTGCCTTCCGCGCCGCCTCCGGCCCGCGCTTCTCTATCGCCGTGAGCGCGCCATTGTTCTCTGACAGAAATGTCGAAAAGAAGGATGCGCGCGCGATGCAGTCACCCGATCATGCGGCGGATCTGGGACAGCTCGCTGAAAAACGCTTCGAGCCACATTGCGACGTACGGCCATTTGCGGCATGATTGCGGTGGCGACCGGGGGGCGCGTGACAGCCATAGAGCTATAATGGCCACTATTGTTCTGCGAAAGTTTGTAAACGGTTACACGCCAATCGCAGAACCGCGGCCAACGGTTTGTGAAGTCATTTAGATAGTAAGGACGAGATGGCAGGAGCCGAACTCGAGGGAGTGTGGAGGCGCTTTGGCAGTTTTGCCGCTGTTGCGGATTTGACGCTGAATATCCGCGACGGGGAGTTTCTCGTCCTGCTTGGGCCATCAGGTTGCGGCAAGACGACCTCGCTCAGGATGCTGGCCGGGCTCGAGCGTCCCACCGAAGGAGTGATCCGTCTCGATGGCCGCGTCGTCAACGACGTTGCGCCGGGGGATCGGGACACCGCGATGGTGTTTCAGAGCTACGCCCTCTACCCGCATATGACGGTCTCGCGAAACCTGAGCTTCGGACCGCGCGTGCGAGGCGAGGACCGGACCACTATCGCGCACCGCGTCGAGCAGGTGGCCGGCGTTTTGGGTTTGGAGAATCTCCTCAATCGCCGCCCGAGTGAGCTCTCGGGCGGCCAGCGCCAGCGCGTGGCCCTCGGGCGGGCAATGTTGCGCCAGCCGAAGCTCTTCCTCATGGACGAACCGCTCTCGAACCTCGATGCGGCGCTGCGCGGACAGGTTCGCGCCGAACTCATTCGGCTGCATCAGAAACTGGGCGTGACCACGGTCTACGTGACCCACGACCAGACCGAAGCGATGGCCATGGCCGACCGGATTGCGGTGATGTTTGACGGTCGCCTGCAGCAGGCCGCGTCGCCGGAGGATATCTTCGACGATCCGGTGAATCTTATGGTCGCGACCTTCATCGGTTCGCCAAAAATGAACCTCGTGTCCGGGTCGATCCAGCCGCACGACGACGGCCGCCTGTCGGTCAAGCTGTTGGGGTCCGAGCTTTTCCTGCCGGCGGGGGCGCGTCTGCGGCCCGGCCATGAAGGCCCCCAGGATGTGACGCTCGGCATTCGGCCGACGGATTTTGCCCTGGGTGGCGGACGGAACGTCGAGGCGAGCGAAATATTCACCGGGATCGTGGACCTCGTGGAGCCGATGGGGGCGGAGACCTTCGTTGCACTGAATTGTGCCGATCAAATTCTGAGCTGTCGGGTATCGGGACGAGAGCACATGACCGTCGGCGAACAGGTCACCTTCTCGCTTGACAGGCGATTCATCTACGCTTTCGATCCGGCGACAGGCATCGCTCTGATCGACCGCTCTGGCTTTGCGACGCGAAATGGGCGGGGCAAAGCTGACTAAGGACTCGTAACGACAATTTCGCCAATAAGGGCGATGAACAGGGAGGACGAACGACATGCATCCAGTTGGGACACCCCGTAAGCCGAGGGCTTACGGCAAAATTGCACTGCTCCTAAGCACGGCACTCTTGGCCGTATCGATGCTGCCGGCCTCAGGCTTGGCAGCGGACAAGACGGTGGTCACAGTGGCCTATAGCCCGACCTTCGTGTTTGACACCAATGATCTGGGCGCCAAGTGGTGGAATTCGATCAAGGACCAGTTCGACAAGCAGTACCCCAATGCGGAGGTGAAGCTGGTTCCGATCGAGGGCGGCTATGACGACATCGTCAACAAATTGAGCCTGCTGTATCGCTCGCCCGCAACCACCCCCGACGTCGTCCAGATTCCGACACCTGTGATCGCGGAGTTCGTTGCCTCCGGTTACCTCCTCCCGCTGGATTCCTACGTCGCGAAGACGGACTGGTGGGCGGATTTCCCGCAGGTCATCAAGGATGAGGACACTTTCGACGGCAAAGTCTACGCCGTAAGCAGCGGCGAAAACGACTCGATGCTTTACTACAACAAGGACATGTTCACGAAGGCTGGCCTTCCCGTGCCGTGGAATCCGCAGAACTGGGACGACATTCTGACCGCCGCCCGCCAGATCAAAGCCAAGGTTCCCGGTGTCGTCCCAATGTGGTTGATGGCCGGCACCACCGTGGGCACAGTGGGCATCGAGATGGGCTCGGGAAACCTGCTCTTTGGTTCGAGCGACTCGACCATATACGACGCGGCGACCCAGAAATGGGTTGTCGACAGTCCGGGATTGCGTGAGACGCTGGGGTTCTACCATTCGATCTACAGCGAGGGTCTCGGCGCGAAGTTGAGCGATCTGTTCTCGCCGACCGCCCATACGGTCCCGGTGACCGACCTCATTCCCAAGGCCGAGGCGGCGATCGTTCTCGGTTCGAACTTCTACGGCGGCCAGTGGGGCAAACTGGTTTGCGCCCCGTGCTGGGATCAGGCGACGACAGTGGAAGGGGTGGCGCCAATTCCTTATGTGAAGGGGCAGGCACCGAACGTCACGACGACCGTTGCAGGCTGGGACTACGCCGTTGCCGCGGTCACGCCGCATCCCAAGGAAGCGTTTGATCTGGTCAATCTGATGTCGAACGAGAGCAACTCCATCGACATGGCCAATTGGTCGGGCTTCGTGCCAGGAAGCTCCAAATTTGCGATGGAACCGGCGCTCATCAATTTCGGCCCTCCGGTCAATGAGCTCGCGTCGAAAATCATCGCCGATGGCAAGATCCTGCCGCCACTGCCAGACTTTGAGGTGTGGTCGAAGGGGTTGCAGGAGGCCACCGGCACGATGGCGCAGCATCCGGACACCACCGTGGATCAGGCGATTGCGATCCTGAAGGACTACGTGACCAACCAGCTCGGCGAAGACAAGGTCGAGACTAGGTGAATAGTGCCGTTGTTGCCCCCGCTCGTGAGAGCGGCAAAAAGTTAAGGCAACGCAACCGGTCGGCGGACCATCCCGGGGTCGACATCCCCGGGATGGTGCTGCTGCTTCCCGCGGCTCTGCTGCTGCTGGCGCTGTTTGTCCTGCCGGTCGGCTATGCGTTCTATCTGGGCTTCACCAATATCACGCTCATCGGCCCCAACTCGGTCCATTTTCATTTTACCGGCATTGCGAATGTGCACCGGCTGGGCCGCGACACCCTGTTCTGGAAGTCGCTCTGGCTCACCGCGATTTTCCTTGCCGGGTCGGTCGTCGGGGTGACCGTCGTCGGCATGGCGCTGGCGGTGGTTATGCAGCGATCGGCGGCCTGGCTGCGCGCCGCTGTGGGGGCGGTCGCCATTGTGGCATGGATGCTGCCGCCGATCACCGTCGCCGTTGTGTGGTACGCCTTCACCACGTCCGGTGGTACCCTGAGCTTGCTGATACCTGGGGATGACGACTCGCTGAATCATTTTCCGATGCTGATCGTCACGTTGGCGAACGTCTGGTCGACGGCCGGCTTTTCCATGCTGATCCTGTCTTCAGGCCTGCGGGCGGTGCCCTCGGAGGTCCTTGAGGCGGCCTTGATGGAAGGCACGGCGCGTTGGCGCATCTTCCTATCAGTCACGCTCCCGATCATGCGGCCGACCATTGTGACCAATGTGCTGCTCGTGGCGCTGTTGAGCCTCGCCAATTTCGCGCTCATCTACATCATGACGGCCGGTGGCACCGACAACTCGACCGATATTCTGCCCGTCTACAGCTATCAGCAGGGTTTCGTGTTCAAGAAGCTGGGTTACGGCGCCTTGCTGGGCGACGTGCTGGTGATGATATCTACGGTGTTCGCGTATCTTTATGTGCGCGCCGCGCGGCAGCGGCCGGTCCGTACCCGGCTGGCCGATGGGGTTTAGGACATGAGCGGTAGTGGAACAGCCGGCGTCGCCCCAAAGGCGGAGACGACCAGTCCTGCTCAGAAGCGGGTGGTGCTGCTGAGCAATTTCCTCCTGGCTTGCCTTGGTCTGCTGTTTCTGGCGCCGATGCTTTGGCTATTTGTCGCGTCGGTCGATGACCATGCGAGCTGGTCCCTGTCGCTGCCGACCTTCACCCTCGCGCATCTGGCGTATGCGACATCGGGCGATTTTCTCAACGCACTGGTCAATACTTTCTACATGGCGCTCGTGGCGACGGTCATTTCGACCGTCTCGGGCACGCTGGGCGGCTATGCGCTGTCGCGGCGACGCATCCCAATGAGGGATGGCCTGATGGTGGCGGTTCTGTTCCTCACGGGCATTCCCATTGCCATCATGATCATTCCGATTTTCCAGATGTTCGCTTATTTCGATTTGCTGAGCCTGATTCCGACCGGCGTCTTTCTTGGCGTGACGAGCCTGCCCTTCGCGCTCTGGCTGATCAAAACGGCCATGGACTCCGTGCCAAAGGAGCTCGAGGAGGCCGCACAAATCGAGCGCGCTGGCGTGCTGCAGATCATCCTCCATGTCACCGCGCCGTTGGCGCTGCCGGGAATCGCTGCCGCTGCGATATTCAGTTTCATCAGTGCCTGGGGGGCGTTCCTCGTGCCCCTGGTCCTGGTCAGCGACGCGAGCCAGCTGCCGGGCCCGATATTGATCTACGGCCAGATCAGCGCCTCGCAAACTCACTACGGCGATATCGCGGCCTGCTCGATCGTCTACTCGCTGCCGGTCGTGGTACTTTACATCCTGATGTCGCGACCATTCGCCGGCGGCTTCCTGATGAGCGGTGCCGTCAAGGGCTGACATCGTCGTCGCGGGCTTGCCCGTTGTCGGCATTGAACCGACGATGGCGTGTCCTGCAGCGTGCGGCGGCGCGTCCGCATCTTATTCATCTGCGGCGAGATGCCGGCGACAGGCTCTTCCCCATGGCACCGCAAGCTTCGCGCCTCTGGCCGCGCAGACCCGCCGCCCGGTCTTGTTCACCACGTGACGTGGTAAGCCTTTGCTGCACCTGCCACTTTTGAATTGGCGCGCCCGTAGGGATTCGAACCCCAAACCTTCTGATCCGTAGTCAGATGCTCTATCCAGTTGAGCTACGGGCGCCTAGAGCCTGGTCATCTCAAGCCGATGCGGCTTCAGATGAACATGAGGCCTCAATCTTAGCCTGCAGAGCAAAATTCAAGGGATCAGTGTGACGAAAGCTCACTCGATCTTGCTCCGAGGCGGGGGAAGCTACAGAAAGGTGACTTGGAAGGCAAGCCGCGCCGCCGAAAAGTCGCTTGAGGCTTAAGTCCCGTTTCGACTAAGATTTTTCGTGACTTGACGGGGGCGCGTCGGCAAGCGCGGCGAATTCGCCGAAAGGCAATGGCCGCGCTGCTTGACGCTTTGGAAGTCTCGGGGCAAAAGGGCGATCGATGGACAGAAACCGGTTTTCAGCCGTCCTTCTGGGAGCGGCCCTTTTGCTCGGCGGCTGCGATTTCTTCGACAGTGCCTTGTTGCCCTCTCTGGGCGGGGAGTCGAGCAGTTCCAGTGCCCAGCCGGCCAACAACTCGCCGAACACAACCCAGGTCAACGGAGTCCGCACCCAGGTCTTCCAGCCGCCGGCCAACACCCCTGGAGCGGCGCCCCAGCTCGGCACCGGCAATTTCCAGCCCCAGGGAGTGACGCCGGGCCAGCCCACCGGCACCGCCGTCGGCCAGAAGGTCGAAGGTCTGCGCGGAGAGCTGGCAAAGCTGCAGACCTCGATCGGGAGCGAGAACCAGACTCTGCAAAGCCTGCGCGCGCAGGCGATCCAGAACGCGCTCGGCTATCACCAGTCGGTCGGGGCGATCAACGCGAAGCTCGAGGTCGGCACGACGCCCGGCAACCCGATCCTGGTCAAGCAATGGAACGACGCCCAGGCTCAGCTCGATCAGGTCAACGGCACGCTGAACCAGATGAATCAGCTGGCCGCCAACGTTTCGTCCAGCGCCGCCATGTCGAACTACCTGCTGCAGGCGACTCGGGCGACGTACAACATTTCGGGCGCCGTCGACGAGGATCACCGGCAGCTCACCGTGCTCGAGGATGACGTCAACAAGACGACCATCCTGATCGACCGGCTCTTGAGCGAACTGACCGAGGACATCGCGCGCCAGACCAACTACCTGGCGGAGGAGCGCGGCAACCTCAACACGCTGGCCATCGCCGTCAACAACGGCGAGGCCTTCGGCAGCAGCCTGGCCAGCCGCGCCTACGCGCCGCCCGTAATCCCGGCTTCCGCACCCGGCGCCGGGGTTGCCACCGGCCGGCCGCTGGTGGTCATCCGTTTCGACCGGCCCGATGTCCAGTACCAGCAGCCGCTCTATCAGGCGGTCAGCCAGGCGCTGGCCCGCCGGCCCAATGCGGCCTTCGACCTGGTGGCCGTGGCGCCTTCCGGCGGCGGCACCGCCCAGGTCGCCCTCAACAGCAATATGGCCCAGCGCGACGCCGACCAGGTTCTTCGCTCCCTCATCAGCATGGGCCTCTCGGCCGACCGGGTCAGCATGTCCTCGGCCACCAGCCCCAACGCCCAGGTCAACGAAGTACACCTCTACGTCCGCTGACAACCTCAAACCCGTCTCGTCCTCCGGCGCCGGAACCCAATCCGGCGCCGGAAGCGTTTTAGCCTCGTCCAAGATATTTCCGGGGAGGGACTGGTCGCCGGCCGCCGGCCGTACCATCATGTCATGAAGGCAACATGGCAGCGCCGGAGGCCCCCATGCTCGCGCGCATCGCTTCCCAGTTCCTGTTTGCTCTCCTTCTCGTCTTGCCGGCCATAGCCAGGGCCGACAGTCCTGCCGCCGGCGCCCCGGTCGGTCAGGCCGACAGGGCGGCGATCGAAGCCGTCATCTCCCATCAATTGGGCGCCTTTCACCGTGACGACGGGCAGGCCGCCTTTTCCGATGCCTCGCCCATGATCCAGGAGATGTTCCACGATCCCGGCACCTTCATGGAGATGGTCAAGACCGGCTATCTGCCGGTCTATCGCTCGAGCCATGTCGAGTTCCGCGATCTCGGCATGATCGACGGCAAGCTGATCCAGCAGGTCTACATGGTCGGCCCCGACGGCGTGGCGGTTCTGGCCCTCTACGAGATGCAGCGCCAGCCCGACGGAAGCTGGCGCATCAACGGCTGCTCCATCGCACGGGCCCCCGATCAGGGCGTATAGGGCGCGGCTGGCCCGATGGCGGCACGGCGTTGCCGCGGCTGCCGGCGGCGCGCTACAAACCGGCGGTATCCAAAAGTCTTTTTGGGGGAACGACCGGATGCAGACCACGCCGCAGAAGAATTTTCCCGTCACCTGGGAAGAGCTGCATCGCACGGCCAAGGCGCTTGCCTGGCGGCTCATCGAGGCCGGCCCTTTCAAGGGCATCGTGGCGGTCACCCGCGGCGGGCTGGTGCCGGCGGCGGTGGTGGCTCGCGAGCTTGAGATCCGGCTCATCGACACCCTCTGCGTCGCCAGCTATGACGAACGCAAGCGGGGCGCGCTCACGGTGCTGAAAAGCGCTGCGGCCGCCGATGACGGCAAGGGTTGGCTCATCATCGACGACCTCGTCGACACCGGGCGCACGGCCCAGGCGGTGCGCCAGCATCTGCCCCACGCCCATTTCGCCACCGTCTACGCCAAGCCGGCCGGCCGGCCCATGGTCGATACCTTCATCACCGAGGTGAGCCAGGACACCTGGATCCTGTTTCCCTGGGACATCGAGCCCCAGTTCATCCAGCCCATCGCCCAGCGCCGTTGAGGCGCAGTCCTACATCACCGGCCAGTTGTCGATGAGCCGGGTCCGCTCGAGCCAGACGGCGGCGAAGATGCGCGAGCCCGCTTTGGCGTGCGCGAGCGGCTGAAGCGCCGCCTCGTCGGCCAAGGTGACGTAGTCGACCCTGGTGAAGCCGGCCTTGGCCATGTCCTGGCGAACCTCGTTCAATACGGCCTCGGCATCCCCGCCGTCGGCCAGCCGCCCGGCGGCCTCGCGCAGCAGGCGGGGAAGGGCCGCGGCCTTCGCCCGCGCATCGACGCTGAGATACCGATTGCGGGAGGATAGGGCGAGGCCGTCGGCATCGCGGATCGTCGCCCCGCCGCGGATCAAGACCGGCAAGTCGAGATCCGTGGCAAGGCGGCGGATCACCTGAAGCTGTTGGAAATCCTTCTCGCCGAAATAGGCTCGATCGGGCAGCGCCTGGACCAGAAGTTTGGTCACCACCGTCGCCACGCCGGCGAAATGGCCCGGCCGGTGAGGGCCGCAAAGATGATCGGTCAATCCTGCGACCGAGACTGTGGTGGCGAAGCCGGGCGGATAGATCTCGCCGACAGCGGGGGCGAACAGAAGATCGGCCTCGGCACCGTCGAGGAGTTTCCGGTCGGCTGCTTCGTCGCGCGGATAGGCCGAAAGGTCTTCATTGGCGCCGAACTGGCTGGGATTGACGAAAATCGTTGCGACCGCCCGCCGGCACTCGGCCTTGGCCAGACGGACGAGGGAAAGGTGGCCCTCGTGAAGCGCGCCCATGGTCGGGACGAGGCCGATGGTCTCCCCAGCCCTGCGCCATGGTGCCAGGGCCGCGCGCAGATCGGCAATCGAGCGCAGGACTGGTGCCCGCATTCAGGTCTTCGCGTTGGTGCCGAGCCCGAACAAATGCTCCGGTGCCGGAAAGCGCCGGGCTCTGACCTCGGCGGCGTAGGCGGCGGCGGCCTTGCCGACTTCGGTCCCCAGTTCCGCGAATCGCTTGACGAATTTGGGCTTGAACTCGCCGAACAGTCCCGTCATGTCGTCGACCACCAGGACCTGGCCATCGCAGGCGGGCGAAGCGCCGATGCCGATGATGGGCGTGGAAACCGAGGCGACGATCTCGCGGGCGAGCGGCTCGACCACGCCTTCCAACACGATGTTGAACGCGCCGGCTTCGGCCACGGCGGCAGCATCGGCCTTGATCGCCTTGGCTTCTAGGGGATTGCGGCCGCGGGCGCGATAGCCGCGCAGACCGTTGACCGCCTGGGGCGTCAGGCCGACATGGCCCATGACCGGAATGCCGCGCCGGGTGAGGAAGGCGATGGTCTCGGCCATCTCCACCCCGCCTTCCAGCTTGACCGCCGAGCTGCCCGTCTCGGCCATGACCCGGGCCGCGCTGCGGAAGGCGACCGCCGGGGATTCCTGATAGCTGGCGAAAGGCAGGTCCACCACCAGGCAGGCCCGCCGGCTGCCCCGCCGCACGGCGGCGCCATGGGCGATCATCATCTCCAGGGTCACCTGAAGCGTGCTCTCGAACCCGTACAGCACCATGCCCAGGGAATCGCCGACCAGCAGCAGGTCGACATGAGGATCCAGCAAGCGGGCAATCGGCGTGGTGTAGGCGGTCAGGCAGACGATCGGCTCGCCCCCCTTGCGCTGGGCGAGATCCGGCACGGCAATCCGGTCGATCCTGGCCTCCGCGCTCATCTCTTGGGCGCTCCTGCCTTCAGTTTCGGCGGCATTCTGCCTGTTTATGGTGCACTGCACAATGGCATACGGACATACGAGCCGCCGGCGGCGATAGAGCTTGCGATGCCCGCCGACGCTCTATAAGGGGAACCGGCCATGCGCAGCGTCACCCTTCGCCCCGAGGCCCATCGACGCCTCCTTGCCGGCCATCCCTGGGTCTATTCCAACGAGATCGTCATGGATCCGGCGGCCAAGGCCATAGAGCCGGGTAGCCTGGTCAGACTGCTCCAGGCCGATGGAAGGCCTCTGGCACAGGCGTTCTTCAACCCCCAGACCCTGATCGCGGCCAGGCTGCTCACCCGCGATCTCGATGCGCCGATCGATGCCGGCTTTTTCGCCGCTCGTCTCGAGCGGGCCCGACGCCTTCGCGACCGCCTGTACCAAGCGCCCTACTACCGTCTAGTCCACGCCGAGGCCGACGGCATCCCCGGCGCGGTGGTCGACCGCTTCGGTTCCCTGTGCGTGGTGCAGATCAACACCGCCGGCATGGAGCGCCTGCAGTCGGTGTTCCTGGCCGCCCTGGAGCAGGTGCTGGCGCCGGAAGCGATCCTGATGCGATCGGACTCGACGGCGCGGACCCAGGAGGGTCTCGCCGCCGAGGTGACATGGGCCAAGGGCAAGCTTGATCCGCCGGTCGAGCTGCTGGAGAACGGTCTCAGATTCTTGTGCGATCCCGTCGGCGGCCAGAAGACCGGCTGGTTTTACGATCAGCGCGAAAGCCGGGCGGCCGTCGCCAGGCTCGCCGCGGGGGCGAAGGTGCTCGATCTGTACAGCTACGCCGGGGGATTCGCCCTTGCCGCCGCCGGCGCCGGCGCGAGTGATGTCCTGGCCATCGACCGGTCGGAGGCGGCCTTGGCCCTGGCGGAAAAGGCGGCCGGGTTGAATGGCCTCGCCGGGCGCTGCCGCTTCAGGCGGGCGGAAGCCTTCGAGGCGCTGGAGAAACTGGCCCCGGGCGATCGCTTCGACATCGTGGTGGCCGATCCGCCGGCTTTCGTCAAATCCAAGAAGGACGCGAAGCAGGGCGCCCGCGGTTACCGCAAGCTGGCGCGCCTCGCCGCACACGCGACGGCGCGGGAGGGCTTCCTCTTCATCGCCTCATGTTCCCACAATATGCCCGCCGAAGAGTTCGGCCATCAGGTGGCTCGCGGACTCATCGACGCCGGCCGCGATGGGCGCATCCTGCGTGCCGCGGGTGCCGCGGCCGACCATCCCCAGCATCCCTGGCTTCCCGAAAGCGCCTATCTGAAATCGCTGCTGCTGCAGCTCGATTGAGGTCCCGGCTATTCGGCTCTGACGGCGATCCGATCGACGGCCGCCAGGACCGCGAAGACGACCACGCCGGCGACGACCGCCGCCAGCGTCGCCTTGTCGGGAATGGCGGCGGCTGCGAAACCCTGGACCAGATAGCCGATTGCGGCCGCGGCGGCGAAGCGCACGAACAGCGGCAGCCCGCCGCTCGCAAGCCCCTCGGCCTTGTCATAGGCGTGCTTGATCAACAGGAAGACGAAGAGCACGGCGAACACGAAGAAGGCGAGCCCGCCGTAGTAGGGCGCTCCATGGCCGGCTCGACCGGCGACGAAGAGACCGGCCAGCCCCATGAGGCCGGTGACGCCGGCATAGATGAAGCTGCCGGGAAAGTCGGAACTCTCGTGGCCGTCCTGGTTCATGGGGTCCTCGCTGTCTCGCCAGATGTTCAAGTCTCGTCGGGAGCGGGAAGGTAAAATGCCATGGCCTCCCATGCAACTGCCGACAAGGCGCGGAATCCCGCTTGCCGCCGGGAATCGAGGCGGCCAAGCTTGGCGGTTCCTTGTCGCCGCCTCCAGGCAGAGGCGGTGGTCCCAACTTTCCCCATGGTCGGAGATCCGGGAGTGGAGCATCCCATAGCCGTGCTGGTGAGCCGCGAGGGATTGGGCGATGCGCTGTTGAAGCTGCCGCTTTTGCGGGCGATCGCGCGCGGGTTTCCCGGGCGGCCCATCTGGTGGCTTGCCGCCTATCAGACCGCCATGGCGGGGGTGTTGCGCGAATTCCTGCCGGCGGAGGTCGAGGAGGTGCGGGAATATCTGGGCTTCGACAAGCCGAGGTCCCAGGCCGCGCGGCGGCTCGGCGAACTGCGGCCGTTTTCCCTGGTATTCGATACGCGCTCGGGCGTGGCCGGCGTGTGGAGCGCCTGGCGGCATCTGTCCTATGACGCGTTCTACTGTTCCCTGCCGGGCTACCTGCTCTCGAGCCGCCGGCCCCGGGGCCGCTTGTTGCGTCCGCGGCATATCGGGGAACGCGCCTTCAGCCTCGCGGAGGCAGCGTTCGGCGCCGCCGCGGATGGCGGCGGCAGGCTCGAATGCTCCAGCGAGGCCGCGGCGTTGGCACTTGCGCTGCTGCCCGGCGAACCCGCTCCAGGGCCGATCTATATCGGGCTCGCGCCTGGAAGCCGGCAGACCCACAAGAACTGGCCGGCCGAACGGTTCCTGGAACTGGCCAGCAGCCTTCGCCTCGCCGGACTCATGCCGGTGTTCCTGATCGGACCCAAGGAACGGCAGCGGGCGGCGGAACTGCGCCAGGCGGATTCGGAGGCGATCCTGGTGGAGTTCATGCGAGCTGGCGAGGGGATCGCCGGCCTCGATGCCGCCATCGCCGTGCTCGCGCGGCTCTCGGTCGTGGTCGCCAACGACAGCGGCCTCGGCCATCTCGCCGGCGCGGCCGGCCGTCCCGTCGTGAGCCTGTTCGGCCCTACGGATCCGCGTCGCTGGGCGCCCATTGCGCCGCGCCACCGCTGGGTTCGCGCCCAGCAATTCGGCGGCGAGTCCATGGCCCTGATCGAGCCGGCGGCGGTGCTGGCGGCGGTGCGGGAGCTTCTCGCGGAACCGCCTACCGGTCTCGATGCGCCGCGATGAGGCCGGCACGGTGGAGCGTCGTCCTGAGGAGATAGTCGACGATGGCGCCGGGCGTGTGATGCGCCTCGACATGGGCCTTGGCCGCTAGCGCGATCATGGCCAGGCGCGGCCGGTCGGCGAGCGCCGCGAGCACCGCCTGAGTGAGACCGCCGGGCTCGACGTCATAGTAGATCGCATGCTCGCCATCGCGGAGCGGGCGGTAGCGCTCGATCACCGGATTGCTGATCAGCGGCACGCTGCCGCAGATCGCGGCCTCGTAATGCCGGAAGCAATCCCAGCCGAACCCCTCGGGCGACCAGACGAGCCACGCCGCCGCCGCGCGGCGGTAGAATTCCGCCATCGGCAGGGTCGCCTCGGGAATATCCAGCGTGACGCCGCGGTCCTTGAGGGCCCGCAATTCCTCCAGGCCGCGCCGACGTAGACTGGCGGAGTCATCGACCCGCCCGGCGAAAAAGATATCGACCGATTTCTCCTGCGGCTTCGGCAGATTGGCCAGCGCCTCATGCGGCAGGCCGAGAGAAATGGGCAGGAGTTTGTCGATCCGGGCGCGGTTGCGCCGGACCCGCCGGTAACGTGGCGTGGGCACGCCATGATGGCCGGTCTTGAGGAAGACCCTCCAATGGTCCGTAGGCAGCTCGCGCTTGAAATAAACCAGCGACCGGTCGAGCAAAAAGAGATTGCAGCGGTTGATGACGGGAAGATCTTCCAGGTCGACCACCGCGATGGGCGCCGCGGTTTGCCCGCGCAGGAATTGAGGCCCCCAACTCGACGCGATGGGCAGGCCGTGGCGGAAGAAGCGCCGGTTGAACAGGGAACGGGCGAACCAGCGCCAGTCCCAGGGCGCGAACATGGTCGGATGACAGATCACGGCGGCGATGTCGGGACGCCGGAGCGCAGCGCGCAATCCGCCGAAGGGCTCGAAGCTCGCTACCAGCGCCCGCGATGTCTCATCGCTGCCGCCGGTATGAAGCCGAGAGGAGAAGCACAGGGTCTGGCGCGGGTAAATCCGCTTGACCACAGGAAGGCCGATCTCGATGAAGGTGAGCCTGGTCAGGTCCGGCAATGGTTCGGAGTCTTGACTCACGCTGGGCTCCGGGACGGGAGAGATCGGCCATTCTGGCCGAGCGCGCGCCAGGCGGCATCGTCCTTCCGCCCGGCCGCCTCGATCAGATCGGCTGCCCGCGGCAGGCCGGCGTAGAGCTCTGGCGAATGTCCGGAGGCGAAGGCATTGACCGACCAGCGGGACCGGCGCTCGGCATCGGCGGCGGCGAGCGCCTGGTCGAAAGCGCGCTGGTCGAAGTCCCCGGCCAGGACGATTCCGGCGTCGGATGCTGCGACATGGGGGCTGTAGCCGCAATTGCCTGTGGTGATCACCGGCAGGCCGTTGACGATCGCTTCCAGGATCACGGCGCCGGTGACGTCGAGGCGCGCCGGATGGACCAGGAGATCGGCGCCGGCGTAAATGCCGACCAGGGTACCGCTGTCCGCCATCATGCCGAGAACGCGAACTCTGTGGGCAAGGCCCGCGTAGTCCGAGCGGCGGAGAAGCTCGTCGAGCTGCCGGTTCTTGCGGTCCGCGCCACAGATGACGAGGACGGCGTCGTCACGCTTGGCGAGCGCGGCAAGGACGCGGTCGAGGCCCTTGACCAAGGGCTGGAGCCCGACCCAGAGCCAGACAACCGCGTCGTCGTCGATACGGTGAGCGGCCTTGAACGCGGACTTGCCCTCGGCCGTCGGCCGGGTCTCGGCGCGGATGCCGGGAGCGACGGTGGGCGGGATAAGGGCGGTGCGCTCGATCGGGGTCGCATAGGCCTGCCGGTAGGCATCCAGCTGGGGCGCGGCGAGGGCGATGATGCGGGTCGCGGACCGGCGTCCGAAGCAGGCCTGTTCGAGCGCCGCCATGGTGCGATAGCGGGGCAGCCATCTTTGCCAGAATGGCCGCTTCCGGTCGACGAAGCACCAGTCGGCGCAATAGAGGAGATCGAGGCCGTCGAGCTTCTGGAATCCGACCGTCAGGTCGAATCCGCGGGCAGCCTCGGCAAAATCGGCGGAGAAGGCCTTCATGGCGCCGTGATTGGTCGCACCCCGCCTGGCGAGCCGCAAGGCCTCGGCTCCCGCCGGCACTGATTCGCCGCCGGTCGTCGTGTGGAAGACGATCCGATGGCCCCGGGCCAGAAGCAGCCGCGCGATCTCCACCGCGTTGCGCTCCAGCCCGCCGGCAGGCTGGAGGCGAAAGATGCCGAAGGCGAACCTCACGCCGGCCGCCCGTCAACCACCATCAAGGTCCCTCTAGAATTGCGCGGACGATAGGGGACCAAGCTAAGCGATCGGCGCGGCGGCGTGCAAGCTGGGGCCGGAAAAGGCGCGCAGCCAGCCACCGGCCCGAGCCCATCTTTGCGATTGCCACCTGCCGGCGGCGCCCCCCAAGATACACCCTGAAGCATTTTCCCCCTGGGTGAGCACTGGTTCGGCGCAGACAATGCGACCAAATCAGAGAGTTCAAAGCATGATTCGATTCGATAGGATCGAAACATGCATTCGCATCGTATTCCCATGCCCCTTGCCGAACCCCGGAGTAGCAAGGCTTGACGCAGCAACCATCAGGGGAGCGCCGAGAGCCGGTGGTTTGGCTGGATCTGACGACGACCCTGCGCCTGGGCGCGGGTCAGGCCAACGGCACGCTCAGGGTCGAAACCCGCTACGCCGAAGCCCTGGGCCGGCTCATGGGCCCCGGGCTTCGCTTTTGCCGCTATCACAAGACGCGACGGCGCTTTCAGGCTGTGCCCGGGCTGCCTCCGCCCGGACGCTCCGGGCCCTTCGCCGGCAAGAGCGCAAGACCCAAGACAGGCGCACTGCGCGGCTTTGCGCGGGGCTGCGAGCAGGCGTTCCGGAAATGGCGCCGCGGGCTGATGGCCAAGGTCTTCCGGCGGATCGATGCCTTGTCGGAGGCGAAGGCCTTTCCCGATGCCCGCCCCGGCGATGTCTTGCTGTTGCTGGGCGAAACCTGGGGTCAGCATGATTTTCCCCTGCTGCGGGAACTTCGCCGCGACCAGGGCTTGCGCGTGGCGGTCCTGTGCCAGGATCTGATCCCGCTCAAGTTCCCCCAGCTATTCGAGAGCGAGGAATTCGTCGAAGGCTGCCGCGCCTTGGCGCGCTTCCTCGCCGAGGATGCCGATCTGACCATTGCCATATCCAATTCGACCAGGGCCGACATCGCAGAGGCAGCGGGCGCGGCCGGCGGTCTCAAGGGACGCCTCGTCACCTTGCGTCCGGGCGCCGACTTCGACATGGCGGCGAACCCGCAGCGACCGGCCGAGCCCGCCGATCTTTCGCCCGGCAATTTCGTTCTCAGCGTCAGCACAATCCAGGCCCGGAAGAATTTCGATCTCCTCTACCGGCTGTGGCGCCGGTTCTGCGAACAGAAACTGCCCGGACTGCCCAAACTCGTGATCGTCGGGCGCAAGGGGTTCGGCAGCGGGGATTTGCTCTGGCAGATCGCCCATGATCCGCTGGTGCAGGGCTCGATCGTCCTGCTGCAAGGCGCATCGGACAGCGAACTCTCCTGGCTCTACCGCAACTGCCTCTGGACGCTGTATCCCTCGCTCTACGAAGGCTGGGGGCTGCCGATTTCCGAGAGCCTGAACCATGGCAAGCTTTGCCTGGCCTCGGACAGCTCTTCGCTTCCCGAGGCCGGCCAGGGCCTGGCGCGGCATTTCGACTCGCTGGATTTCCGGGCCTGGGAAGCGGCAATCCGCGAACTCGTGAGTTCGCCCGAAATCGTCGCCGCGGCGGAGCAGCGGATTCGTCAGACCTACCGGCCCATGACCTGGCAGCAATCCGGCGAGCAGCTGGCTATGCATCTCAGCGAGCTCCTCGCCGAACCGCCGCCCAACCCTTGACCGATCAGCCTGTGCCGGGCAAGCCGATACCGGTCTCGATCCATCGCCGGCCGCTCGCCGCCTTTGCCGGCGCCGTCGAACGCCACCATGTGGTGCCGCGGCTCTACATCGCCACCCTTTGCCTCGTCTATCTGATGTGGAACATATGGACGGCGCGCACGATCTACGACTTCGCCGTCATGCCCCTGGCGCTCTGCCTCCTGCGCCCATCGGACCTGAGACCGATTCTCGCATCGCCTATCTTCATCCTCGCCGGGCTTTACTTCGCGGCTCTCGGCCTGGCGGGGTTCGCGGCGCCGGGTGCCAGCGCGCACGCGATCGCCAAGCATGTCATGTACTCGCTGCAGGTACTGTCTTTCCTGGCCATCACCGCTCTGCTGATGCGCCGGGACCGGGAATTTCCCAAGACGCTGTTCCTATGTCTCGCCGTTGCTGCGGCAATCGCGGCGGCGGTCAACATCGTTGCCTTCTGGCATGAGTACCCACATGGGCTGTTCTCGCAGCAGCTGAGCGGCATCCCCGGGATCTCGATGTACTACAATCAGAACTACATCGGCATCGTCAACGCCGTGGCCTGCGCCGGATGCTTCGCGCTGATCGCGGGGCAGCCTCTCTCCCGGCCGCAGCTGATCGCGACCCTCGCGGCCACCCTCATGCTTCTGACCACCATCACTCTCATCATGAGCCGGGGCTCGCTCATGGCCACGCTTGCCGCGGCGCTGGTGGCTTTCCTCCTCTCCGGCGGCCGGCGCGAGCGCCGGCTGATGCTGGGCGTGATCGGCGCCGCCCTGTTGCTGCTGGCGCTCGCCACGCCGCTGGTGCTTTCGGCAGTGGCCCGGGGCGATTCCTTCAGGCTATCGCTCTGGCGGTTCTATCTGGACATGGCGGCGCAGCGGCCGTGGCTGGGCTATGGACTTTCCTTCGACATGCAAATCGTTCTGCCCGACGGGACCGCCATCCTTACGCCGCACAACATGATGCTTGCGACGCTCATTCGGGGCGGCCTGGTCTCAGTGGCGGCGCTGGCCATCTTGCTGGCGACGGCAGTTTATCGCGCCTTGCGCTGCCGCATTTCTGAGGGCGGCCTGTTCGCGCCGGTGTTGCTGGCGGCGACCCTGGTGGCGACCTGCGTCGATTTCGAGATCGTCGCGACGCCCCTCGCCTGGCCCTGGCTATTGCTGTGGTTGCCGATCGGGCTCAGCCTTGGCGCCGAGGCGGCCGTGGGCGGCAACAGCCAGGTGGAGCGCTAGAAGAGCAGCGAGGCTGCCGCGCTTTTCCGCCCGAAGGCCGCTCCGGCCCCATGGTGATGATCTCGTGCAGCCGGCGGCCGTACCATTGCCGCGGGCCGGCCGGCAAAAATCGAGACAATCGGGATCAGGTTCCGGTTCTATGGGATGGGAACATGATTTAGCTTGTCCGCCATGTGCGGCATCCTCGGCATCACGGCCAGCGGGAGCGAGACCGAGGCGGCGATCGAACGCGCCATCGGGACATTGAACCGGCGCGGCCCCGATGACCGGGGCAGCCTTGCCTTTCCAGGCTGCACCCTTGCCAACGCCCGGCTTGCGATCATCGACCTGGCGAGCGGGCATCAGCCGATCGCGGATCCCGAACGCGGCACCGCCATCGTCCTCAACGGCGAGATCTACAACTACCGGGAACTGCGCCGGACCCTCGAAGGCCTTGGTCATCGCTTCGTCACCGAGTCCGACACCGAGGTTATCCTCAAGGCCTACGGGCAATATGGCCAGAACTGCCCCGCGCATCTCGACGGCATGTTCGCCTTTGCCATCTGGGACGACAGGAACCAGGAATTGTTCCTGGCCCGGGACCGGTTCGGCGAGAAACCGCTGTTCTATGCGCTCGATGGCGACGTTTTGATCTTCGCCTCGGAAATCAAGGCGATCCTCGCCACCGGCCGCGTCGGGGCAAAGCTCGATCCGGTATCCCTCGACAACTACCTGGCGCTTCTCTATGTGCCGCCCTGGCGCACGATCTATGCCGGCATCCGGACGCTCGAGCCCGGCTTCTCGGCCCTGTACAAGAATGGGCGTCTGACCCAGAACCGGTATTGGCAGATCCGGCGGCAGCCCTTGCGGATTTCGCGGGACGAGGCGGCGGAATCGATCCGCGACATGCTGGCCCAGTCCGTCCGCAGCCGTTTGGTCGCGGACGTCGAAGTGGGCGTGCTGCTCTCAGGCGGAGTCGACTCCAGCATCGTGGCGACGCTTGCCCAGGCGGCCTCGCCGCGGCGGATCAAGACCTTCTCCGCCGGCTTCGAGGGCTTCATCGATGAGCTTCCTTACGCCGCGGCGGTGGCCGCGGCCGCGGGCACCGATCACCGCGAGGAGCAGATCCGCGCCGACCTTCTAGACGCCTTCGAGGCGGCCGCCGGCTATTTCGATGAGCCTTTCGCGGACTCCTCGAATGTCCCCACGCATCTCATCTCGGCGGCGGCCCGAAAGTCGGTCAAGGTCGTGCTTTCGGGCGACGGCGGCGACGAGCTGTTCCTGGGCTATCGGCATTATCGCAAGCATCGGCATCTGCCTCGGCTCGCGCGGCTCGCCCGCGAGCTGCTGTCGCCGCCGCTCGCCCGATATAAGAAGCGCGCCATCAGCCATTTCTCGCCTCGGGAGCGCGCGCGGCTCGCCAGGGATGCCCACGCGGTCGAGGTCGATCCGACCGACCATGTCGATCTCTCCGCCGGCGAGACGCCGGTCGAAAAGATGAACCTGATCGATCTCGCCATGGGATTGCCGGGAGACATGCTGACCAAAGTGGACCGATCCTCGATGATGCATTCGCTCGAGGTCCGCTGCCCCTTCCTCAATCCCGGCCTCGCCCAGTTCGCCTTCAACCTGCCGGTCGAGTACAAGCTGGGTCCCGCCCGCGGCAAGCTGATCCTGGAGCAAGCCTTCGCCCAGAAACTGCCGGCGGAGGTGTTCACGCGACCCAAGCAAGGCTTCGGAGCGCCGGTTAAAGACTGGCTCGCCAAGCCGGAGTTCCGCGGCTATGTCGAAAAGACGCTGCTCGCCGACGGACGTATCGGTCAGTTCCTAAAGCCCGAGGTAGTTCGCCGCTATGTCGAGGCCTTCTACGCCGGGCGAACGTCACTGCAATACAAAATCTGGACCCTGCTTGCACTCGAGGCCTGGTGCCGAAGCCGAGAGCGCGTGGGGTTGGCCTAGTTGCCCGACAGTTCGGCCCGGGCGCTCTCTGGGGCCGGTGCCGGATTCCGCGCCGGCGGCTGGCCCCGGGCATTGGAAAGCCGCCACAGCGATTTGATCAGGCGTAGCTTTGCCTTCGGTCGGCCGAGGCCGGAGCGCAAGACAAGGTTGGCGATGGCGCGCCGCGCGAGCTTGCGGTCGGTGCCATTGAGGGCGAAGCCAAGCTCGGCCGGGTCGACGCTCTCGATGGCCTCAAGATCGGCATGCTCGACTGCCTTGCGGTCGGCGAGCCCCAGCAGGCGAAACAACCGCGCTTCCTCGGCATAGAAGGAATTGTCGCTGTCCCGTTCCCACCACCTCGGCGCCTCCAGCATGGCATCCACGGGATCGTGGCCCCGTTCCCGGCGCAGCCGCGCCGAGCATTGGGCGAGATGTACCGAGAAGGACTGGCGGACCACCTTGCGGAACATCAGGTTGCCGGCGTGCAGGCGGTAGAAGACCAGAGGCTCCGGCAGGTTGGCGAGGACGGTGACTTCCGCCATCCGGAGCCACAGATCATAGTCCTCGCTGACCTCGAAGGCGGCGCGATATCCGCCGAGGCGCCGGACAAGCCCGGTGCGGAACATGACCGCCGGATGGATGAACGGGTTGCTGAACTTCAGGATCCGCACCAGGTCTTCGTGACCGGTCACCGGGCGCCGGTATCCATATACCTTCCCGCGGGTATCGATGACGTCGGCCCAGCTGCCGAGGAGGCCCACCTCTGGATGGCGCGCCATGAAGTCGAGCTGGCGCTCCAGGCGGTTCGGCATCGCCATGTCGTCGGCGTCGAGGCGCGCGATCAGGGGCGCGCGGGCCGCCGCCAGGCCGGTATTGAGGGCCGGTACGATGCCGCGGTGGGGTTCGTTCAGGGCGACGAATCGCTCATCCTCGGCGCAGGCCCGGGCCAGGATCTCCGGCGTGCGGTCGGTGGAACCGTTGTCGACGACAAGGAACTCGAACTCTCGGACGGTCTGCTGCGCGATGCTGCGAAGGGACTGTTCCAGCCATCGCTCGCCGTTTCTGACCGGCATCAGCACTGATACGGCGGGTGTCGTCGCCATGCATTCTCCCGGCGAATCCAGATTCTCCCATTTGTCGCATTTTCCGCGCCGGACCGGTACCCACTTCGGCGGAAAATCCTTCAGGAAACCGACAGCCTGAAAGCCGCCAATTGTAGCCTCGTCCCGCGAGAATTGCGCCTCGACCGCGGTAGGGCTCGCGGCATGGTCGCGCACGGGCGCCGTCGCCATCGGATGCCCCCGAGTTTGCAGCGGCCATTCATATCGTCTATTGGTTTCGCCGTGGCCATGGATCACGCTTCCGCCCGCATCCTCGAGATCGGGGATCACGACTACTTCAAGGAACAATACCCCGAACGAACCACGCTCCTGTGGACGGGGTCGCGGCCGTCGCGGAATCTGCGGCGGGACGCCTATGCCGACTGCAGCGTCGGGCGATTCCTCGCCGAGACCCGCGCGGCGCGCGACGGCGCCTATGATGTCGTCGTCGCCTATGCGACGAACCAGTCGCCCTGGCACCCGCGCTATTGGCTGCGCTCGCTTGCCCGTTCGCCGCTCGACCCCGTGACGGCGCTGACCCGCGTGTTCGGCGTATGGCTGTTGGGCTTTCGCGCGCTTGGCGTGCCTCTGGTCATCCTCGACATGCAGGACGGGTTCACCATCAACCGGTCGAATCACCGGCTGATGGATCGCGCGAAGCTCTATTTCAAGCGGGAACTGCCCGTCGATCACTGGCATGTCTTTCACGGCACGGCACATCCGAGCCTGCCCACCTTGCGCATTCGTTCCCGTGCCCGCTGGCTGTCGCGCCTGGCGAAGCTGCGGCCCATCTCCGTGGGTCTCTGGGTCCTGTCCTCGCCCGAGGGCTGGCGGCGGATCACGCGAAAAGAATCGGCGGCCCTGACCGAAGACCCCGACGTCGCGGCACCCCTGGCCGTCGACAGGATCTTCGAGGCCAAGACGGCCGACATCTTCTTCTCCGGATCGGTGGAGCGCAGTTCGACCTTGCGGCCCGCCGGTCTCGAACAGTTGCGCGCCCTGGCCAAGCGGGGCTTCGTCGTCGATCTTCCCGCCGAAAGGCTGCCCAAGGACGAGTACTATCGCCGCATGAGGCAGGCTTGGCTCACCTGGTCGCCGGAGGGCCTCGGCTGGGACTGCTACCGGCATTACGAAGCCTGCCAATGCTTGTCCGTGCCGGTCATCAACTACCCGACCATCATCAGGCACCGGCCGCTCGAAGAAGGGCGCCACGCCGTCTATTACGCGCCAGAAGGCGAAGGGCTCATGCGCGCCGTTGAAACGGCGCTGGCCGACAAGGCGCAGCTGAAGCGCATGGCGCTCGCGGCACGCGATCACGTGCTGCGGCGGCATTCGCCGGCGGCCTTCTGCGATCGGGTGTTGCGCGCAGCTTTGGAGCGCTGATAGCGACGGCGGCTCAGGCGTCCGGCAAGGCGAGGACCGAGCGGTTGAGGGGGATTCGGTCGCCGAGCAGCGCTGCCTCGAAGCGCCCGCCATATTCCGACCAAGTGATCCCCTGCTGCAGGCGCAAGGCGGCTTCGTGCTGGCGCCGCCACAGGGCGTCGTCGGTCAGGAGCGATCGGGCCTGGGCGGCGAAATTCTGCGGATCGGCGCATATGAATCCCGTGACCCCATCGATCACCCGTTCGGGCACCGCGGCGACCGGGGCCACTACCGCCGGAAGGCCAAGCGCCTGGGCCTCGGCGACCGACAGACAGAATGCCTCCACCTTGTGACCGAGGTAGAGCATGCATCGCGCCGAGCGGAAGGCCTCGATCAAGGCCTGGCGTGAGGCGGCCGGATGAATGCGCACGGAAGCCTTGACCTCCGCCGGCATCGCGGGCGGCAGGACCGAGCCCTCCCAGGCGCTCCACGCATCGCCGCCGGACGGGATATCGTGAACGCCATACACGTCGAGAACCGCATCGGGCACTTGGGGCAGGATCGAGGCGGCCCAGATTTCGACCAGCCGGCGCAAGTTCCGATGCGGGTTGGAGGCAAAGATCGCCCGCCTCGACGGCGGGGCCGGCAGTGCTGCCCGGCCTCGCACATCCTCCGGCAGTCCGAGTGGAATCAGGATCTGCGGATCGCGCCGGGGCAGGAAGGGCGAGTAGATGCGCACCTGATGCAGGCTCATCAGCACAGGCACGGGACGATAGAGCCAGACCCGCCAGATCTGCTTGTAATGCTTCAGGTTGTTCGGTTGCCAGAGCACCCAGATGGCGCGCCGGCGCGGCTTTTTCACGAATCCCAGAAGGCGCGGATGCTGGACCGCGACATAGAGATCGCAGCTCTCCGGCGCCGGGCTCGAGAGCGGGCGCCAGGCCACGCCCTCATGCTCTATCGGCCCGTCGCAGTTGGAGTAGACCGTCACCTCATGACCGCGCCGCACGAGCTCGCGGGCGAGCCGAATGACCGAGGACTCCGTACCTCCCAGCGGATGGGTTTCCAGATATCTTCCGTCGTAACACTTGGTCGTGTCGGCGATGACGATGCTAGCCAATGGATTGTCCCCCGCCGGCGATAGCTACAGGCCCGACGCGCGGGCGGCAAGAACGCTATGGCGCGGCATGCTGTGGCAGCTCGATCACGAAGACGGTTCCTTGGGCGCCGCTGCTCTCCAGCCTGATCTCGCCGCCATGGGCACGCACCAGCTCGCGCACGATCGCGAGGCCAAGGCCGGTGCCTCCTGGACGGGTCGAGCCGGCAAAAGGCTGGAACAAACTCTCCCGCGCGCGGGATGCGAGGCCGGGCCCATCGTCGGCGACCCTGATGCGCAGGGCAGCCGGCTCCCGCCGGGCGGATATCTCGATCCGGGCGGCGCCGGCCTGGGCGGCGTTCTGGGCCAGATTGGCCAGGATGCGGAAGAGCTGGGCGCGATCGGCCTCGACGGCCAGGGATTTGGGAACCGCGCAGCGGACCGGCCCCTCGGCCCCATCCGGCGCCTGTAGGGCGAGGCCCACCTCGCCGATCAGATCCGCCAAGGAGAAATTGGAGGGTGTCAGGGTCGGCGGCCCCTCACGGGTGAAGTCGAGGGTCGTCGTGCAGAGCTGGGCCGCCCGATCGATGGCGGCGAGAAGCGCCTGCGCATTGCGGCGGACTTGTGGGTCCTCGCTGGTGGCGAGCCTGTCGGTGACGATGCTGGCCGTGGCCAGGATGTTCCGCAGGTCATGGTTGATCCGGGTGACTGCCCCGCCGAGAGCGGCCAGCCGCGCCTTCTGGCCCAGCGCCGCCCGCAAGCCCGCCTGCATGGCCACGAGCTCCCGCTCGGCGACGCCGATCTCATCGCGCCGGCGGCTGGGCTTCAGGCTTCGCGCTGAGTCCTCCGGATCGTCGCGGAAGGCGACCATCGCAGCGGTCAGCCGGCGCATGGGCCGGATCATCATCCATTGCAGGGTGAGATAGACCAAAGTCGCGGCGACGAGCGAGATGATCACCGAAAGCCCGAGGACGCGTTCCGAATAGGCGAGGAGGGCGGAGCGCATCGGCGCTTCGTCGATGACGGTTTCGACCAGGGAATCGGGGGCCTTGGGCGAAGGCCCGACGATGCGAAGCACGCGGTTGGCGGGATGGCCCAGAGTTACGAACACGTCGCCGATCAGGTCCAATAGGCCGCGCTGGCCGAGATCGTAACTGGCATCGACCATGGGCACGCCCTGCCTGGAGCGCATCAGGAGTTTGACGCCGTCGGGCCGGCGCAAAGCGATGGCATAGGCCGAGGCGCGCTGCAGCAGTTCCGCCTGGAGGGAATCGCTCACCATGTTGTTGGGCGTGGCCAGCAGCGCCAGCACCGCGACATGGGCCGTCGACAGCCGCTCCTGCAGGAACTCGTAACGGAAGCGTGCCGCCGAGGGAGCGTAGATCAGCACCTCGCCCAGCATGACGAAGGCGATGGTCAGGACCAGCAGCCGGGCCGACAGGCTCCGGTAAGGCGGCGGCAATTGCAGGCGGGTGCCGTTGATCGACATCTTGGCGGGCGGCCGATCGCTCAGCCGAACCGGGCGAGGAAGCGCACCAGGCGCTTGGTGCGTTCCGAAAACAGCTTGGGCAGGAAATAATTCCCCGCGGCGCGCTTGCCGATTTCACCCAAGGTCGGATAGGGCGCGATCATGCCGGCGACGGCGCCAATAGCGAGGCCCTTGGAAACCGCCAGGGTCCACAGATGGATGAGCTCGCCGGCTTGTGCGCCCACGATGTCGGCGCCCAGCACGCGGCCGCGGGCCGTGGTGACAACCTTGATGAAGCCGCGACCCCGGCGCTCGGCATGGGCCCGATCGTTTTCGGCATAGGGCCAGCGCAGGATCCGGATGGGACCCGTGGCCCGGGCCTGGGTTTCGCTGAGGCCCACATGGGCGAGCTCCGGCTCGGTGAACGTGACCCAGGGCAGAGCTTCCAGCCGCTGGCGCGCTGGCAAACGAAAGAGGGCGCTGCGCAGCACGATGCCGGCCTGGTAGCTGGCGAGATGGGTGAACTGCGGGCCGCCGGCGATATCACCGATGGCATAGACCTTCCGGTTGCTGGTGCGAAGGCCGGCATCGACGCGGATCCCCTGGGGCGAATGGGCGATCCCCGCCGCATCGAGTCCCAAGCCCTCAACCGCGGGACGCCTGCCTGCCGCGACGAGGAGATCCGTGCCCGCCAGCCGGCGCCGTCCCCCGGCGCCCTCGATTTCCAGCACCAGACCAGGGCCGTCGCGGCCGACGCTGACGACCTTGTGGCGTTCGTAAAGCGTCACCCCGTCTTCCGCCAGCGCCCGGCGAACCACCTCGACTGCCTCGGGATCGTCCTTGGGCAGGAGATCTTGCATTTCCACCAGGCTGACGTCCGCCCCCAGCCGGCGAAAAGCCTGGGCCAGCTCCACCCCGATAGGCCCGCCGCCCAGCACGAGCAAATGGGTCGGCAGCCGATCCAGCTCGAAAATCGTCTCATTGGTGAGATAGGGAATACCCGACAGCCCCCGGACCGGCGGCAGGAAAGGGCGCGCGCCGGCCGCAATGACGAAGCGCCGGGCACGGATCGTTCGGTCGCCGGCCACGACCTCGCCGGGCCCGGTGAAGCTGGCCGGCGCGCGGATGACCGTTACGCCGAGCCCGGTGAAGCGGGCCTCGGAGTCATTGGGCTCGATCTCGGCGATGACCCGGCGGACACGAGCCATGACCGCGGGAAAATCGATCCTGAGTGGCATGGCCTCGAGGCCCAGTTCCTTGTCGCGGCGATGGGCGACGGCGGCGTGGGCGGCGGCGAGCAGGGCTTTGGAGGGCACGCAGCCGGTGTTGAGGCAGTCGCCGCCCATCCGGCCAGCCTCGACCAGGACCGTTTTCGCGCCCAACTGGCTGGCTCCGGCCGCCACCGTCAGTCCGGCCGAGCCGGCTCCGATGACGCAGATGTCGGGCTTCAGGATCGCGCTCATCGCCGCCGCCATTTCTTGTAGGCCACCGGGAGCAGGGAAAGAAGGGCGAGGCCCACCAGGCCCGCGATGGTCTCGGGCGAAAGCACGGCGCCGATGCTGATAGGCAAGTTGCAGTCCAGAATCCTGCCGAGCCCGGCGCCGAAATTCGAGAAAATGAAGGTCGCCGGCGCGATCCCGATGAGGGTGGCGAGGAGGAACACGCGGAACCGGACGCCGAGGAAAGCGGGCACGAGATTGACGATGAAGAAGGGGAAGGCGGGCACCAGCCTGAGGAACAGCAGATAGTTGAAAGCATCGGCCTGAAAACCCCGGCGCATCCGCTCGAGCCAGGGCCCGGCGCGCGCCCGCAACCAGTCGGCAAACGCGCCGCGGGCGGCGAGGAACAGGAGACCCGCGCCCGTCGTGGCGCCGAGGATCGTGGCCCCGCTGCCCAGCCAGGGACCGAAGAGATAGCCGCCGGCCAAGGTCAGCGCGAGCGCTCCGGGGACCGAAAGAGCCACCACGATGACATAGGCGAGGAAGAAAATGCCGAGGGCCAACCAATGGTGGTCGGCCACCACCCGGTCGAGCGCAGCCCGATTGGCGCACAGCATTCCGCCGGTGAGATACCGCTGCAGGCCAAAAACAAAGAACAGCACGATGCCCAGCAGGATCAGCAACAGCGGCAGCCATCGCCGGATGCTGCCCGCAGTGCCGGCCTTTGCAGAAAGACGGTGCGCCGCTCCTGGTTTGACCATCGGATTCACGCAGAAGTTCGCGACAAGGCCCGAGTCGCGAAATTCTGCGATCCGACACACGCCGGGCCTGCGGGAACCCCTTCCGTCATGGGGTTCATGTATCATCGGACCCACACTGGCGCCACCCCGGCCGGCCGCACGCCTTGCGTGTCGGCGCCGCGGTTGACTCCTGGCACTTAAGCCCTTATACAGCCGCGGCAATTTCTCGCTTACCAACAGCCCCTCGCAACGGAGTTACAAGGTGAAGCGCACCTATCAGCCCAGTGTGCTCGTCCGCAAGCGTCGTCACGGCTACAGGGCGCGCATGGCCACGGTCGGCGGCCGCAAAGTGATCGCCAATCGCCGGGCCAAGGGTCGCAAGCGCCTGAGCGCGTGAGACTCCTGGCGCCCGTGAAGCGCCTCATCCGCCGAGCCGAGTTCCTGAAGGTCGCCGAGGGCCGCCGCAAATGGGTGGCCCCCGGACTGATTCTGCAGGCAGCTCGCCAATCGCCGGCGGGCGAACTGCGCGTCGGCTTTACCGCCAGCCGCAAGGTCGGCAACGCAGTCGCCCGCAATCGGGCGCGCCGGCGTCTGCGCGCGGCCTCGGCCGAGCTGCTGCCCGCCCATGCCTTCGACGGCCATGACTATGTGCTGATTGCCCGCGCCGGCACGCTCACCCGGCGCTACCAGGCGCTGCTGGGCGACCTGGCCGAGGGATTGCAACGCCTTGGAGTTTACCGGGGATGAAGCGCGCCGATCCGATACCGACGGGCGCGATGTCAACGGGCTCAACAGTGGCGCGGCTGTGGCTGAGAAGGCTGGTCGTGCTGCCGATCCGGGTCTATCAGTGGACGATCTCGCCGATCCTGCCGCGCAGCTGCCGCTTCATGCCCGGCTGTTCGGAATATGCGGCCGAGGCGATCCTTGCCCACGGGCCGTTGACCGGCGGGTGGCTCGGCCTCAGGCGCATCTTGCGCTGCCACCCCTGGGGCGGCCACGGCTACGACCCGGTGCCGGGCCGCGCCCAACCGACAGCACGCTGAGGATCGCGGGAAGGGCTATAGAGTTCGATGCTCGATCAAAAGAACGTCATCCTCGCGGTCGTCCTGTCGGCGATCATCCTGTTCGGATCGCAATACATCATCGCCCGGTTTTTCCCGCCGCCTCATCCGGTGGCGACGACGACGATGACGACGTCCGGTTCGGCAGCCACCGGCGGCGCCGTCGAGTCGACCATCCCGGCGGCGCCCGCGGTCCCGGCTTTCAAAACGCGCGACGCGGCCCTGGCCGACAGCCCGCGGATTGAGATCCGTTCCGATCGGCTGATCGGCTCGATCTCGCTCAAGGGCGGGCGGCTCGACGACCTGACTCTCGCCAGCTATCACGAGACGGTCGATCCGAAGAGTCCGCTGATCAAGCTGCTCAATCCGCCCGGTGCCGAAGGCGCGTACTACAGCGATTTCGGCTGGCAGACCGACAGCGGCGTCACCATCAAGCTGCCCGGGGCGGACAGCCTTTGGACCACCAAGGATGCGGCGCTCTCACCCGACCATCCCGTCACCCTGACTTGGAACAATGGCCAGGGCCTGACCTTCACGCGCCAATTCGCGCTCGACCAGAACTACATGTTCACGGTCACCGACGGCGTGACCAACGCCGGCACCGCGCCGATCAAGCTCTACCCCTACGGGCGCGTCAGGCGCGTCGGCACGCCGAAGACCTTGGGGTATTCGGTCATCCACGAGGGATTGCTGGGCGTGTTCGGCGGCAGCCTCAAGGAAGTGACGTACTCCGGGATCGCCAAGTCGGGCACGGATAGCTTCGACAGCACCGGCGGCTGGCTCGGCTTCACCGACAAGTATTGGCTGGTCGCGGTCATTCCGGGCCAGGACACGCCGGTCAGCGTCGAGTTCGCCGATGACAAGTCCTCGGGCATCGATGCCTACCTGGCCTATTTCCGGACTGCCGCGCCGCTGACGGTCGGGCCAGGCGCCAGCGCCAGTTCGGCGATGCACATATTCGCCGGCGCCAAACTGGTGCATCTGCTCGATCAATATCGCGACCAGCTTCAAATCCCGCTGTTCGAGCGGGCGGTGGACTTCGGCTGGTTCTGGTTCCTGACCGAGCCGCTGTTCTTCGTCATGGACTTCCTTTATCGCGTGATCGGCAATTTCGGCTTCGCCATCCTCGCTCTCACCATCTGCGTGCGGTTGCTGCTCTTTCCGCTTGCCAACAAGTCCTTCCGGGCGATGAACAAGATGAAGGGCCTGCAGCCCCAGATGGTCCAGCTGCGCGAGCGCTTCAAGGACGACAAGCAGGGCCTGAACCAGGCGATGATGGAGCTCTACAAGCGCGAGAAGGTGAACCCGGCCGCGGGTTGCCTGCCCATCCTGGTGCAGATCCCGGTGTTCTTCTGTCTCTACAAGACGCTTCTCGTCACCATCGAGATGCGCCAGGCGCCGTTCTTCGGCTGGATCAGGGATCTCTCCGCCCCCGATCCGACCTCCTGGGTCAACCTCTTCGGCCTGCTGCCCTGGAGCGTGCCCCATGACCTCACCATGCTTGGCCCCGTCGCCGGCCTCGCCGCGTCGGTCCTCAGCCTCGGCGTCTGGCCGATCATCATGGGCACGACCATGTTTCTGCAGCAGAAGCTGAACCCGGCGCCGCCGGACCCGGTCCAGGCCAGGATCTTCATGCTGCTGCCCATCGTGTTCACCTTTACGCTGGCGCGCTTCCCGGCCGGCCTCGTCATTTACTGGGCCTGGAACAACCTGCTGTCCATCACCCAGCAGCGATACCTGATGTGGCAGGGGAAGAAGAATACCTGAACACCGACGCCCCGACGGCAGAGGCGATCGAAGCGGGGCGGCGCCTTTTCGCCCGGACCTGCCGCTTCACCGCCGGCGCCGAGCGCGCCGATGCATTGCCGGCGCCGGGCCTGCCCGAGGTCGCCTTCGCCGGCCGTTCCAATGTCGGCAAGTCGAGCCTGATCAACGCGCTCGTCGGCCATAACGCGCTGGCGCGGGTGTCGCGCTCGCCGGGCCGCACCCAGCAGATCAATTTCTTCGAACTCGACGGCAGGCTGTTGCTGGTCGATCTCCCGGGCTACGGCTTCGCCGCCGTCGGCGCCGAGCGCAAGGAGACCTGGTCGGCGCTGATCCTGCTCTATCTCCAAGGGCGCCCGAGCCTCCGGCGCCTTTGCCTGCTGATCGACGGGCGCCACGGATTGAAGGCCGACGATCGCCGGGTGATGGACGAGCTCGACCGGGCCGCTGTGTCCTATCAGCTGGTGCTGACCAAGGCCGACAAGACGACCGATCCGGCGCTTGCCCGGCAACTCGCCGCCGTGACGGCGGAAGCCGCTCGTCACAAGGCCGCTCATCCGCTGGTCCATGCGACCAGCGCGCTCAACGGCCGCGGCCTGCCGGAGCTGCGATGCGAGCTGGCGAGCCTTTCACGTCCCAACCCTTTGCGATAGAGTGCGCGCCCATGGCTCAGCCGCCCAATTTCACCGAAACGAAACACTGGCTCAGGACTGCGCGCACGCTGACGGAAGCGCTGCCCTTCATGCAGCGCTATGCCGGCAAGACCTTCGTCATCAAGTACGGCGGCCACGCCATGGTGGATGACGAGCTCGCCCGCGTCTTCGCCAGCGACATCGTCCTCATCCGCCAGGTCGGCATCAATCCGGTGGTGGTCCATGGCGGCGGGCCGCAGATCGCCGAAATGCTGGATCGCCTGCAGATCAAGAGCAGCTTCGTCGACGGCCTCAGGGTGACCGACGCGGCAGCGGTCGAAGTGGTCGAGATGGTGCTGGCCGGCAAGATCAACAAGAGCATCGTCTCGGCTATCACCCAGGCCGGCGGCGACGCGCTCGGGCTCAGCGGCAAGGACTCCGGCCTGATGCTGGCCAACCGCATGCAGATGGTCAAAGGCGGCCAATCCATCGACCTCGGCTTCGTCGGCGATCCGGTCGAGATCGACGGCGAGGCGTTGAACCGGCTCTCCAAGGCCGGCTTCATTCCGGTGATCGCGCCGATCGGCTACGGGCGCGCGGGCGAGACTTACAACGTCAATGCCGACACGGCAGCGGGAGCCATCGCCGGCGCCATCAAGGCGACGCGCCTGCTGATGCTGACCGACGTTTCCGGCGTGCTGGACAAGGATGGCAATCTGCTGACCGACCTGACGGTCAGTCAGGCCACGGCCCTGATGAAGGACGGCACCATCAGCGGCGGCATGATCCCCAAGATCGAGACCTGCCTGGAGGCGCTCGACAGCGGCGTCGAGGCGGCGGTCATCCTCGATGGGCGGGTGCCTCACGCCCTGCTCCTCGAGATCTTCACCGCCCACGGCGTCGGCACGATCCTGCGCCGCGGTTGACGAGGTCGCCTTGAACGCAGTGCCATGAGCGCAGGGCCAAGCATGCTCGGCGATGTCGCCGACTGGGTGTTCGACCTCGACAACACGCTCTATCCGGCGCGTTGCCGCCTGTTCGACCAGGTGGATCGGCGCATCGGCCTGTTCATCCAGGATCGCCTCGGGCTCGACGCCGTCGCCGCCAGGCTGCTGCAAAAGCAATACTTCCGCCAGCACGGCACCACGCTCTCGGGCCTGATGACGCATCACGCCGTCGAGCCTGAGGTGTTCCTCGAATTCGTCCACGACATCGACCTGGCTCCGGTCGAGCCGAGCCCGGCGCTGGACGCGGCGCTCGCGCGTCTTTCCGGCCGCAAGTTCATCTTCACCAACGGCTCCAACGCCCACGCCGCCCGGGTCATGGACCGGCTTGGCGTGGCACGGCATTTCGACGGCGTGTTCGACATCGCCGATGCCGGCTATGTGCCCAAGCCGGCGCTGGCGACCTATGAGCGCCTGATCCGCCGCCACGCCATCGAGCCCGCCCGGGCGGTGATGATCGAGGATCTGCCGCGCAACCTGCGACCGGCGGCCGAACTCGGCATGACAACCGTCCTGGTGCTGACCGGCGAGGAATGGGCCGAGACGGACAAGGCGGGCGACCATATCCATCACGTCACCGACGATCTGGTTGGCTGGCTCGGCGCCCAACTGCCGGCCCGCATCGCGGTGAACGAGGCGAGCTAGCGAGATGCCAGACATGGACCAGACGGGATTGCAAACCACGATCGATGCAGCTTGGGAACGGCGCGATGGCATCTCGCCCTCGACCGGGGGCGAGGTTCGCGACGCCGTCGAGGCGGCCCTCGACGGCCTTGATTCCGGCGTCTTGCGAGTGGCGGAGAAGCAGGACGGCCGCTGGGTGACGCGGCAATGGCTGAAAAAGGCGGTGCTGCTCTCCTTCCGCCTCCGGGATTCCGCCCCCATGGCGACCGCCGCGGCCGCTTATGACAAAGTGCCGCTCAAGTTCGAAGGCTGGGGCGCCAACCGCTTCAAGGAAGCGGGGTTCCGCGCCGTGCCGGGCGCGGTGGTGCGCCACTCGGCCTACGTCGCGCCCGGCGTCATCCTGATGCCCTGCTTCGTCAATGTGGGCGCGCGGGTCGACAGCGGAACCATGGTCGATACCTGGGCCACGGTCGGGTCCTGCGCCCAGATCGGCAAGAACTGCCACATCTCCGGCGGTGCCGGGATCGGCGGCGTGTTGGAACCGATCCAGGCCGGCCCCGTGGTCATCGAGGACAACTGCTTC